>OKSA01001541.1_pt1 | contig 20604 bp, 19 predicted proteins | sample 1601181 | NCBI WGS metagenome assembly OKSA01 (sample SAMEA3541538, study PRJEB24748) | human gut metagenome | biome: human gut; feature: human-associated habitat; material: faeces | place: China | collected 2012
TAGGACAGGCGGCGGACGGTGATGGTCTCCTCGATACCGCCGTGCTTCTTGGCGATGACAGTGCCCTCGAAGACCTGGATACGCTCACGGGCGCCTTCCTTGACCTTCACGTGTACGCGGACGGTGTCGCCCACCAGTACCTGGGGTACTTCCTTCAGCTGCTTCTCGTTCAGAGCTTTGATGAGATCCATGGATTTTTCCTCCTAAAAATATAGGTGTTCATGCCGCTATTTATGTGATGTCCGCACTTTTCGGAACACCGGCGACAGAGGACCGCCCTTTTTACGCCATGATAGAATAACACAGAAGCTCGGAAAATGCAAGAGATTTCTTCATATTTTTCTGCAATTTTGTGTGATTTCTCGCTGAATCCGGGAAATGACGGGGCATTATCGAAAATCCCGCCCCTCGGCATCCAGAATGGCGCGGCGGCGGACGCGGAGGAAGTCCGGCGTCAGCTCCGGCAGGCAGCGCTCCACCGCCTTTTCCAGCAGCTGGGGATTCAATCCGGGATTCTGGGCCAGCACCGTCACCGTGCCGGTGACAACACCCTCTCCCTCTGTAAAGGAAAAGTCCTTTATCATGGGCGCGATATCAACGTCTGCCAGATCTTTGCGCTTGGTGCGCTTCTGGATCACCAGCTCCTGACGCCCCAGCAGCTCTGTCAGACGGGCGGCGGCGTTTTCCGGCACGCCGTTATCGTACTCCAGTGTCAGGTCCGCCCGCAGATATGTCAGCTCCCGCACGGGACGGACGGCGGGATAGCAGTCCAGCACCCGCAGGCCGCTGGGCATGCCGGTGTTCAGCTTCTCCGCGATGCCGCTGCCGTCGGTATCCTGCGTCACCTCGAAGTCCAGCAGCTCACAGTCGCTGGACTGGCCCACCGGCAGGGGCAGGACGATGGAGATGATGGGATGGGGGTGATAGCCCTGGGAGTGCTTGATATCCAGCTCTGTGCGGGGAAAGGCGCGCTGGAACGTGCGCAACAGGTCCAGATGGGAGATATAGGACGCCTGAGCCTCCTTGATAAACAGCAGCCGCAGCTTAGACATCGCACTTTCCTCCTACCAGCAGATTGGCGCCGCAGCCGTTGCAGTGGGTGCGGCAGTCCGGTGTGGTCACGGACTCGTAGGCTTTATGGCGCTCCCGCAGGAGGTACTGCTCCGTGACGCCGGAGGAGATCATGCTCCACGGCATCAGCTCGTCCTCTGCGCGGGTGCGGTTGGCGTAGAAATGAGGGTCAAGGCCGCACTCGTCGAAAGCCTCCAGCCAACGGTCCAGGGAGAAATACTCCTCCCAGGCGTCAAGCTTTGCACCTTTACGCCACGCCGTTTCCAGCACCTTCCCCAGCCGCCGGTCACCGCGCGCCAGCACCGCCTCCAGAAAGCTGGTGTCGGAGTCGTGCCAGTTATAGGTGACGGTCTTGGTCTTGATGGCCTCCCGCAGCAGGGCTACGCGGCGTTCGTACTCCTCCTTGGAGATCTGGGGCTCCCACTGGAAGGCGGTGTGGGGCTTGGGCACGAACCAGCTGGTGGACACGGTGATGCGGACGCCGCGCTGCTTGTTCTGGGCGCTCTCCCGCCAAGCGTGCATGACGCGGGCGGCCACATCGGCGATGCCCAGCACGTCCTCGTCCGTCTCCGTAGGCAGGCCCAACATGAAATAGAGCTTTACGGCGCTGTATCCGCCGGCAAAGGCGGTGCGGCAGCTTTGCAGCAGGTCATCCAGCGTCACGTTCTTGTTGATGACATCCCGCAGGCGCTGGGTGCCGGCCTCCGGCGCGAAGGTCAGGCCCGTCTTACGGCCCTTGGCCAGGCGCTGCATCAGCGCCATGGAGAAGTTGTCCGCCCGCAGAGACGGCAGAGACAGGCTGACGTGGCGCTGGTCGCAGAAGGGCTCCAGCTCATCGCACAGCGTGGTCAGCGGCGGGTAGTCGCTGGTGGACAGGCTGGACAGCGTCACCTCCTGATAGCCGGTGTCATCGCAGGCGCGGACGCAGTAATCAGCGCACAGGTCGCGGCTGCGGTTGCGGACAGGGCGGTAGACGTAGCCCGCCTGACAGAACCGGCAGCCCCGGATACAGCCGCGGAACAGCTCCAGCGTCACGCGGTCCTGTACGATCTCCGTGCTGGGGACGATGGTCTTAACGGGAAAATAGGACTTGTCCATGTCGTGGACGATGCGCTTTGTCACCTTGGCGGGCGCGCCGTCCTTCGGGGTGATGGCGGCCACGGTGCCGTCCTCGTGGTATGTGACATCGTAGAGGCTGGGAACGTAGACGCCGTCCAGCCGGGCGGCGGCCCGCAGCAGCTGCTGCTTGCTCCACCCCTCGCGGCGGGCGGTGCGGTACAGCTCCACCAGCTCCACGGTCAGGTCCTCGCCCTCGCCCAGGCTCACAAGGTCGATGAAGTCGGCGATGGGCTCGGCGTTGTACATGGCGGTGCCGCCGGCGATGACCAGCGGCGAAAGGCCGGTGCGGTCTGCCGCGTGCAGCGGGATGCCCGCCAGATCCAGCATGTTCAGGATGGCGGGGAACGCCATCTCGTAGCCCACGGAAAAGGCCACAATGTCAAAATCGGTGATGGGGTCGCCGGATTCCAACGCGAACAGCGGCATAGCCGCCTTGCGCATCTCCTCCTCCATGTCGCCCCAGGGGGCGAACACGCGCTCACACCAGACGCCGTCCATCTCGTTCATGACGCCGTACAGGATCCGCATGCCCAGATTGGACATGCCGATCTCGTAGGTGTCGGGGAAGCAGAAGGCGATGCGGGTGTCCACCTGCGTCTTGTCCTTCAGCACGGCGTTATATTCGCCGCCCACGTAGCGGGCGGGCTTCTGCACCCGAGGCAGGATGCGTTCCAGTCGCTTATCCACGGTCATTCTCCTTGCGGTGTATTTCGGTAACAGTTTATTTTACCTGTTTTTTGTCGGTTTGGCAAGGCGGCGGGGCAAAAAAACTTCCGGCGGCAGGCTGCGGTACGCCAGCCACAGCGCTCCCAGCAGGAGGAACAGGCCGCTGCCGGTGGTCAGCACCAGCCAGAGGCACAGCGCCAGCAGCGCCGATGACGCGGCCAGCCCTACGGCGGCGGCTACGCGGTCGGCGGTGTAGGGCTCCGTCAGGTATGCCGTGGCCAGCCACAGGATACGGCCGCCGTCCATGGGACGCACCGGCAGCAGGTTCAGAACGCCCAGCACCATCTGGGCTCCGGCGAACAGCGTCAGCGCCTCTCTGCCGGTAAGGCTCAGCAGCACCCACAGCAGCAGGTTCATCAGCGGCCCCGCGGCGGCGCTGAGCAGCTCCGCGCCGTAGGACAGGCGGTGCAGCTCCGGCACGTACAGCGATGCGCCCAGACCGGTGAAGGTGAAGCGGGCGGTACGGACGCCGCACAGGTACAGCACCGCGTAGTGGGCCAGTTCGTGGAGCAGGGCCGCCGGCAGCAGCGCCGCCAGCAGGATGGGCGTATCCGTCAGCAGCAGGAAAAGCGCCGGCGTCAGCAGCGCGGAGGGACGGACGCAGACGGTGACATCAGGAGAACGTGACATAGTAAACAGGGTTCAGGTAAGTGCTGCCGCAGTGCAGCTCAAAGTGGAGGTGAGGACCGGTGGCGCGGCCGGTATCGCCCACCTCGGCGATGGGATCGCCCCGTGACACCCGCTGTCCGGCGGAGGCGGTGACGCGGGTGCAGTGGGCGTACAGCGTGGAAAAGCCGTTGGCGTGAGAGACGGCGACGTAGCGGCCCAGCTCGCTGCTCTCCCCCACCGCCGTTACCGTCCCGTCGGCAAAGCTGGACACCACCGCGCCCTCCGGCGCGGCGATGTCCAGCCCGTAGTGAAAGCGGCTGACGCCCTCCAGCGGATCGGTGCGGAGGCCGAAGCCGGAGGACAGCTGCCCCTCTACCGGCGCAGTATAGGCGAAGCCCAGTACCTGCTGGAGCAGCTCCGCATCGGCGGGCTGCGCCTCCGGCGTGCAGACGGCGGATGTGGGCGACGGCGACGCCGTCACCTCCTCCGAGCCGAACACCGCAGTATAGGCATCGGTCAGCGCGCCGCCGATGGCGCCCTCCTCCGAGAAGGCGCGGCCCGCAGCGGAGAACACCTCCACAAAGTCGGTATCGGCCCCCAACAGATCCAGCACCCGTGTGCGATAGCGGTCCAGCACGTCGGGCATCAGCAGCTTGACGGCGATAGCCACCACCAACAGGACACCGCTGACCAGCAGCTGTACCATGCGGCGCTTCTCCTGCGGAGATGCCGGTTTCCGGGCTGCGGGCTTGCCCGCAGCAGGGCGCGGCGGCTGAGGCGGACGGCGGCGGCTGTCTGCTGCGGTGCGGACACGGGCGCGGTAGGCCGCGCGGCGGGCCGCCGTCCGGCGCTGCGGCGCCGTGGAACGCTGTGCCATACGGATACACCTCCCTTCCGGCACAGTGTATGCGCGCCTGTCCGGCATTAGACGCCGGAATGGATCCGGATCGGCAGCAAAATACAGGGGGTGTAGGGGCGGCGAAATTTTCCTTGACAGCAGGCGCATTTGCGCCTATAATAGAACGGCTGACGGGGTGTAGCGCAGTTGGTAGCGCGCTTGGTTCGGGACCAAGAGGCCGGGGGTTCAAGTCCCCCCACTCCGACCACAAAACAGGCACGACCTCCAGTCGTGCCTGTTTTGCCCTGAAGATTTCGCCGATATTTCGGCTTTTATGAGGTATTTCGATGGTACATAACAAAAGGAAACAGGGCTTCACGCTGATGGAGATGCTCATCGTGGTGGCCATCATTGCGGTGCTGGCGGCGATTGCCATCCCCGCCATGGGCAGAAGCATCCACAAAGCCAAGGAGTCGGCGGATCTGGCCAACGTGCGGGCCTATTACGCCTATTTGCAGCAGGACTACATGTCCACAGGAACCTACCGCGACTTCGGGCTCAGCTGGGAGTACAACGTCACCGATACCATCACGTACGACGATGGCACCACGGTGAAGCTCCAGACCGGCTACGTGGCTGTGGCCGTGCCCACGGCGGAGGCGCAGAATACCACCTCCGGCTATCAGGTCCACTACATCTGCAGCAAGGGCGATCTGACCTACACCTTCGGCGAAAAGTGAGCCGTCTGCGGAGAATCGCATCATACATAAAAGGGAGAGTCTGTGACGCAATGCCACAGGCTCTCTTTATGTGTGTTGGGCGGCCGGCGTCACGTCATCCACGCCGCCGAAGCTGTCGATGGCCTCCCTGTACAGTGAGGATGTCTTCCGCGCTCCTGATCCACGTATGAGCGCCCAGCTCGGGGTCAAACGGGTTGCTTCTCTCGATGGTGGCCAGCTGCGCTGCCTTGCGGGCCGCCGCATGATTGGTGTTGACATTTCCGCTGGATGCGGGTATACTGTTAGTGGAAGCGTTCCCCCGCGGGCCATTGCCGTTCTCGGCATAAGAGCCCTTAATTTTGGGGAATGCTTCTTCTTTCATATGCCCGACGTTCGAAAGATGCCCCCCCGCCATCTCATCGATGCTCCGGCCGGTGGAGAGCTGCCGGCTCTTGACATTCAAGGCATTTCGTAGTATATCTGCAGTATAGAGTTCGCTATTTGTGGTGTCTGACCCTCTATGGGTTTTGAGGTGCTCGGTACCACGAATGTCGAGCTCTTTTTCTGTAATCGCATCATGCAGATATAGTCTCTGCGTCTGCGGATCACGCTGAAGCATAACGGCGGTATACATTTTTTCAGCAGATGTTCCAACCGTGACTGGGGCGGCCACAGGGATCCATTCCAGCTCATGCGCATTTTTCACATTTTGGTAAACAACGACACCATTCACACAGGACAGTGCTTTTTTTCTTTACAGGCCCTTGGCAAACGGCGGCAAGAGGTCTATAATACCCGCAACAGAACGGGAAAGCCGGAAAAAAGGAGGCAACCACATGTACTATCAGGTATCCCAGGAATTTTTTGAGAAGCTGCCCAACGCCTGCTTCGGTGCGGTGGCCGTGCGGGGGCTGGACAATACCCACGACATCCCCCAGCTGGAGCAGATGCTGGCGGAGAACGTGGCCGCCTGCGAAGCGTATTTCGCGGGAAAGAAGCCCAAGGAGACGGAGGATATCCTCCCCTACCGCAACGCCTTTACGGCGCTGGGCATCAACCCCAACAAGTTCCTGTGCTCCATTGAAGCGCTGCTGACCCGTATTGCCAAGGGCAAGGGCTTCCCCCACATCAACGCCGCCGTGGATCTGGGCAACGCCGTGTCCATCAAGCACCGGCTGCCCATGGGCGCCCACGATCTGGACACCATCGACGAGGGGCTGGACGTGCGCCTGGCCAAGGAGGGCGACACCTTCATTCCTTTCGGCAGTACGGAGGAGGAGACACCGGACATGGGCGAGGCGGTGTACGCCTCCGGCAGCGAGATCCGCACCCGCCGCTGGACGTGGCGGCAGTCGGAGCGAGGTAAGATCACAGAGGAGACGAAAGCCATCCTGTTCCCCATCGACGGCTTTTCCGATGTGAACGCCGACGAGGTGCAGGCCGCCGCGGACGAGCTGGCGGCGCTGCTGCACAGGTTCTTCGGGGACGGCATCGAGATCGAGGCCGGCGTTGTCACCAGGGATTCCCCACGGTTCGAGTTCTTCAAATGAGCAAAAAAAATCCCCCACGGCGGTGCCGTGGGAGATTTTTTATGCGTATTTACCGGGCCAGCAGCATCTCCAGCCGCGCGCGGATGAGGGCGATGAGCCGGTCATTGTCCGGCATCTCCTTCAGCTCCGCCGGGTCGCACAGAGGCGCCAGATCCTCGGAGAGATAGCCTTCCTCGAACACGTCCAGCCCCGCCTGATAGAGACAATCGGCAAAATGCACCAGCGCATCGTTGCCGTCCAGCTCGCCCCGCTTTTTCAGGGCGCCGGACCACGCCGCCATGGTGGCCAGCGGGTTGGTGGACACCTTCTCGCCCCTGCGCCAGCGGTAGAAATGGTCGGTGACGGTGCCGTGGGCTGCCTCGTACTCGAAGTTGCCGTCCGGCGACACCAGCACACTGGTCATCATGGGCAGAGATCCGGACGCGGCGGCGATGAGGTCGCTCATCACATCGCCGTCGTAGTTCTTGCAGGCCCAGATGATGCCGCCGGAGGAGCGGATGACCTTGGCGGCCACATCGTCGATGAGGGCGTAGCGGTAATGCAGCCCCGCCTGCTCAAAGGCGGCGCGGTACTCCTCGTCGAACACCTTCTGGAACAGCAGCTTGAAGGTCTGGTCGTAGTCCTTGGAGATGGTGTCCTTGGAGGAGAACCAGACATCCTGCCGCACGTCCAGCGCGTAGGCGAAGCAGCAGCGGGCGAAGGACAGGATGGAGTCGTCCCGGTTGTGCATGGCCTGCAACACGCCGGGGCCGTTGAAGTCGTAGACCGTCTGGCGGCTCAGCTCCGCGCCGTGGTCGTCGGTGAACACCAGCTCCGCCTTACCGGGGCCGGGGACGCGGTACTCCACGGCCTTATATACGTCGCCGTAGGCGTGGCGGGCGATGGTGATGGGCTTTTTCCAGCAGGTCACCACCGGCTTCACGCGGGAGATGAGGATGGGGGCGCGGAACACCGTACCGTCCAGCGCCGCACGGATGGTGGCGTTGGGGGACTTCCAGAGCTGCTTGAGGCCGTACTCCTCCTGCCGCTGGTAGTTGGGGGTGATGGTGGCGCACTTCACGCCCACATGGAGGCGCTTGATGGCCTCCGCCGCCTGCCGGGTCACGGCATCCTCCGTCCTGTCCCGGTTGGGCAGGGACAGGTCGTAATACTCGGTGTTCAGGTCTACAAAGGGCTTTATCAGCTGGTCCTTTATCATTCCCCACAGGATGTGGGTCATCTCATCGCCGTCCAGCTCGGCGATGGGGACAGGCATTTTGATCTTTTCCATCGTTACCTCCGGTTCTGCGCGGCGTAGTGGTTCATGAGGCAGCCGGTGAGCAGCAGCTCACGCTCCTCCGCGCCGGTGTTTTTCAGGTACAGGGTCAGGGGCTGCGTCTTTCCGTCATGGACGAGGACGGCGGGGAATTCCTCGTCGCCTCGCGCCACCTTTTCCCGGACGGCGGGGACGAAGATGAAATCCCCCGGCACGGCGTTGAAGGGCGCGCCATCCGCCAGCGTGAAGGGCAGCATGCCCCAGTTGACGCAGTTGGAGCGGTAGCGCTTGGTGGCGAACTCATAGCAGATGTTGGCGCAGCCGCCCAGCACCCGCTGGCAGGAGGCGGCCTGCTCCCGTGCGGAGCCGTCGCCGGGTTTATTGGCGAAGATAACGGAGCCGATGTGCATACGGGCCAGAGCGCTCTCCGGCAGGTCCATCGCCGCCAGCACCGCTTGCAGCTCCGGCGGCACCGTACCGGCGGCACGCGCCGTCTCCAGCGCCTGCGTGGCCTTGGCGCGAGGCACATAGTCCGGGTCGCGGCGGGACAGAGCAAACTCCGCCAGCTTCAGGGGATTGGAGCGGTAGGAGGACGTCTCGCCGGAGGGGATCAGCTCGTCGGTGGTGGTGACCTCGTCCCGCAGGACGGAGGCCACCTGCATGAGAAGGTCGTCGGACAGGGCGGGAATGGCGGGCCACTCGGCAATATTGGGGCCGTACTTCAAGGGTGCGTCCGGCTGCGCCTTACCAAAGCCGAAGTAGACCCGGCGGTCGTACACCGCACGGTCGAACCGGCGCTGCACCGGCGCGGGCGGCGTGTAGTCCACGTCGGCGGCGGAGGTGAGGACGCCGTGGTTCCGCGCCGTGGCGGCGATGGAGCGGGCGTCCATGAGGATCACGCCGGCCAGCTGACCATCGGCGGGCTTGGAGCCTTCGCGGTTGGGGAAGTTACGGGTGGTGTGGCGGATGGACAGGCCGTTGTTGGCGGGGACATCCCCCGCGCCGAAGCAGGGGCCGCAGAAGCAGGGCTTGAACAGTGCGCCGGAGGCCAGCAGGGACTGCTGGACGCCGTTTTCCATCAGCTCCAGATTCACGGGGACGGAGGGCGGATACACCGACAGGGAGAAGTAGCCGCTGCCGGTATCGTGGCCCGCCAGAATGGCGGCGGCCTCGGCGATGTTGTCGTACATGCCGCCGGCACACCCGGCGATGATGCCCTGATCCACCACCAGCTTGCCGTCCGTCAGCTTGTCCGTCAGGTGCAGGCCCGCCTTACCGCCGAACTGGGCGGCGGCCCGCTTCTCCACCTCCCGCAGGTGGTCGCCGGGGTCATGGAGCAGCTCGCGGAGCGTCACCGCCTCGGAGGGGTGGAACGGCAGGGCGGCCATGGGCTCCATGCGGTCAAGGTCGATGGTGATCATGCCGTCGTAGTACGCGCCGTCCTGCGGATGCAGGGCGGTGAACGTCTCGGGGCGGCCATGGAGAGCCAGATAGTCCGCCACGGCTTCGTCCGTCTCCCAGATGGAGCTGAGGCAGGCGGTCTCCGTGGTCATCACATCGATACCGATGCGGTAGTCCATGGGCAGGCGGGACACGGCGGGACCGGCGAACTCCAGCACCTTATTCTTCACGAAGCCGTTTTTGTACACCGCGCCGCACAGGGCGATGGCCACGTCGTGGGGGCCGACGCCGCGGGGCGGCTCGCCGGTGAGCCACACCAGAATGACCTCCGGCGCGGCGATGTCGTAGGTGTTCCGCAGCAGCTGCTTGACGATCTCGGGACCGCCCTCTCCCACGCCCATGGTACCCAGCGCGCCGTAGCGCGTGTGGCTGTCGGAGCCAAGGATCATGCGGCCGCAGCCGCTCATCATCTCCCGGGCGTATTGGTGGATGACGGCCTGATTGGCGGGGACGTAGTCGCCGCCGTACTTGATGGCAGCGGACAGGCCGAACACGTGGTCGTCCTCGTTGATGGTGCCGCCCACGGCGCACAGGCTGTTGTGGCAGTTGGTCAGCACGTAGGGAACGGGGAATTCCGTCATGCCGCTGGCCTTAGCGGTCTGGATGACGCCCACGTAGGTGATGTCGTGGGAGATGAGACTGTCAAAGGTCAGGTGCAGCAGGCCGTCCCCCGCGGGCTTGTCGTGGCGGCGGAGGATCTGGTAGGCCATGGTCCTGTCACGCAGGGCCGGTGCGGCAGTCTTGGCGGGCGCCGGCACCCCGTTTTGCAGGGTGACGCCGCCGTGGTGCAGCTGGATCATATGGTCACGCTCCTTTTCGGAGAATTTTTGACGTATCATTTTTGATGGGTATAGTATAGCAGATAATTTTGCGTGCGCAAGCCCTAAAATGAAAGTTAAAAAATTAATTATTGCATTTTATGTGTCGCACTCCCTGATTTTCCCCTGTTTTTAAGAAATTTTTCCGTCATTTATGAATTTCACGTATTTTCATCTTGTAAAACGCAAATTGGCGCGTTATAATCGCCCCAACAGGATGAAAGCCCGCGGACGCCGCAGGAGAAAGGAAAGCATTATGGTTGAGAAGGATACCGGTATTCTGGAGCGCTACACAGAACCGCTGAGCCGCCGCATTCAGGAGGAGTATGCCATCGGCCCCCAGTTCTATCAGGGTGAGGTCAAAAAGGGTCTGCGCAACAGCGACGGCACCGGCGTGCTGGTGGGCGTCACCAAGGTAGGCAGCGTGCAGGGCTACCTGCTGCAGGACGGACAGCGCATCCCTACCCCGGGCCGCCTGTACTACCGCGGCATCGAGCTTACCGACATCGTGGAGGCCCACCGCAGAGCCGGCACCTTCGGCTATGAGGAGGTGGCGTACCTGCTGGTGATGGGCTACCTGCCCACGGAGGCCGAGCTGAAGCGGTTCAAGGACATCATGAGCCAGGCCCGCAAGCTGCCGGAGGGCTTCACCGAGGGCATGATCATGCGGCACCCCAGCGGCAACATGATGAACGAGCTGGCCCGCAGCGTGCTGAGCCTGTACTCCTACGATGCCAGCGCCGACGACACCTCCATCGAGAACCTGCTCCTGCAGTCGGTAAAGCTCATCGGCTGCTTTCCCTCTATCGTGGCCAACTCCTACGCGGTGAAGCGCCACTATTTCCAGGGGGACTCCCTGCACATCCATTTCCCCGTGGCGGAGCTGTCCACTGCGGAGAACTTCCTGCGGATGATCCGGCCCGATACCAACTACACCGAGGAGGAGGCCCACCTGCTGGATATGATGCTGATGGTCCACGCGGAGCACGGCGGCGGCAACAACTCCACCTTCGTCTGCCGCGCCATGTCCTCCAGCGGCACGGATACGTACAGCGCCATCGCCGGAGCCGTAGGCTCCCTTAAGGGTCCGCTCCACGGCGGCGCCAACGCCAAGGTCATGGAGATGTTCCGCTATGTCAGGGAGAATGTGGACCCCCACGACGACGGCTCCATCCGCGACTATCTGGTGAAGCTGCTGGACAAGGAGGCCGGCGACAGATCCGGCAAGCTGTACGGTCTGGGCCACGCGGTGTATACCATGTCCGACCCCCGCGCCGTGCTGCTGAAGAAATACGCCCAGCACATGGCGGAGATCAAGGGCTACGCCGAGGACTTCGCCCTTCTGCAGAAGGTGGAGGAGCTGGGCATCCCGCTGGTGCAGGAGCGCCGCGGTGACAACACCCCCATGTGCGCCAACGTGGACATGTACTCCGGCCTGGTGTACACCATGCTGGGCATTCCTCAGGACGTGTTCACGCCGCTGTTCGCCTCCGCCCGTATCGCGGGCTGGTGCGCCAACCGCATGGAGGAGCTCATCACCTGCCACCGCATCATGCGTCCGGCGTACCGCGCCGTCACCACCCACGGCCACTACATCCCCATGGCAGAGCGTCAGTCCCACCACGAGGCCGAATAAAGCGCAAAACACTCCCGACCATCGGTCGGGAGTGTTTTTTTCATCGGATCTGTCCGTCGCCGGTGACGACATATTTATAGGTACTGAGCTCGTCCAGCCCCATGGGGCCGCGGGCGTGGAGCTTCTGGGTGGAGATGCCCATCTCACAGCCCAGACCGAACTCTCCGCCGTCGGTGAAGCGGGTGGAGACGTTGACGTACACGGCGGCACTGTCCACCTGACGGGTGAAGCGGGCCGCGGCGGCGGCGTCCTCCGTGACGATGCAGTCGCTGTGATGGGTAGAGTGGGCGGCGATGTGGGCGATGGCATCGTCCAGACTGTCCACCACGGCCACGGCCAGAATATAATTCAGGAACTCGGTGTCAAAGTCGGTCTCCGATGCGGGCGTACCGCTGATGATGGCGGCGGCGCGGCGGTCCAGCCGCAGCTCCACCGGCGGCTGCCCTGCGGCGATGCGGTCGGCCACCAGTGCCTTGTGCAGCATGGGCAGGAGCTTCTCCGCAACGGCGGCGTGGATCAGGCACACCTCCTCGGCGTTGCACACAGAGGGACGGCTGGTCTTGGCGTTGGTAATGATACGCACGGCCTTGTCCAGATCGGCGGCGGCATCCACATAGACGTGGCAGATGCCGGTGCCCGTCTCGATGCAGGGCACGGCGGCGTTCTCCACGCAGGCGCGGATGAGTCCCGCGCCGCCGCGGGGGATCAGCAGATCCACCAGCCCCCGGGCCTGCATGATGTCGTTGGCGCTCTGGTGGGTGGTATCCTCCACGATGTTCACGATGTCGGCATCGCCTCCGGCAGCGGTGATGCCCGCCTTCAGCGCCGCCACGACGGCGCGGCAGGAGCGGTACGCCTCCTTCCCGCTTCGGAGCATACAGACGTTGCCGCTCTTGACAGCCAGTGCCGCGGCGTCTGAGGTGACGTTGGGGCGGCTCTCGTAGATGATGGCCACCAGGCCCAGAGGCACCTGCACCTTGGTGATGGTCATGCCGTTGGGGCGGGTAAACTGCGCCAGCGTGCGCCCGGTGTGATCCGGCAGCGCCGCGGCGGCGCGGACGCCGTCGGCCATAGCGCGGATGCGGCCCTCGTCCAGCCGCAGGCGGTCCAGCATCACGGCGGAAATGTGCCCCTCCGCGTCCGCCATGTCCTGCGCGTTGGCGGCCAGAATGGCGGGGGTGTTCTCCTCCAGCGCATCGGCCATCGCCAGCAGCAGCCGGTTTTTCTCCTCCGCAGGCGCGGCGCTCAGCGCCGGCCACGCGGCCTTTGTCTTTTGCAGAAGCTCGATAGTGGTCATACAGCAGCCCTTCCTGTTAAAAATCTGGTGCCCGCAGGGCGGCCCGCGGCGATGTCATACAGCACCTCCGGCTTGCTGCCGTTGGCGATGACCATCTCGCAGCCCGCCTCCGTGGCGATGGCGGCGGCCCGCAGCTTGGTGATCATGCCGCCGGTACCCAAGCCGGTGCTGCTGTCCTCCGCCAGGGTGAACAGCTCGTCGTCCACCCGCTCCACCGTGGGGATCAGGCGGGCGTCGGGATGGCGGCGGGGATCCTTGTCGTACAGCCCGTCGATGTCCGACAGCAGCACCAGCAGGTCCGCGCCGATGGCGGCGGCCACGATGGCCGACAGGCTGTCGTTCTCGCCGATGGTGTTCTCCACGCCGATCTCGTCGGTGGCCACGGCGTCGTTCTCGTTGATGATGGGCAGCGCCCCCAGCTCCAGCAGGCGGGACAGCGTGTTGCGGACGTTGCGGCTGCGCTGCTCGCTTTTGATGTCCTCGCCGGTCAGCAGCAGTTGGGCCACGGTGTGGCTGTACTCTGTGAACTGCTTGTCGTAGGTATACATCAGCTCGCACTGGCCCACGGCGGCAGCCGCCTGCTTACTGGGCATGTCCGCCGGACGGCCCGGGAGATTCAGCTTCCCCACGCCCATGCCGATGGCGCCGGAGGACACCAGAATGATCTCATGCCCCGCATTTTTCAGATCGCTCAGCACCCTGCACAGCCGCTCCATCCGCTGGATGTTCAGCCGCCCCGTGGCGTGCGCCAGCGTGGAGGTCCCCACTTTTACAACGATACGCATACCGCTGCCCCCTTCCGGCCCCTGCGGGCCTGTGTTTTTGCACATTATATTTCAACGACTTGCAAAATGCAAGAGACACTGTTTCAGGACCACAAAAAATATGTCTTGCATTCTGCGGTAAAGTCTGGTATGATGAGCGAGGTTAGAGTAGTCTAACCGAATTTCAAATTGAAGGAGGCGGCGTGTATGAGCGTTGTCATATTGGGTGGAAATGAGTGCATGGAGCGCCGCTATAAGGAGCTTTGCGGCGCGTACCAGTGTCAGGCCAAGGTGCTGACCAAGCCCTCCGGCGGGCTGAAGAACAAGCTGGGGCGGCCGGACCTGATGATCTTTTTCACCAATACCATGTCCCACAAGCTGGTGCAGGGCGCCCTCAGTGAGCTGAAGGGCAGCAGCACCATCATTGAGAGATGCCACACCAGCTCCCTGTCGGCGCTGCGGGGCATTCTGGAGAAATACGCGGCGCAGGAGGCATGAGCCGCCTGTGCAAAACGACACTGCGGAGGTTTTCCCCTCCGCGGTGTTGCTTTTTGCGGGGAATGTGCTATAATGGCCGCGAAATTATCCAAGGAGGTGCGGTAATGAAGGCATTACTCATCAACGGCAGCCCCCATCCCAAGGGCTGCACCTACACGGCGCTGGAGGAGCTGGCCCGCACGCTGGAGGCCGAGGGCATCGAAACCGAGATCGTGCAGGCCGGCGGCAGAGTCGTGTGCGGCTGTACCGGCTGCGGCGCCTGCCGCAAGCTGGGAAAGTGCGTGTACGACGATGCGGTGAACGAGACGTCTCCCAAGCTGCTGGAGGCAGACGCGCTGGTCATCGGCGCGCCGGTACACTATGCCTCCCCCGCTGGGGACGCCATCTCCTTTATGGACCGGCTGTTTTACAGCACCGGCATCCGGAACCTGACCATGAAGGTGGGCGCGGCGGTGGTGTCCTGCCGCCGCGGCGGCAACACCTCCAGCTTCGACGTGCTGAACAAGTATTTCACCATCGCCGGGATGCCCATCGCCAGCAGCCAGTACTGGAACATGGTGTACGGCAATACACCGGAGGAGGTGCGCAAGGATCTGGAGGGTCTTCAGACCATGCGGACGCTGGGACGGAACATGGCGTTCCTCATGAAGTCCATCCAGCTGGGCAGGGCCCAGTACGGTCTGCCGGAGAGGGAAAAGCCCATCGTCACCAGCTTCCACCACGACTAAAGGAAAAAACAGGGTTGCTTTTTTTCGCCGAGAGAGTAGAATGGCGGTACGCATTCCTGAATAACGGAGGTACATATTCATGACATATCAGGATATCCTGAACAACGCCCGCACCTGTATGGGTCCTTACTGCAAGTCCTGTCCCACCTGCAACGGCATGGCCTGCAAAAACACCATCCCCGGCCCCGGAGCCAAGGGCATCGGCACCGGCTTCATCCGCAACTACCAGAAGTGGCAGGAGCTGTGCGTCAACATGGACACCATCTGCGAGAACAAGCCCGTGGACACGTCCTACGATTTCTTCGGCAAGAAGGTCGTGCTGCCGGTGTTCGCCGCGCCGGTGGGTGCCATGCAGCTGCACTACGGCGACAAGTACGACGATCTGACGTATAACGACATTCTGGTGACCGCCTGCGCCGCCGCAGGTATCGCCGCCTTCACCGGCGACGGCATCAATCCCGCCGTCATGGAGGGCGCGGCCGAGGCCCTGAAGAAAAACAGCGGCTGCGGCGTGCCCACGGTAAAGCCCTGGAATATGGCGCTGGTGGAGGAAAAAATGGCGCTGGCCAAGGCCGCCGATCCCATCGCCATCGCCATGGACATCGACGCGGCGGGCCTGCCGTTCCTGAAAAACATGACGCCTCCCGCCGGCAGCAAGACCGTGGACGAGCTGCGGCAGATCGCGGAAAAGGCCGGTAAGCCTTTCATCCTCAAGGGCATCATGACGGTGAACGGCGCGAAAAAGGCATTGGAGGCCGGCGCCAGCGGCATCGTGGTCAGCAACCACGGCGGTCGTGTGCTGGACCAGTGCCCCGCCACGGCGGAGGTGCTGCCCGCCATCGCAGACGCTGTGGGCGGCAAAATGACCATTCTGGTGGACGGCGGCATCCGCTCCGGCATGGACGTGTTCAAGGCGCTGGCGCTGGGTGCGGACGCGGTCCTCATCGGCCGTCCCTTCGTGAACATGGTGTACGGCGGCGGCTTCGAGGGCGTGCAGGTCTACGTGGACAAGCTGAAGGCCGAGCTGGCCGACACCATGGCCATGTGCGGCGCTCACTGTCTGGCGGACATCAAGCGCTCCATGCTCTACGGCTATTGAGCCGACACAACAACGATGAAGGACGGGAGCCTGCGGCCCCCGTCCTTTCCTGACGAGGAGTTTTTATGTATCGGGACATGACCCGCGGCGGCATCACCCGCAGCCTGCTGCTGTTCGCGCTGCCCATGATGGTGGGAAGCCTTCTCCAGCAGCTGTATAATGTAGCGGACACTCTCATCGTGGGGCGTGCGCTGGGCCGCGACGCCCTGGCAGCGGTGGGCTCCGCCTTCACGCTGATGACGTTCCTGACCTCCGTGTTTCTGGGGCTGGCCATGGGCGCAGGGGCACTGTTCTCCATCTATCTGGGCCGGAAGGACATGGCGTCTCTGCATCGGGCGGCGGCGCTGGCCCTCTGCCTCATCGGCGGAGTGACGGCGGCGGTGACGGCGCTGGTATACGTCCTGCTGGACCCCATCCTGCGGTTTTTGCAGGTGCCCGATTCGCTGTACGGCGACATGGCCGGTTATCTGCGTATCATCTTTGTGGGGCTGGCGGCCACGTTCCTCTATAACTTCTTCGCCTGCCTGCTGCGCTCGGCGGGCAACTCCGCCGCACCGCTGTGGTTTCTGGGCGGCGCGGCCCTGCTGAACGTGGGGCTGGACCTGCTGTTCGTACTGGTGCTGCGGTGGGGCGTGTCCGGCGCGGCAGCGGCCACGGTGATCGCCCAGTACGCTGCGGGGCTGGGGCTGACGATCTATGCCCTGCTGCGCTGCCGCCACATGCTGCCGCGGCGGGCGGACTTCCGGTTCGACCGGCATATCCTGCGGGAGCTGATGGATCTGTCGCTGCTGACCTGCGCGCAGCAGTCGGCCATGAACTTTGGCATCCTGCTGATACAGCGTCTGGTGGACAGCTTCGGGCCGGTGGTGATGGCGGCCTTTGCCGCCGCCGTGAAGATCGACGCTTTTGCCTACCTGCCGGTGCAGGAGTTCGGCAACGCCTTCTCCACCTTCTCGGCCCAGAACTACGGCGCGGGGCAGTCCGACCGGCTGCGGCAGGGCCTGCGGCAGGCCACGGCGGTGAGCGCCGCCTTCTCCTGCGCCGTAGCGGCGCTGGTGGTGGTATTCGCCCGGCCGCTGATGGGTCTTTTCGTTCAGGCAGGCGATACGGCGGTCATCGCCTGCGGCGTCCGCTACCTCCGCATTGAGGGCACGTTCTACGCCGGTATCGGCTGCCTGTTCCTGTTGTACGGCTTTTACCGCGCCGTGCAGCGGCCCGGCATGAGCGTGGTGCTGACAGTCGTCTCCCTGGGCACCCGCGTGGCTCTGGCCTACGCCCTGGCGGGGCCGGTGGGCGAAGTGGGCATCTGGGCCGCCATCCCCATCGGCTGGTTCCTGGCGGACGCCGCCGGATACGGCTATTACCTGCGGCACCGTAAGGCGCTGCTGACTCCGAGAGCGCAATAAAACGAGGCGCATGCCAATGGCATGCGCCCCGTTCGTTTGTTCGCAGCTTATTGCAGCAGCGCGGGGATGTCCCGCAGGTCCTCCGCCGTCACGTCCACGCTGTCATTGGCGGGCGCGGCCCCCGGACGGCGGTAGTATACGGTTTTCAGTCCGCACCCCCTGCCGCCGGCCATGTCGGAGGTCAGAGAGTCGCCGATGATGGCGGTATCCTCCGGCAGGATAGGCGTCTCACGGCCCTCGTTGACCTGCCGGAACGCCTCATCGAAAAAGAGCTTCGACGGCTTGGACGCGCCGATGCGCTCGGAGATGAAGAGCCAGTCGAAGAAGTCCTTCATACCCGCCAGAGCCAGCCGGTGGAGCTGCTGCTCATAGGGGCCGTTGCTGGCGGCGGCCAGCAGATACCTGCCCCGCAGTGCCTCCAGCAGCTCTCGCGCCCCGTTCACGGGGATGGCGCTCTCGTGCAGGGCGGTGCGGAAATATTTCTCGAACACCACGCCGTCGAAGTCCATGTCCAGCGCGGCGAACACGTTGTTCCACCGGATCTTCTCCAGCTCCGGAAACGTCAGAGTGCCCTCCTCGATCTGCCGCCAGAGCTTGTTGTTCTCGCGGTGGAACACATCGTACATCCACGGCTCGTAGGGCCGCAGGCCGAAGTGGGCGAAGCCCTCCTCCATGGTCCGGCGGATGTAGGCGTCAAAATCCAGCAGGGTGTTGTCGATGTCGATCAGAACCAGCTTCATAGCGCTCTCCTTTTCTTTTCGCTGTTTTCAGGATAGCACATCCCGCCCCTCTCTGCAAGATGCAGGCGAAAATTTCAAAAACCGGCACATCAGCGCCGTAAAAATCCACCTCTTTTCCCGTATAGGGGTACATTCTGCACAATCGCCCCCGTTTTTTCATCGGAAAGTCTGTTGGTAAATATGCTTGCTTTGCCCCCGCGCCGGTGATATACTCTGCTCTTGCAGCCATATAAAGAAACTGGTGCGCTTTATATAAAAAAAGGAACATTTGGGAGTGAGGAAAGCCGTATGAAAAGCATTGAGATGACCAGCGGGTCTCTGTGGAAAAATATTCTGCTGTTCAGCCTGCCGCTGATGCTGACCCAGGTGCTGGAGGTGCTGTTCAACCTCAGCGACGTGGCCATCGCCGGTAAATATGCCTATAATACCTATGTGGCGCTGGGCGCCGTGGGCTCCACCACCACGCTGGTGTCCCTGTTCACCGGCCTGCTTATCGGCATGGGCGCCGGTGTCAATGTGTCGGTGGCCCGCTGGCTGGGCATCGGCGACAGTGAGAACGTGGAGCGCACCACCCACTCCTCCCTGCTGATCTGCACGGGTGCAGGCGTGCTGGTGTGCCTGATCTGCGCGTTCTTTGCCGAGCCTATGCTGCGCCTGCTGAACACCAAGGAGGAATTCCTTCCCGGCGCCGTGCTGTACCTGCGTATTTATGCGCTGGGTCTGCCCGGCATCGGCATCTACAACTGCGGCAACGGTATCCTCAGCGCCACCGGCGATACCAAGCGTCCCCTGATCTACCTGTCCGTGGCCGGTGTGCTGAACGTCATTCTGAATCTGGTATTCGTCATCGGCTGCCGGATGTCCGCCGAGGGTGTGGCCATCGCCAGCGCCATCGCCCAGTGGGTGTCTGCCGTTCTGATCGTCGTCCACCTGCTGCGGCGGAAGGACGCCTGCCGCCTGGAGATGCGGAAGCTGCGGCTCCACAAGGCGGCGGTCAAGCGCATCCTGGTGATCGGCGTCCCCTCCGGCCTGCAGAACGCCATCTTCGCGCTGGCCAACCTGTTCGTGCAGGCGGGTCTGAACTCCTTCGACGAGATCACCGTCTCCGGCGCGGCCGCCGCCGCCAACGCCGATACTCTGGTGTTCAACATGATGGCGGCGTTCTACACCGCCTGCGCCAGCTTCGTCAGCCGCAACTGGGGCGCGGGCCATAAGGAGCGTATCCTTAAGAGCTATCACATCTGCACGCTGTACGGCATCTTCACCGGCGCCATTTTTGGCGCGATGATGCTGCTGTTCGGCCGGCAGTTCCTGTCCCTGTTCGCCAACGAGCCCGCCGTCATCGACGCCGGCATGGACCGTCTGCGGATCATGGCTTTCTCCTACGCCATAGCCCCGCTGATGGACAACAGCATCGCCGCCTCCCGCGGCATCGGCAAGAGCATCATCCCCACCATCGTGGTCATCATGGGCTCCTGCGTGTTCCGCGTGGTGTGGATCTATACGGTGTTCGCCTACTTCCACACGGTGCCGTCTCTGTACCTGCTGTATATCTTCTCCTGGTTCATCACCGGCATAGCGGAGTTCTTCTACTTCCGCATCAGCTACAAAAAGAACATCGTGGCCGCGCAGATCTGGTAAAAAGCGCAAAAAGAATGACCCGCCGAGGCGGGTCATTCTTTTTTGCCTGTTCACGTCAGCCGATGGTGACGCTGGTATTCTTGGGCAGCTGCTTCTTGGCCTCCTTGGGGATGGACAGCTGCAGAATGCCGTTTTCAAACTTGGCGGTGACATCCTCGGGCTCCACACCATCGCCCACGTAGAACGTGCGGCTGCATGCGCCGGCGCAGCGCTCCTGACGGATGTACTTGCCCTTCTTGTCGGACTGATCCTTGTCCAGGCCCTTGGCGGCCTGGATGGTCAGATAGCCGTTTTTCAGCTCCACGTTCACCTCGTCCTTGGTGAAGCCGGGCAGGTCCACATCCAGCTCGTAGGTACCCTCCGTCTCGCGGACATCGGTCTTCATCAGGTTCTTGGCGTGCTTGCCGTACAGCGGGTCGCGGCCCTGGGGCACCATCATGCCAAACGGATCAGAAAAGAAATCATCAAACAGGTTCTCACCAAAAATGCTGGGCAACATATGTCATACCTCCATTCGTATCGCGGCGGACCGGGTGGCCGCCGCCCACTATATCACCCTCATTGTATCAACAGTTCCGAACCTCTCCGGCGGGGCCGCTTGCTCGCCCCTCTCTCAAGGTTCGGCTTTA
>OKSA01001545.1_pt1 | contig 20570 bp, 20 predicted proteins | sample 1601181 | NCBI WGS metagenome assembly OKSA01 (sample SAMEA3541538, study PRJEB24748) | human gut metagenome | biome: human gut; feature: human-associated habitat; material: faeces | place: China | collected 2012
GACATTGTAAAAGGTTGGGTTTAAGCCAAAATCTCGTCTTGCCGCTGCCGGAGCCTCCCACCACCAGCACATTTTTGTTCCGGGCGTTTTTGGGGTCCGGTGGGCGGTTGGACATCATCAGCCGTTCCGTTTTGGTCAGGATGATGTTGTCTGCAAACTTGGGTGCCATGAACGGCTCAATATCCTTGGCGGTGCCCCACCGGGCAGAGCCGTACTCCATGCCGTGGCGGTACTTCTTGGCGTTTTTTCCACGCAAATAGACCGCCAGCCGTAACCCTGCACCGCAGCACAAGCCCACCAGCAAATCGAGCGGATGCAAGCTGGGCAGCGGGTTCGCAAACGCCACCGGAACGGTGCCCATCATCGCCATGATCTTATCCCCCAGCTCTTTGCCCTCGGCAAGCCGCCACGCTTCGCCAATGTTGGTTGCCACCAGCCCCAGCAAAATATAGGGCAGATACAGTGCCAGCAGCTTTGTCAGCTTTTTCGTGGTCACAGTCCACGCTCCTGTTCCTTATGCCGGACTTTGCCGGGGAGTTCTGCCGCCGCCTGCACCAGTTCATGCAGTTTTGCCAGCACCGAGGGGCGTTTGTCTTTGTTCAGCAGAGATGCCGAATACTCTTTGAACGCCGAGTTGAAGGCTTCTGCGTCCGGGGCTTTGAAAAAGACCAGATACCGGGGCGGCACCTCGGAGGTGTCCTTGCGGATGGCGTAGTCGATGCCGTACTTTTTGGCGTAGCGTTCCAGACCACGGATGCCGGTCTTGCTGATCTCCACGCTGGACACGCCCCGATTCTGTCGCAACAGGGTGCGGACGCTCTGCTTGCCTTGGGATGCCCTGGACTGGTACAGCCGGATTGCTGCCTTTACCGCCCGCAGAACAGTCCGGGTAGACAGCTTTGTGGTGGAAATCATAATATTGAAGGTTTTCTGTTCGATTTCTTCCTGCACTGCCGTCACCTCCTGTGCAGCAGGATGCTTTTAGCGGTCATGCTCTGCCGGGGGCTTGGCGCGGGGCTTTTCTGCCGGAGATTCATCGGGCACCTGCTTCAAAGAATGCGAAACCGATAAAAAAGTTCAGCATGGCACACCTCAGTCCATGCAAATGCAGGTCAGCTTCTGCCCATCTGCCATCAGAGTGGTGCTGTGACTTTCCAGATAGGTCTGAAAGCGATAAATGTCCTCCACTGTCAGGGACACGATGGTACTGTGCCCATCGGTGCGGTAGAAGATGACCGGACCTGTCAGATACCGCTTGCCTGCCAGCTTGAGGACCTGCGCCGGATTGTAGCTGATAAACAACGGTGCGCCCTTCACGGCAATCAGGGCATCCTCCTCATCGAAACAGGGCAGAACGGAAGGAGCATCCTCCTCCATGATAATGGTCAGCTCCATGTCCGGGCCGATGGCGGCAAGGTAGACATTCTCGCTTGCCATTTCGGTCAAGCGGGATGCCGCCTGTTTCAGCATGGACAGGATGTTCACGTCCACCGTGATCTGCGGTGCATGGGGAGCGGAGTGAAAAGGAATCGTATTGTTCATAGGCGTTACCTCCAAATTTTTGCAAACAAAAAAAGACCCAATCGGGTCTTGCGTTACGGATCAGCGTTCGTTGCGGCGCTGCTGCTTTTTCTGCCACGCATCCAGAAGCTGGATGATCTTCTCCTCCATCTGTTTGGGCGTATAACTGCGGGGAAAATACTTCCGCAGGGTTTCGTTTTTGATGGTCACGGTGTCTTTTTCGCTCTTTTTCTCTTGTCCCATCACATCAAAGGCTTTTTCGTAGCTGAACTCTCCCTGCTGTGCCATCTTTTTCAGGTGCTGCGCCTGCGATAAGGACGGTGCATTCTGGGTGTCGTTCATTGCTTCTAAAAAAGCCCGCTGTTGGCTTTCGTCCAGATAGGACAATTCCACAGCGGGATTGAAGGAGATTTTCTTTTCGTCTACCATGTCCAGCAGTTCCGGGATAAGGTTGGTCAGGCGGATGAAACGCTGGACTTGTCTGCCGCTTTCTCCGCTTTCCTTTCCGACAACATCGGCGGTTTCAAAATTCCCGACAAGTTGTCGGGGATTTTCTTTTGACGGTCTACCGCTAGTTCTTCGCATGGCATCCAGTTTCATCTTGTACGCCAAAGCCCTTTCACTAGGCAGGATGTGTTCACGCTGCAAATTGGAATCCACCATCAATATCACAGCAGCATCGTCCGACATCTGCCGCACAATGACGGGCAGTGTTTCCAGCCCGGCAAGTTTCGCCGCATACTGACGGCGGTGCCCGGAGATGATCTCATAGCCGTCACCGTCCGGGCGAGGGCGGGCAATCAGCGGAGCCAGTACGCCGTACTGTGCGATACTCTCCACCGTCCGGGTCATGGCTTCATCGTCCAGCACCTTGAAAGGGTGGTTGGTGAAGGGGTGTAGCGCATCAATGGGAATTTGCTGTACCTGCTCCCGCTGTTCCTCCTGTCGGTTTTCCTCGGTGGAAAACAGGTCATCTAGCCCTTTCAGAGCTAAGTTTCCGCTGTCGATTGGCATCCGCCAGCACCTCCTTTGCAAGAGATTGGTAGGCTTCTGCCACCTTGCCTTTGGGGTCATGCTGGAAAATGCTCTTGCCTGCCGCACTGGTTTCAGCCGCACGGACGGAGCGGGGAATGGTCTGCTCGAATACCTTCAGGTGCTTTCCGTATGCCTGCCGAATCAGATTGCTGATCTGCTTTCCGTAGTTGGTGCGGCTATCGGTCATGGTCAGCAAAATACCCTCAATTTTCAGCTTCGGGTTGATCTGCCGCCGAACCTTCTGCACGGTCTGCAAAAGTTGTTCCAGACCTTTTGCGGAAAGATACTGCGCCTGCACGGGAATCAGGGCAGCGTCTGCCGCCGCCAGTGCGTTGATGGTGAGCATCCCCAGCGAGGGCATACAGTCCAGCAGAATAAAATCGTACTCCCGCTTCGCACTGTCCAGCACTTGCTTGAGCACCTTCTCCCGGTTCATGCTGTTCACCAGCGCTACTTCCAGCCCTGCCAGTTCGATGTTGGCAGGAATCAGGTCAACGCCCTCTGCGTGGTGCAGAATGCCCTCGCCGGGCTGGATGGGCTGGTCGTTCATGGCTTTCTGCATCAGGGTGGAAAGGGTGGTGGGCAGTTCATCGGGCTGCTGCCAGCCCATGCTGATGGTCAGTGAACCCTGTGGGTCGGTATCCACCAGCAGGACTTTTTTGCCCTCCATTGCCAGCCCGATGCCCAGATTTTCACAGGTGGTGCTTTTTCCCACACCACCTTTTTGATTGGTGACTGCGATAATCGTAGCTTTCTTTGCGATAACATCACCCCGCTTTCGGTGAACCGCGCGCAAAGTCGTGGTTCGTCTTGTTCTGATAGTAGAGGTTCATGGTGGTGGGCGCATTGTAGAGCATTGCCAGCAGATACTGCTTCATGTTCCGCACCAGGGCGGTGTTTTCTGCCAGAGAATCCAGCACGAAACGGATGTGGTCAGCGTTCGGCTTTTTCAGCCGGCTGCGTACCACCTCGGCAGGCTTGTCATCTCCGGCAATCCGCAACATCTTGCGTTTGGTGGAACAGGTATCCACAAGCAAGTCTACGATCTGGTAGATGGTGTCCTCATCGTCCGGGCAGAGCCGGAGCAGGAGATCAACCTCCAACGTCTGATAAAAATAATCCTCAAGCTGTTCACGAATGTCCCCGGAATAGATAGGGTCAGGATCGTTCCACTCTGTTTTATTCTTATCAGTCTTATTTGCTTGCGGTTTTAGCTGCTCCAGAATTGCACTTTCGGCAGCACCAGAATTGCTGTTTGGGCAATTCTGTACTTGCGCTTTTGGCAAGCCGGAGGAAAAGTCCTTGACGTAGATCAGGCTGGGTCTGCCCAGACCACGGCGTTTGCGCTCGATGAGGTCGGTGTCCTCCAGTTCCCGGAACAGCTTGACCGCCTTGTGCTCGGCGCAGCAGAGGGATTCCTGCACTTCCCGGACGGTGTAGATGATATACACCCGCCCCTGCTCGTCCAGCCAGCCGTTCTTTGCAGACAGGCTCATGCGGTCCAGTAGAATGCCGTACAGTGTCCGGGCATCGGTGGAGAGCTGCCGGAAGCGGTGGTCTTGGAACAGTGCTTTCGGGATGCGGAAGTAGGAGAATAATTCGCCCGACTGACCATAGAAGTAGTCGTAGCTCATGGTATTAACGAATCATCATCTCACGGTCTGCGGCACCTTTCATATACATGGCTTCTGCGATGTCATCCATCACCCGGAACAGTGCATCGTCCAGTTCAAGATATTTCCGCCCCAGTTTTTCATCCAACAGCCGCCGGAACTCACGTTCGAGCTTGTCGTGTTCGCAAGCCACCCTCTGATAGCGAGGTGTCTTCATCAGTTCCGTCCATATTGGACGTACCATTTTGTCATAGTAGGTCAGCATAAAGTCTTTATCCATAGGCATCCTCCTTTTGAAATGTGTTGTGGGCAAAAATAGAAGCGCAGATTCAATACTTTCTTGTTGAATCGCACTTAATTTGTGATATAATTTGTATATTACAATCGTCTTGTACGCAGAAATGTCGTAGCTAGAGTAAAAAGAGAGTTGCTATCTGAGGAGATGTGGTGCCATGAAATTTGATATGGTGACAATTAAGAATTTCCGAAATTTTGAAAACATATCGGTAGCGTTGACAAATAAAAATGTTCTTTTTGGCATGAATGATGTCGGAAAAACCAATTTCTTATATGCATTAAGATTTGTTTTTGATAAGGACATTAGGCGACAGAACTTTAATGATACAGATTATTACAAGAAACATATAGGATCTCCGATTGAAATTATTGTGACGATTGATATTAGCGATCAAGGTGATTCGGACAGTCAGAAACTCCGGGCAAAGCTAAAAGGTGCACTTCTTTCAGGGCAAAATAAAGTCTATATTAAAGTAGCAGCCTCCTACGATGAAAAAGAAATGGTTGGCGTACCTATTCTATATTGGGGTGGCGACTTGGATGAACTTGAGGAAATGAAAGTTCATGGAACTTTTTTTGAAATAGATTATGTATTCAATGTTATTTACATAGATGCATATGTGGATTTGTATGCTCTTTTCAAGAAAAATGCTAATACGCTTCTTGTAAACAATGACGAGCAAGATAGAAGTACCCTAGAAGATATTCAGAAAACTTGTAATAGTTTAAATGCACAGATTTCCAGTTTGTCTGGCATAAAAAGTTTTGAAGAAAAAATTGATCCAGAATATAGAAAGTTTAGACATGAAGCTGTAACGGTATCTGTAAAGTCTGAAATTGCTGTAAAAGGTCTTTATTCCAATATTGTTCCCTACATCAAACAAGATGCGGATGATTCTCTATATCCCACCTCAGGTGAAGGACGCAAGAAATTATTAGTGTATTCTATTTTTGATTTGCTTTCTAAAGAGGAAGAAGATAAGAAAATCAATTTGTTTTTAATAGAAGAGCCTGAAAACCATTTGCATCGCTCTATGCAAATTGCATTATCGCATGTATTATTTTCTGAAAACAAGTATCAGTATTTATTTATAACAACACATTCACCGTATGTACTGGCAGAAATGGATCAGGTGAATCTAGTTCGCATATACAATGCTGATAAAATCGTAAGCCGCAGTGTTCTCTATGTTGTTCCCGAAGAATTCAAAGAGCAGCGCAAGATGCTAAATCGTGGATTGACAGAAGCTATTTTTGCCGATAAAGTTTTGCTCGTTGAAGGACCTTCTGAAATGGTTTTATTCGGAAAAGTTCTTTCTGAAAAGAAGCCATTTTATGAAGCTGATGGGATTTATATACTTTCGGTGGGGGGATTTGGATTCAAGCCTTACCAATCAATATTGAACGCATTGAAAATTTATAATGTTGTGAAAACTGATAACGACTTAAGAAAGCCGCGTAACAAAGAGACATATAGTGTGTTAGGGTTTATTCGGTTAAATGGTCTTATTGGTGAAACTATTCTTCCGGAAGATCCTGTAAATGAAAAGAGTGTTGCAGCAAAGCGCGAGCTATACGATAAAAATAGAGAAACATTGGATCGAATTAGAAGCAATTATTCACTCTATTTGTCGAGATGCAGTTTGGAAGAAGATTTGGATGAAGTCATTCATGATAAAATGGTTGAATACCTTCCATCAGCCGATGGAAATGTGATTGGCTATCTGCAGGAAGCAAAGAACAATCACATGGTTGAACTTGCCGAAAAACTCACCCAAAACGACTGTGAACTTATTTTTGAACACTACAATTTTGCTTGTCTAAAGAGGATTGCCGAATGATGTTATCGCCGATACAAAAAGAAATTGTTGAAACATCTGGGAACTTAATTGTTCGCGCGAGTGCTGGAACGGGAAAGACACATACCATGGTTTCCAAAATCAAGCATGACATAGAAGAAAATCATACACACAAAGTAGTAGCCGCAATTACATTTACAATTAAGGCCGCCGCCGAAATTAAAGATCGTCTAAACATTGATGTAAGCGAGCATTTCATCGGAACCAACAATAGTTTTGCCATCGAAGAAATCATCAAGCCATTTATGAAAGATGTCTATGGTAAAGACTATAAACTCGATATGAGTACAGACTACTCTGTGAAAGTGGGTACTCTTGATGAGGGAATAGAAAAAATAAGAACGGAGCAAATCTTATGCTCATATATAAACAGCAAGAAAAATTTTATATTTCAACTGGCACTTGAAATTCTGAAAAATTCAAGTGCGTGCCAGTTATATTTGAAATCCAAATATTTCAAAATTTATGTAGATGAATATCAGGACTGCGATAAAGACATGCACGCACTGTTTATGTATCTATGTGAAACTCTGAAAATAGATACTTTCGTTGTTGGCGATGAAAAGCAGTCGATTTATATGTGGAGAGGTGCATATCCTGAAGCGTTTATGAGTATTTGGACTAGAGGTGATTTCTCTAAAAAAGTTATGACGGATAATTATAGATCCTGTCAGCAGATACAAAACTATTCTAATTTGCTTTGCGATGAGACAAGACCTCTTTATAAAAAGGTCAATGATTTGTCTTCGGTAGTTATGCTATGTACTACAACTGCAAATTGGGTTTCGGCTGTAGTACCTTATTTAGACAAGAACAAAAGATGTGCTCTGTTAAGATACAGCAACGCAAATTCTGAGATTGGTGCAAAAGAACTAACAGAAAAAGGAGTAGAATTCACATATGTTCCTCAAACTCCAATCTCGGATATTACTACTGAAGCAGCATGGCTTTATAACGCTATTGCAAAGCACTTTATTCTCCCCACATATTCGGCCTACGACCTTAGAGATGAAAACCCTAATGAGGTAGTAGGAAACAAACATATTTTGCAGACCATTAAAATTTCGTTGAAGCATTTGGATGAATATCTTAAGCAAGCGGATAAGGATAGCTTTGCCAAAGAAGTTGAGCAATTAGCAAATTCTTTGGGTTACTCTACGAAAGATGAGCATTGTAAAAAAGTGTATGAAACCATTTGCGACAAAAAATTTCATCCAGCATTTAATATAGATGGACTACAACGAATTGCGATTACGTTTCATTCCTCTAAAGGGTTGGAATTTGATCAGGTTATTTTGTTCGTATCCGATTATACGTTGGAAACAGAGCAAGATATTTGCAATCACTATGTTGCTGCGACACGAGCAAAGTCAAAATTAATTTTGGTACATATTAGTGGTGATGGAAGGGCTGCGATATATGTTAAAAACATAAAAAAGATTTTGGCTGAGTCAAATCTAACAATGAGGAAGATAGCAACAGTTGTTGATGGCATAAACGGTTCAAAACAGTAAGCGAAAACCACAGGCTAAGCCGATGGCTTGAGTAAGCCTTAAAAGAGTACTTTTTTCCTTAAGATATCCCATAACGTAAGAAATACTGTACTTCGAAGGGAAACTTATCAGCATATGAATATAGTCAGGGCAGACTTCTGCTTCGATAGTCTCAATACCTTTTTGCTCACACAACTGGCGGAGTATCTGGCCTATGTCCTTTTTGATTTGACCGTATATCACCATTCTCCGATATTTCGGTGCAAACACTGCATGGTACTGATATCTCCACATCATATGGCTTAAACTATCTACGTCTTTGTTATCTTTCATTTTAAAGATAAACCTCCCTGTTTCTAGAATGTGGTTGGCAAATCTGCACTCTATTTTACGGGGAGGTCTTATGGCTAAAGCCGCTTTTATTCTACCAGCTTAGCTGGTTTCTTCACTCATGTCTCAAAAAGAAAAGCGCACTAGCCGCTAAGCCAGTGCGCTGAAATAATTTTGGTTTCTTATTCTCGCAGCAGTTCAAAAAGTTCGCCAAGAGTGCTTCCGAGCTGATCTAAAAGTTCGTTTCGCGAGGTGCATAATCCATTAGCTCTCTCGATTGCCGTATCAATATTCGGAAGAAAATAAGTATCAAATGTTTTTCTCTGTATCTTTTTTCCGCCGCCCGTTTTCTCAAGCAAGTGCTTGTCTACAGTTTCATCATTGAAGTCAAGCATTTTTTCAAGTTCATCTGGATACTCAGACTTTACATCTGCAACATGAAGCAGCAGCCAAAACTCAAATCTTGGATTTGTAAGAAAGCATCGATACCCTTTCTCGTCACATTCATCGAAAATCCTTGCCATGTTCTCTGGACTGTGATTTCCGGCATCACGATCAATAACAATTCCGAAAACGTCGTTTTCTCCGTTATCAGATCCTTTGAATTTGTTAAGGAAGAGGAGGTATGTTAAATCCAACTGCTCTTCTTTCAGAAATCCCTCAAACTGCCTTTTCTCTTTTACATCGATTGTATCCGGGGCTTCTAAGTATTTATGAATAAATTCTTTATCGTAGTGTTTAAGTTCCAACTTATCAACTTCCGCAAGAAAGTCATTATTATTTCTCACTTCAAGATAATTTTCGAGCAATTCCACTACTTTTTCCGGTGAACTTGAGCTGTCTCCACGTCGTAGCACATGGATTTCGACTACTGACTTAATTCCAAGCGTTTCCCTTGATTCTCTCACAAACTCAAAATATCGTCGTTCGGTCACTTCTCCTTCAACAGAGAGAAAAACCACGCGTTTTATACTTTGGGTTTCAGGTCTCTCGAATCGATTGCCTGCATTCAGTCTATGAGGAATTGACATATTAAGCCTCCTCACTTTCGATTTCTGAAATACAAGGGATCGCTCCATATCGTCCCTGAATATAGTCATTCAAAACGCTTTTATCATTTCTAGTCTTAAACTCACTTAATGAATATAACCGCGTGCTGTGTTCATTGTCTCTTTCAGCAAACCATATTTCATCCTTTCGGAGCAGGTTTAAGGTCATCAGGTTTAAGTCGTGAGTCGTACAAATCATCTGACATGCACTGCCCTCTGTTATCTCAAAATATCGCCGAACGAATTCTTCTGTCAACTTACTGTGAAAACTTCGATCCACCTCGTCAATAAGGATGACCCGTCCATCCTTAACAACTTCATACGCAGGAATCAAGTCGAATAGTCTTTGTGTGCCATCAGATTCATCATATAGGTCAAACAAATCATCTTTGTTACCATGATTCATCATAAGCTGATCTGCCATCAACTCTCCATTTTCCATAGAAAGAACAAAACTTTGGTTATTCACTCCTATGGATATAGATTTTTTAGCACCTTCATCCATCGACATACGAATGTCTTCATGTTCTCGAATGTCATTCTCTATAATAGATATAAGCTGACTTCTATCTTCTTTTGACATAAAGGACAATGCTTCTTCAAGAGATTTCTTTTCTGAAGAGATTTCCTCTATTCCAGTATCAAATCCAGCTAACATTTGCGCCAATGCTGTATTGTTTCCACTGCTATTCACAAAAAAATTGTTTGGTTTCATAGCATGACTATATGGATATACTACAACAACTTTTAAGAACCAATTGTATACAACTTTAAGCGGCCAAAAAATAGATGTTTCATCAATATCCTTCTTAGCAAATTCACTTAAAAACAACTTACTAGCAGTAATATCGGTTTTGTATACTTCATACCTCATGCCATCTTTTGAATTTGCAGGAAATTTCAAGCCTGTTTTCGTTGTACCTTTTTCTATATCTCTTTCAAAGAAGCAGATTTCCTTGTCATCAGTAACGTCATAGAGCCACTCTGCCTGAAATTCTCTCTTAAAATAGTCAATAGAAAATCCATAAGAATAGAATCGATCATTTGCAGCAATCTCTATCTGGAATACGCCCGGTCGTTTACTATAAGATGGATCTATTCGGAAATATCGATCACGGCTTCTTCCACTTTTAGAATCGCCTGTGGTCACAAGTTGCCTCATAAAGTCAACAGCATGGATAAAATTTGATTTACCTGCTGCATTTGCACCAAAAATAAAGCTACTCTTCAAAAGTCGATTAGTTCCTACCGAAACAATATGAGACGGATGTCTGGAGCTTTTTCCTGCCGCCATAGAAAAAATTTGCTGTTCCTTAAATGACATATAGTTTTCAACGGAAAAACGAATAAGCATAACCATTTTCCCTCCTTCAAACCATATTATACACAGTTTTTTCGTAATCTTCAATCGAATTTTCGAAATTCACACATGTTTTCAGCCGCTGTGTGACGATTAAATCGTTCTTTGTTTCCATAGGCAGGTATCGCCCGGTCTTCGTTCTGTGAATGCTGGTTCCAGAATGCTATCGTCCCCATAATGGATTGCTTTGTGTGTCCGGTCGGATAATCTTTCCATTTCGGATAACCCAATCTGTAATCTCGTGGTCAGGAACACCGAGGTCACATCCCATGTCCCGAACAATAATTTTGTCACGGAACATTCGCCATTCTCTGGACTGGTAGAAGTCTTGGTTTAGATAGCGGTCAAATCCGAATGTATCATGCCGGACAGTGCCATGCAGTTGCAAATAATGGAACCGGTCTTCAAAGGTCGCATACTGGCTAAGCTCAGAATAAGTTCTGTGGTTCGTCGTCATCTACTATGCCGCCGTATTCATACATTGCTTGGATAGTGTAGCACAAAGTATAGACATCCTCCTTTTTTGAAATGTTGTGTGGACCAAAACAAAAACGCAGCTTCCATTCTTTTCGAGTGAAAGTTGCGCTTTTACGGTACATCGTGTTTTCTTTTGAATCGGGATGCGATACATCTGAACCCCATGTGAGTTACATCTCAAGGGTCTGTAGCTCACTTGTCCGCCAGCCATATTACGCCCCAAACTGCATTATCTTGAAAATCAGCGGCTTGGTGGTCGTACTTACAGTCAGGAAAGTCCATTGGGCTGGCGGAACATTTTATATAGACGAATACACGTTGATTTTTCTTTTCTCACGGTGCATAAGGTGTGCACAAAAGCGAGACTGTTGGGAGAGCGTTCGGTTCGCATCCGAAAGGTCGAGGGTTCGACTCCCTTCGAGTCCATAAAACGCCGTATCGTGTCAAACGATACGGCGTTTCTTTTTGCCGTTCTTTGCAAAATCGTGCATCATTCGTCTTGACAGCGCAAAGTGACGTGTGCCGAACTTTTCGGCATAATGTTCATAGCTTCACCAGAAGTTTTGTCAAAAACGACGATTCCCCCATTCGGAGTACCCAGCCCCCTAACGGGTGCTTGTTTAAGGTTCGTTTTCCGCCCACTCGGAGTACGCACCGAGAGTGAATGACTCTTAAATTCTTCAAACTCCTCCAGTGGAACATTGAGGATGATCTCAATATCATAATCCCGTCCAACACGGACTTCCTTGATGAACTGGTTGAGGATTGCCTGCCGCTGCTGAAAGGATGCGTTCTGATAGGTGCTTGCCCAAGTGAACAGATTGCTGCAATCATTTTCAGCTTTCTTGTTTTCCTGCTCAATCTCCTCCAGCTTGTTCTGTGCAGCGGTCAGGGCGTCCTGTGCTGCTTGGATCGCAGCTTGATTTTCATCCAGAAGCTGCTGGATCATATCACGGTCAATGCTGCTCTTTCCCCGGATGACGCGAATCATTTCATCCTTCAATGCATTCCGTTCGTCATCCTTGAGGTCGAGTTCACTCTTTGCGCGTGATACTTCTTTCTGCGCTACTTCCATGTCCTTGCGAAGCATATCCTGAAGCAGCTTGCTTTTGGAACACTCTAAAATCTCCGAAAACTTGGTGCATACGATACTCTCTACGATTGCGTCCAGTTTTGTTACACCGTAGCCGGACTGTCCATCGCATTGACCCGGATGCCGTACATTATAATGGCAGCTATAACGGAACCGCTTTTCCTTCACCGTGGAGCCATCCGCACCAGCCCGGTTCCCAGAACCATAAGCAGGAGAATCGAAGCCGTCCTTATTTTTTTCATTGCAGGGACTCCTATTCTTTATCTTCCAAAATAAAAAACGCAGCGCACCCCAATTCTATGGGCTGCACTGCGTCTGAGCGTCTGGCGTTTTGCTTGATTGAATTATTCTGCCGCCAATTTCAAAAATTTCTTGTCCGACTGGATGCTCTGGGTCACAAACTTCCCATCCCGGAACAACGCGTATGTTGTGACGGGTGCGGGCACATTCTGTGCCGTCTCTTTCTCGGTGATGTGGATGGCTTTGAACGGAATCCCGTGTTCCCTTGCAGCCTCCTGCACCTTTGGCACCCAATAATAGGTGTAGGGGCACTGGTCGGTATAGTAGAGGACAAAGCCGTTTTCCTCCACCTTGGGATGCTTGGCGCAGGCCTTGAATTTTGGCGGCTGGGCATTCTCTGCAAGGGGCAGATACATGAGGTTGATGCCGCAATCGGAGATGTCCGAAACCTTAAAGCCCTTATGGGTCAAAAACTTGGGGTCCGCGAGAAACTCCCGTTTGCGCCCCTCTGCACACAGAATACAAACGCCGTTTTTGCCCTGCGCCTTGGCATCCCGAAGGCATTCTTCCAGCAGCTCGCTGGAACAGCCGTGCCCTTTCAAGGAGCCGGAGACCCACAGACAGTTGATATAAAGCCAGCCTGCCGCTTCAATGGGCACCCATGCGTTTTCTGCCGGGATGTACTCGATAAAGCATTTGCCGCGCTCCGCACTGCGGTAAAAAACAAGTCCCTCCTCAAATCGCTGCTTAAGCCATTCCTTCTTGGCAAGGCTCTGTTTGCCGGACATGGCACAACAGATGTGTTCCTTGTCGATGTTTTCTTTTGTGATTCGGATATACTCCATCGAAGCGTCCCCCTATATCCTTATGCCTTTTCCGGCACAGCGACTTTTTTGTTTTTGGCTGCGGCTTACCGCATCCGTCCATCGCCGCCCATCAAGGCGGTCATTTCCTCAAGATAATCCAGCGGGAACGGCGGAGAGCACAGGGGCTTCATGGCAATGCTCATGAGCTTCATGGGATTGTCGTCTGCCGCCACCCGGTTGGAGCTGAGCTTTCCGCAGCGTTTGCAGCGGTGGATGATGGCCCATTCGCCGCCCTTGCGCACCCAGACGGCCACCGGCTCCATGATGCCGCCGCAAGCATACATTCCAAAGCAGATCTTGTTTTCTTTACAAGCAATCTGTCATCATAGATTCCGCCGACGATTTTACCGCGATAATAAAGGATATATTCTCCCATCATAGACCGATACGAGATATCATCCAAATCTGATAGCTGTTCCAAAATAAAATGAAGATATTCTTTGCTGGAAGCCATTATTTCACACCACCCTTCGTATTGATTCATCGGATGATTTCATTTTTCACCTCGTTCAATGTTAAAGGTACGGAAGAACAGCTTTACATGAGCGTCCAACTTTTCAAGGCTTTCGGCTTCTCGTTCCGGCTGGCGGTCGCAGACACTGAGCAGGGTGATGACCGGGGAAACGTACATCCATGCCAATGTATCCGGGTCCTCATCCCGAATTTCGCCGCCTGCGATCAGGGAACGGAAAATTCCTGCATGGTAAGAGATCATACGGTCCACATAGCGTTCCGAGAACAATGCTGCAAGCTCCGGGGAGCGGAACTGCTCCAGCGTCATCATCCGGCGGAACTGACTGACCTGCTTATCGTGCAAAGAATACAGGAAGATCTGCCGAACTTTGTCCGCAAGAGCCTGCTCCGGGATATGAGAAAACGTAGGGCAGTCCTGCTTTACATTCTGCACATGAATGTCGATCCTGCCCGTATCTTTTTCGTAGTGGGCAGCCGTTGATTCCACGATGGCATCAAAAATCGCCTGCTTGCTGGGGAAATGGTTGTAAAGCGAGGGTGCCTTGATGCCCACCGCCTTTGCGATTTCCCCCACGCTGACCGCATCATACCCTTTGGCCGAAAACAGTTCCAGAGATTTTTCCAGAATACGCTGCTTGGTATCTTCCATTTTCCCTCGCCCTTTGCTAACTAACATTTGTTAGTTCTACTATAATCAAAAAAGTTTCCGTTGTCAAGCGTTTTTTCTGAAAGACAACGGAAACTTGGTCATTACCGCAGGCCAACAGCGTCCATGATTACTTCAATGCTTTCCCCAGGCTGATTTCCCCAGTTATGTTCAGTTTAACCGTGATAGTCTCCCGTAGTAGAATCTACGCAAAGGTCAGCGTAAAGTTCTTTGCAGGCTGCTTTCCGACCCAGCCCCATAATGGTTCATACTTGCTCATACTCATTCAGCTTCGCAGTATTCGGTGCAGGGAGGGTGTTTTCCGCAGAGTTTGATCATTCGCCGGATTCCATGTGCCGCATACGTTCCATCAGACGCAGATGTTCCAGAAAACTTTTTTCCTTGAGGATGGCGATGCCTTGTTCCTCGTCCCCAAGGATCAGCAGATTATCCCCCGGTTGTATGTCAAATATCTTCCGTGCATTTGCAGGGATGACGATCTGCCCTTTATCTCCCACTTTTACCATGCCGAAAACGTGTTTTCCTTTGGGTGGCACTTCCAGCCCTAAGTTTTCCCGGTCGGTTTTCTCGTAGTTCACGAGGTCATCCATAGAAACACCGAAAATATCTGCCAGCCGCTTGCAGCGTTCAATGTCCGGCAGAGATTCACCTGTTTCGTACTTGGATAAGGTCTGGCGTGTCACGCCGATTTTTTCCGCCAGTTCGTCCTGTGAGTAACCGTGGATCTTACGAAGTGAGATTAAATTGTCCTTAAACATTTTTTCTCCTTTACGATTCCAAGGACGCACCAGCGCAGAATCGGGATTCGGCTGATGAGTTCATCCAGCAGGAATGCGCCCACAAAGGCTCCGGTGCCCACCAGAAGATAGACCAGCACTTCCGGCGTGTTGGGGGCATGTTCGTGCAGTTCATACGAGATCACAGCAATGGGCAGATAATGAAAAATGTACAAACCCCATGACTTCTTCGCCATCCAGCGTGTGAATGCGGTTGAGGTATCGGCATATTTTTTCATCGTTGTAAGGATTCCAAGAATGGCAAACCAGCAGTAAACGCAGGCATGGATGTTGTTCAGAACCGGTGCAATGGCGTAATTTTCACCAAAATAGCGCACGGTGTACGAGATGCCAAGCACAGCCGAGACTGCGTCAAACATCCACCACCACTTGCACAGCCGTTCCATTACTTCCTCGTGGGAAAGCAGAAAATAGCCTGCAAAGAAGCAGAATCCATAAATACCGAACCGATAAACGGTGACGACCGGGGTGTTCAATACCTGTGCCGAGCCATAAACAACGATCGTCAGCATCAGGATGCTCCAGACCGGTGCTTTGGAACAGAAGTTCCAGACCCGGTCTTTTTCAATTTTCCGAACCACAAGCAAAAGCATGGAGAACAGCCAGAGCATCTGGATGTACCACAGAGGTCCTACACCAGACAGCACGGTGATCAGATATACTATAGGCATCGGAAGGTCCGCAATGTTCAGTCCGCCGCCAATTTTCAGGTTATAGATACCAAGAAGCCACTGGAACACGAACAAGCCGATCGTAGACGGAACCAGCAGCTTGCGGGTTTTATCTTTCACAAATTGTTTTGTGGTATGGCTTTGCAGATAGTACCGTGCGCTCATCCCCGACACAACAAACAGCAATGCCATGAACCAAGGGTAGACCAGATATTGAAAGCAATCCTGTAACTGATGCTCCCGGAAGGGGCCAATCACACCAAAAGGCTGCACTCCATTGAACATATAGACCACATGGTAGATCACCACCAAGACCACCGTCATCCAGCGAATATTATCCAGATACAGCTTTCTTGCAGGGGTCATGACATTCCCACCTTTGCAATGATTTTTAACACAGTATAGCACAAAGTCTTTTTCTTTGCGACCAACTTTCCTTGGCAAAACTATACGGTTCCTGTTAAGAATCGTTGCAATTCATCTGAATCTGCAAACAAAACGAAAGACCGCGCCGTAAACGGAACACAGCTTACGCAATGCCGTCGTATATACAACGGCGACTTTTGCGTTGCAAAAAGCTTGTTTGGGGGGAGTACCCCAAACCCCTTTGTTCTGCATTTCCCAATGCAGGCTGCACCTCCCTGCAGGATGCTTTTGAAGGTGTCAATCCGTACATCCTAAAACAAAAGCCGCCCGAAGACGGCAAGATGCATCACGGAAGCAAATATGAACGCGGCTCAGGGCCATCAGAACAGATCCAGCATGTTGTCCAGATAAATTTCTTCCCGGACGCGCAGCTGATACTCAGGCTTTGTCATGTAGTAAAGCAGAAATTCCAGTATCAACGCGCTGCCCAGTCCCCGCCCCTCGATCTTGAAGTTGGAAAAGCCGCCGGGCAGATAAATTTTGCGGATATCCCCGGCCCCGATGAAGCCGGGGTTTTCCATTGCCTTTGAAAAACGATAGCCCTGCTGTGCGCCCGGCGCTGTGCAACGGTGGTCCGGGCAGTCCTCGCCCAGATTTTTGCGGCTGACATTCTCGTAGCAGTGCTTTCTGTCCCGGCAGCCGTACCAGCAGCATTCGTTGCACAGAAATTCCACCTTGTCCTTCTGATCCTGCGGCAGGGTATCCAGCTCTGCAAACGACTTGTTCAGGCGGAAATCCGGCACAACATAGCGGAACTCTTCCCGTTCCGTCTCTCTGCGGAGCTGCTGAAAATCTGTAAGGACTTTTGTTGTGGAGGACACGAAATAAAGGCCCGGATACTGCCTTTTCAGGTAGTTCAGCAGCAGGTCCGAATGGACGATGACACCATTCTGCACACGGTTTTCTTTTTCAAACAGCGCACAGAGGGCATTGCATTTCCGGTCTGCAAGGTGCTCTTCCCGGAGCAGCGAATTGCTGAAGGTGAGCCGGGCCGATATGCCATATTCCTGCATCAGTGCAAGCACCCGGTGCGGCTGTGCATCGCCAAAGCCAGTGCGGCCCCCGCCCCAGATGCAGTCGGCCGGTGCACCGTAGACCGAACCGATCTCGCACCAGTCGTAAAAATATTCCCTGTGTTCACGGAACAGCGGCAGAAACACACGGTACAGTTCATAAAATTCAAACAGTCCCGGAAGATGATAATATGCCGTGCTGCGTTCGTGCTGTGCCATTGCCGTGTGTGTTCCTCATTTCTGTAAGTTTCAGCTTCCCTGCAGCAGCTTTTGCGCTGCACCCGGAGATCTTTTTGTCAGTATAGCACAGTCCTGCCGGGAAAGAAATCATCTTCCTCTTGACCTTGAGCGCACTCCAAGTTTTATCATGTGCATGCTGGTGATCTTATCTTTCTCATTATATTCCTTTCTCTGCGAAAGAACAAGAAGTATCTTCATGTCTGACATGAAAAAACAGATTTTTGATCTTCCTTACCATTCCTGAAAGAACGAGACGAGCTTTGCCCGGCTTTCGCGCCTTGCTTTACAGCACAGCGCCTGTTCTGTCAAGAGATGAAACGTTTTTCGTGCATTGCGAAAAATGTTTCGGTTCACATGCTCTGCGGCTCGATCTTCACCGTTCTGCCGCCCAGGTTTTCGTAAATGCGGTGGGAGACTGAGAGCACCGTGCGGCCTGCAGAGGCGCGGCGCAGTGCTTCCAGCACACGGGCTTCCGTTTCAGCGTCCAGATTTGCCGTGACCTCGTCCAGCAAAAGCACAGCCGGGTCCGCCGCAGCAGCGCGGGCAATGGACAGAAGCTGCCACTCGCCCTGCGAAAACATGCCATCGCTGCAAACGGTGTCGCAGCCTTCCGGCAGGGCCTGAATGGCTTCGTCAATGCCCGCAAGCTTTGCCGCATTCCGTGCCATCTCTGCAGTGATCTGCGGATCGCCCAGCGTGATCTGCTCCAGCACGGTGCCCGGCACACGGGAGAAATGCTGCTCCACGCAGCCGATGCAGGTGCGGCGCTCGCGGTCGGTGATGCGTGCCACATCCACACCGCCAATGGTAACAGAGCCCGCCTGCGGCTGGTACAGGCCCAGCAGAAGCTTGAACACCGTGCTCTTGCCCGCACCGGTGCGGCCCACCAGCGTGACCTGCCCGCCCTGCTTTACCGTCATGGAGAAGTCACTCAGGACGGGCTTTTCGCCATAGCCGAAGGTCACATGCGCAAGCTCCACATCCCCGCGCGCAGCGGTCCGGCGCTCGGCAGGGATCGTGCGCTCCGGCTGAGCGAGAAAGGCATCGATGCGCTTGACGCCCGCCATGGCCGACTGGATGGTCTGGATCTCCATGCCAAGGCTTTCAATGGGAGCAAAAATGCGGGAAATGTAGTTGATGATCGCCACCGAGGTACCCACCGACATCCCAAAGAATGTAAGCACCATGGCATTGCCGGAAGCGGAAAGCAGCATCACGATGCCTGCCACCACCGCGTTCAGCGCCAGCACCACCGGCGAATAGATGGCATCGTAAAAATTGGTGCGCTCCATAGCGGCGTAGCTCTCGCCGATGCAGCGGTCATAGCGGCGTTCCCTATAGCTTTCCAGCCCCAGTGCCCGGATGGTGCGGATGTTGTGCAGCGTCTCCGGCACCTGACCGGAGACAGCCGCAACGGCACGGCGGTTATCCAGTTGTGCGGCCAGCATCCGCTTTTGCACATGGTGGGTGAACACCGCAAACAGCGGCAGCACCAGCAGCAGCACCAGCGCAATGCCGGTGTTTTTTACCGCGATGACCGCCATGATGGAAATGATGCGGCAGGCATCTGCCGCCATGCTGATGATGCCGGAGGTGAACAGCGCTTCCACCGTGTCCACATCGCCGGAAAAGCGTGCCGCCACCTCGCCGGGGTTCTGGCCTGCCAGCGTGCTTGCGGGCAGCCGGGTAAGCTTCCGGGACATTTCCGACCGCAGCGCGTGGGTCATTTTCTGGCCAAAGAGCACCAGCAGGCTTTCCTGCGCGGAGGAAAGCCCCCCTTCCAGCGCCAGACTGCCAAAGTAAAGCAGCACTGCTGCAATGGTGAGCGGGATGCCTGCGGTGAGCCGGTCAATGATACCGGCCAGCAGCAGCGGCGGCAGCAGTGATGCCACCACCGATGCCGCCACGCACAGGATGGTGCCCGCCGTGAGCAGATGATGCGACATAGCGGCCATGCGGATGGCTTCAAATACGCCGTTATCCTTTTTACTCTTCATCCAGATCGCCTTCTTTCTGCACCGTCTGGCTCTCGTACAGCTGGCGGTACAGCGGAACCGTTTCCATCAGCTGGGCATGGGTACCAACGGTGGTTTTACCGCCGTCCATAAAGATCACTTTCTGCAAACTGACCCAATTTTCCATTGAGCTTTTGCAGGAAAACTTTAAGGATAAAAATATCCTGATTTCTCCGCTTTCTATTATTTCCGCGCTGGGCATGACAGCAAATGGAGCGGACGGTCAGACCAAGACCCAGATGGAACAGGTGTTTGGGACAGATGTCGATACGCTTAACGATTATCTTTATGCTTATATCACTGGACTCCCTGACACAAAAGACAATCAGATCAATCTTGCAAATTCCATCTGGATTCGGGACAACAATGGTCTAAAGGTAAAGAGTGACTTTTTAAAAACGACAAAAACATATTATGATTCCCAAGTTTATCAAGCTCCGTTTGACAACAAGACCAAAAATCAAATCAATGAATGGGTAAAAAAAGAAACCGATGGGATGATTCCAAAGATTTTAGAGAAAGCACCTTCTAAAGAAGCGGTCATGTATCTGGTCAATGCCCTGTCCTTTGATGGAAAATGGGCAGAACCATACAGGGATTTTCAGCTGGAAGATGGAATTTTTACCACACAGTCCGGAGAAAAACAGGATGTTTCTTTTATGAATGATACTCTTTGGGGATATATTCGACTGGAAAATGCAGGAGGATTTTCCAAAAGTTATCGAGGTGGTCAGTATGAATTTGTAGCGCTGCTTCCTGATAAGGATATTACAATGGAGGAGTTTTTGAAGACTCTGGACGGAGAAAAGCTGATGCAGTCGCTTAAAAATAGACAGCCAAAGAGTGTTCAGACAAAACTCCCCAAATTTTTGACAGAATACAGCAGTAAGCTGAATGATTCTCTGAAAGCTTTGGGAATGGGGGATGCCTTTAGTCCAGAAAAAGCAGATTTTTCTAAAATGGCATCGTCCAAGCAAGGAAATATCTATATCAATGATGTTATCCATAAGACGAAAATAGAAGTGAATGAGAAG
>OKSA01001550.1_pt1 | contig 20551 bp, 16 predicted proteins | sample 1601181 | NCBI WGS metagenome assembly OKSA01 (sample SAMEA3541538, study PRJEB24748) | human gut metagenome | biome: human gut; feature: human-associated habitat; material: faeces | place: China | collected 2012
CCGTGCCGTATATCGGCTATGTCCCGAGCCTCGGGGCGTATGTCTTCAATGAGCACGCCTACAGCGCGGGCAAGGAGATCAAGCTCAACGAGTATGAATATTTTGAAATCGGGAAAGCGGGCATCAAAACGACGCTTTCCAATTTCAAGATAGACACGACCGGGGAGTTCAACCCCGGCTGGCTGCACGATTTTTTCAGGGCGTTCCACTGGCAGGGCATGACCGTCCTCGCGTTCTTCCTCGGTTCGCTCTTTGTGCAGCAGATACGGCATGAGCAGAAGAAGCAACGGTAAGCGTATCGTGATACCCCATCCCCTGGCGTTTCAATGTAACTGGTTTCAGACTGCTTTTGAGGCGATTTAAAGCCTTACAGTATTCAATCCCCAGGATGGTATTAGGCTTGGAAAGCAAAGCGGCAAGAGAAAGCATCAGCTTACTCTTGCCGTCGCCCGGATCGCCTTGCAGAAGCGTGACCTTGCCGAAGGGAATATACGGATACCACAGCCAGCGCACTTCCTTCGGCGTAATGTCGCTTGCCTTAATGATTTCCAGCTTTGCGTTTGAAATAATTTGATTGTCGGTCATTCTTTGATTCTCCTTTTCGATTGATAGTGCGGGCATTGAATAACGATGGCACGGAAGCTCTGCTTGCAGCTCCTTTCGCATTTTCTGCAAAGCTCGTTATATTTCTTCCTGCCACGCTCATCAAGAAAGAACGCCCATTCTTCCTTGAGGTATTTCGGCATACGGGGCATAGAGGACACCTCCTTTGTGCTGCCTAATTGCCGATTTGCTCCCGAAACGCAGAAACGCCCAAACCGTTTCCCGTTGTATGGTTTCGGGGCGATTTTGGGCGTTTTCTTTCGATATGAGCGGCTTTGTTTTGACGGCGGTATCCTTTACCGCCAACCATTCAAAAGCCGCTGTTTGTCACTTCCGGGTAACAAAAAAGCGCCGTATTGCTACGACGCTTTTGTCTTGCTCGGAAGATGGAGCAAGGGAACGCTATTCAATTATCTGTTGTACTTTTTCTTTCTGCTGACAACCGTTGTGCCAATGGCTGCACCGCCGCTGACAAACAGCAGGGCAAGCCACAAAGCAAGGTTGCTTGTATCGCCGGTCTGTGGAGATTTGGAATCGTCCTTCAGCTTCGTCGTTACGGTGTCTGTTTTTTCCACCGCTTCTTGCTCGGCTTATTTTGTTGCTGGTGTCCTTGGCATACCACTCGTTCATTATGTTGAGGAACGGGGTGAAGTCGTTATCCTGCGGTTTGTCACTGCCCACGCTGTTATTGATTGCAATAAAGCGTATCTGCTTCTTGGGGAACAGAATCTCGGTATAAAAGCCGACCTCAAGATAGTTTCTGCAGAAACGGCTCATATCCTTGACGGTAATTGTGCCGATTTTCCCGGCTTCGGCTTCTGCAAGCATTGCCTGAAATCCGGGACGGTTGAAGTTACGCCCTGTGTAACCGTCATTTTTCAAAAGATTGTTTGTAAAAAATTTGTAATTCTAAAAATTCATATAAACTGTAATCTATGTTATTCTATAGAAAAGTAAAAATACTGATGAAGAAAGCAGGAGGAAATTTATGAACATTGAATTAAATATTTTGGATTGGATCCAGACGTTGCATACGCCTTTTCTGGATAAAATCATGGTATTTATCACAAGACTTGGGGATGCAGGAATTATATGGATTGTGTTGAGCATAGTATTGCTTCTGATTCCTAAAACGAGAAAAAGCGGTGCGGTTATGGTGGTTGCTTTAGTAGTAGATGTATTACTTTGCAATATTGTCTTGAAAAATCTTGTAGCACGGACAAGACCGTATGAGGTGAATACAGGAGTACACCTTCTGGTAGCAAAGCTTCATGATTATTCTTTTCCGTCCGGACATACGGCAGCTTCGTTTGCTTCGGTAACAGCTTTGTACCTGGCAGGTGAAAAGAAGCTTTGGAAATTTGCGCTTGTGCTGGCATGTCTGATCGCAATATCGAGGTTATATCTGTATGTACACTATCCGACAGATGTTCTTGGAGGAATTCTGTTCGGTGTGATTTCAGGATATTTGGGATATCGCAAAGTATTGAAATGAAGATGACCAAAGATTACCGACCGGGAATTATATGGAAGTCAGTTGGTATAAGCATCATTTTACATGGATTTTACAAAAACAGTTCTTTAAGTAGGTAGATATGAAAGTGTATTCAGATGTATAATTAATTCTTAAGCGTAGCTATAAAATATTCAAATTAGCAAAAGGAGATAAGTAGACAAATGAAAAAGAAGCAGTTAAAACCAGAACCATATATGATGAACAGGGAACTGTCATGGTTAAAATTTAATGAAAGAGTATTAAATGAAGCAGGGAATCCGAGAGTACCTTTGGCAGAACGACTTACTTTTGCGTCTATTTATCAATCTAATCTGGATGAATTTTATATGGTGCGGGTAGGTACACTGATGGATCAGATGGAATCATCGGAAGTAGTCCGTGAGAATAAAACCAATATGACCAGCAAAGAGCAGGTAAAAGCGATCATTGATGCAACAAGAGAGCTTGATATAAAGAAAGCAGTTATTTACGAGCAGTTAATGGGAGAATTGGAGCCGCAGGGAATCCGGATTATCAATTTCAACAAGCTTTCAGGAAAAGAAGGGGAATTACTGGAAACTTACTTTGATAATGAAATTGCACCATATCTGTCTGCGAATATCATCAGCAAACAGCAGCCGTTTCCATTCTTACAGAATAAAGAGATCTATGCGGTTGCACTGCTTGCAACGAAGGGTGGAAAGACAAAAACGGCGATCATTCCGTGCAGTAACAATGTATTTAAGCGTCTGATCGACATTCCGACCAGACCGGGAACCTTTATGCTCTCGGAAGAACTGATTCTTCATTTTTTGCCGAAATTATTTAAAAAATATGAAATCAAAGAAAAATCTCTCCTGAGAATTACGAGAAATGCGGATATTGATACAGAAACCATTTATGATGAAGATATGGATTACAGAGATGCCATGGAAAATCTGGTAAAGCAGAGAAAACGTATGAATCCTGTCCGCATGGAATTCTCCAGAAAGATCAACAAAAAGCTGATCGCAGAGATCTGCAAATATATTCATATGGATAAAAACCACGTATTTATGTCGAGAGTACCACTTGATTTATCATTTGTATTTGCAATCCAGAATTATCTGAGAATGCAAGGAGCAGAAAAGGAAAAGCTGTTCTATCAGAAGAGGAGTCCGCGAATGACACCGCAGCTGAAAGAAAAAGAAAGTCTGATCGCACAGATTGAGCAGAAAGATGTTCTGTTATCTTATCCATTTGAAAATATTAAATCATTTACCAACCTGCTTTATGAAGCGGCAAGAGACGATTCTGTAGTGTCCATCAAGATGACCTTGTACCGTCTGGCAGTTCGAAGCCAGATCGTAGATGCTTTGGTTGAGGCAGCGGAAAATGGCAAAGAAGTGGTGGTACTGGTTGAACTCCGTGCAAGATTTGATGAAGAAAGTAACATTGAATATTCCAGAAAGCTGGAAGAAGCCGGATGCCGTGTAATTTATGGTCTGAATGGATTCAAGGTACATTCAAAACTTTGCTTGATCACCAGAAAGACAGATAAAGGTCTGGAATATATTACTCAGATCGGAACCGGTAACTATAATGAAAAGACTTCTACTTTATATACAGACCTGTCACTGATCACAGCAAAGCAGGAAATCGGAAAAGAAGCGGCAGAAGTATTTGCATGTCTGCTGCGCGGTGAGACGATAGAGGAAACGCACATCCTGCTGGTTGCACCGAAATGTCTCCAGAATAAAGTACTCGATATGATCGATGAGGAAATACGTCACGCAAAGAATGGGAAAGATGCGTATGTCGGAATCAAGATCAATTCACTGACTGATAAAGTGATCATTGAGAAGCTTGTGGAAGCATCACAGGTGGGTGTGAAGATTGAAATGATCGTCCGTGGAATCTGCTGTATGATTCCTGGTATCAAAGGATACACAGAAAATATTAAAGTAATCAGCATTGTTGGAAGATTTCTGGAGCATTCCCGTATTTATCGTTTCGGAACGCCGGACAGAGAAAAAGTGTATATTGCATCAGCTGATTATATGACGAGAAATACGCTCCGACGTGTGGAGATTGCAGCTCCGGTTCTGGATGATACGTTGCGTGAAAGACTGGACTGGATGTTTGACACCATGATGAAGGATGACGAAAAAGGAAAAGAACTGACTGCAGACGGCGATTATGTAGATCGTGATATCAATGAAGAAAAGCTGGATTCACAGGAAGTGTTCTATGAGACGGCGTATAAAAATACGGAAAAGAAATAGTAGAGAATATTTGAGCAAAATAAACACAGCTGTAGAAATGATACAGCTGTTATAAAATCAGCAGATACAGTTGACAAAGAGGGACGTTTGTGATATTTTAATTAAGTCGCAAACGTCATATGGGGGATTAGCTCAGTTGGGAGAGCGCCTGCCTTGCAAGCAGGAGGTCACGAGTTCGAATCTCGTATTCTCCACTTTAGTGTATAGTGTAGTAGCATTGCTATTGCACTATTTTTGTGTATTTGACAAATTTATATATGTGCTTTATAATACACTTAACAGGAAAGTCGGAAGGTAACCGCAATTTACCCACTCCGGCGAAAATAATCTAGTTTAGAAAGTAGTCGTCAACTCGCCAAAAGTTTAGGACGGCTACTTTTTATGTGTATAATTAAGTATTGCAACAATAAGTACCGCAACGGATACGATGAGTTGTAATTCTTCATATGTACTCATTAGCACCACCTCCGACAGGCTCGGAGCGGGTGTAGCACGTCCCCCGGCTTCCCGGTTAAATGTATTATGTTGATAAATATTATCATTTTTCAACTGCGCAGTAAAGCAAAATATAAAAAAGTTATAACTGAAAAATGTAATTAAAAATGCAGTTCGTGAAGAATTTTCAACCATTTATGCAAGCAGGCTTTTACAGCCTGCTTTCTGTGTTATGCTATTTTCAGCAGGAAAAGAAACAGAGATAGAATAAATAAGGTGGTTTCAAAATGAAAATGAAGTATGAGAATATCATAAAACAAATGACATTAGCAGAAAAAGCACGGATGATGTCAGGTAAAAATACATGGGAGACGGTAGATTTTGAAAAATATGGAATTCCATCGATGACAATGTCAGACGGGCCTCACGGGCTGAGAAGGCAGGCAGGAGCAGGGGATCATCTTGGATTAAACGCCAGCCTTCCGGCGACCTGTTTCCCGACGGCAGCAGGCGTTGCAAACAGCTGGGATGAGGCACTTGGAGAAGAAATCGGAGAGGCACTTGCGGAAGAAGCAGTTACCATGGGAGTCAATGTGATCCTTGGACCGGGACTGAATATCAAGAGAAGTCCACTGTGCGGAAGAAACTTTGAATATTTTTCAGAGGATCCGTATCATGCAGGAAAGATGGCAGCAGCCTATGTGCGTGGAATCCAGAGTAAAGGAATCGCCGCATGTCCAAAGCACTTTGCGGCAAACAGCCAGGAGCTTCCAAATGGATCCGGGAGGGCGGTCTGTTCGTGATCGTCAGCAACCTGATCACAGTGCTCAAATATTTACTCTTGTTGTTCCTGCCGTTGGCATTTGCAGAACTTCCAAAAGTAGATTTCGGATTTCCGGGAATTGACATTACTTTATTCGGTGAGACTTTCAAGTGGAACATCATCGGATATGACGCCGCACATGGCGGACTTCCTTATTTTTGTGCGTACATGATCGCGATGGTAGTCGGAGAGTGTATTAACTTTCCGATCCAGAGAAATTTTGTATTCCGCAGTAAAGGAAAAGTATGGTATCAGGCATTCTGGTATCTGATCGCATTCTGTATTGTTACCTGTATCGTAAACTCGATCAACTGTATCTGGGTTGCGGTAGCCGGGATGTTTGTGCCGGGATGGTTATACAATATTGGAACGACAGTGTTGAATGGAGGGGTATCGATGGTGGTATTCTTCTTCGTAAATAAGATTATTTTCCCGGAAGGGGAAGGAAAGTAAGCGTTGTCAGGATTGACGGCGAATAAGAAAATAAAACGGGACAACATTTTCTGCAAAACCAAAAAAAAGTGATAGAATAGAAGTAGTAAATTGTCAGAAAAGGAGAATCATTATCATGAAAGAAAATTTAAAAGTACTTATGATCAACGGAAGCCCGAAAGCAAACGGAAACACAGTCATTGCATTAAAAGAGATGGAGAATATTTTCAAAGAAAACGGAGTAGAAGTTGAGACAGTTGTTATCGGTAACAAAGCAGTCCGTGGCTGTATCGCCTGTGGTTCCTGCTACGAAAAAGGACAATGTGTTTTTGACGATGTAGTGAATGAGTTAGCTCCGAAGTTTGAAGAAGCAGATGGTCTTGTAATCGCAAGTCCGGTGTACTATGCGTCTGCAAATGCAACTCTGATCGCCTGTCTTGACAGACTGTTCTACAGCAGTCATTTTGATAAAACGATGAAAGTGGGAGCAAGCGTTGCCTGTGCAAGACGTGGCGGATGTTCTGCGACATTTGATGAGCTGAATAAATATTTTACCATTTCCGGAATGCCGGTTGCATCCAGCCAGTACTGGAACAGCATCCATGGGGCAGCACCGGGAGAGGCCGAAAAGGATGAGGAAGGAAGGCAGACGATGCGTACACTTGCAAGAAATATGACTTTCCTTATGAAGAGTATTGCACTTGGAAAAGAGCAGTTTGGACTTCCGGAAAAAGAAGCAAAGATTCCGACAAATTTTATTCGGTAGAACAAGTAAAAGGCAGGGATTTGTGAAATATCACGAATCCCTGCCTTTAGAGTTGACAGCCAAATTTTCTTGTTTTATAGTGGAAGTTGCAATTTGGTAGGAAGTATTTAAAAGAGAGGTTTTGGTCATGGCACTTATAAAATCAATCATTATTTTAATTATAGGGTTTGCTCTATTGATGAAAGGAGCAGATTATTTTGTAGAAGGAAGTTCTTCTGTTGCGAAGCAGCTTCATGTTCCATCGATGATCATCGGTATGACCATCGTTGCAATGGGAACCAGCCTTCCGGAATGTGCGGTCAGTGTAACGGCATCCCTGACAGGAAATAACTCACTTGCGGTAAGTAATGTTGTCGGATCGAATATTTTCAACTTGATGGTTGTTTGTGGAGCCTGTGCGTTATTTGCACCTCTTACGATAAAAAAAGATACATTGAAAAAAGAGTTTCCATTATCAATTATCTGTGCGGCCTTGCTGATGGTGCTTGGATATGTCGGGATGCTTTTAGGACATTTAGATGGCGGTGTATTTCTCCTTATTTTTGCAGCTTATCTGATCTGGATGATTGGTTCTGCCAAGAAAGCAAGAGCAGCACACAAAGAGAGTCAGATGATGCTCGAAGAGGGAGAATTAGTAGACGAAGAAATTCAGATCCTGCCACTTTGGAAATGTGCGTTATTTATTGTTGGCGGCATGATCGCAATCAAGTTTGGCGGTGATTTTGTTGTAGACAGTGCTTCAACACTTGCAAGCGCATTCGGACTCAGTCAGACACTTATCGGACTTACCATCGTTGCGATGGGAACCAGTCTTCCGGAACTTGTAACATCGATTGTTGCGGCAAGAAAGAATGAAGTGGATATGGCACTCGGAAATGTGATCGGTTCTAATATTTTCAATATCCTGTTGGTACTTGGAGTTGCAGCTGCCATCAGTCCAGTGAAATTTCTTACCGATAATATCATTGATACGGTTGTACTGATTGCGATGAGTCTTGTTGTTCTGGTGTTTGCATGGACTTCAAAAATGATCGACCGAAGAGAAGGCGCTACGATGCTTGGAATGTATGCAGTGTATATGGCATATATTTGCATACGATAAAATAAAAGAATCATAAGGAAAAATGGCTGTGGATTGAACCTGCCCCAAAAGTTAGACCTAAATTCTAACGATTGGAAGGCGGTTCAATTCACAGCTATTTTTATTGGGTCAGTGTACATTCTATTTTATACTTCCATAGAAAAAACATTGACATGTCTAACAAAAAGAGGTATAAAAAACGAGAGAATTTTGCGAAAAGGAGGAAGGCATAAGATGGGAAAGTACAATTTTGATGAAGTAATTGACAGACATGGAACGGATTGTCTGAAATATGATTTTGGAATGAAACGAAAGGGAAGAGATGATCTGCTTCCGCTCTGGGTGGCAGACATGGATTTCCGTCTGCCGGATGAAATTCTGGATGAATTCCACAAGAGAATTGACCATGGAATCTTTGGTTATACGGATCCGCTGGATGAATATTTTGCAGCAATGAACCATTGGTTCTCCACACGTTATGGATATACGATCGAACCGGAGTGGGTAACACTTGGTGCTGGGATTGTCTATGCACTTGGAACCAGCGTAAGAGCATTTACCGAAGAGGGAGATGCCATGATGGTTATGCAGCCGGTTTACTATCCATTCAGTGAAGTAATAAAAAATGACGGAAGAAGATTGGTAAACTGCCAGCTTCGCTATGAGAATAATCATTATTCAATTGATTTTGAAAAGATGGAAAAAATGATTCAGGAGGAAGGCGTAAAAGCGCTGATCTTCTGTAATCCGCACAACCCGGTCGGCAGGGTCTGGACAAGAGAAGAACTGGAAAGAGTTGCAGAAATCTGTCTGAAATACAATGTAATCTGGATGGTGGATGAAATGCATTGTGATTTCATTTTCCCGGGACATACGTTCATAAGCTGCATGAATCTGGACGAAAAGTACCGTCAGATCCTTGCGCTTTACAGCTCCCCAGGAAAGACATTCAATGTAGCAGGATTTCAGCCGGCAAATATCATCATTCCAAATGAAGAGCTGCGGAAGAAATACCAGTGGGCGAATACACAGGCAGCTTACAGCCAGGGAAGTCTGATGGGACAGCTTGCAGTCAAGGTATGTTACACCAAAGGTGCTGAGTGGGTAGATGAACTGGTGCAGTATATTTATGAAAATGTAAAATATATGAGCAAGTTCGTGAAAGAGAATTTCCCGAAAGCGAAGATGGTAAAGCCGGAAGGAACCTATCTGGTATGGGTTGATTTCTCTGGTTACGGTTTTAGTAATGAAGAACTGGAACAGCTGATGCTTGAAGAGGCAAAACTGTGGCTGGATTCGGGAATTATCTTCGGACCGGAGACCGCTCAGTTTGAGAGATTCAATGTTGCCTGCCCGCGTGTGACTTTGGAACAGGCACTGACTCAGCTTAAGGATGCATTGGATAAACATTTGGCAAATTAGAAAAAAAGGATGAGAGGACAAGTAAGATGGATAAACAAAAGAAAAATCTTGGAGCAGCAGCATTTCTTCCGCTGATTGTATTTCTTGCATGTTATGTAGGGTGTGGAATTACATTTACACTAATGGGAATCACGGAACCATTTGGAAAATTTCCGCGTCACGTGGCCCTTTTGGCAGGCTGTGCAGTAGCATTGTTGTTGAACAGAAAAATGAATGTGGCAGATAAACTGAATATTATGACGACAAATATGGGAAATTCAGGAGTTATGATGATTGTTCTGATCTATCTGATGGCCGGCGGATTCCAGGGAGCAGCGGCGGCAATGGGAGGAAAAGACTCAGTTGTAAATCTCTGTCTGCATTTTATTCCTGTGAAATTGTTGGTTCCGGGCGTATTTTTGATGTGTTGTTTTATTTCTACATCAATCGGGACATCCATGGGAACGATTGCTGCAATGGCGCCAATTGCTATTAATGTAGCACAGGGTGCACACCTGAATGTGGCAGTCGTCGGTGCAGCAGTTATCGGAGGCTCATATTTTGGTGATAATCTTTCCATGATTTCAGATACAACTATTTCCGCAGCAGAAGGATGTGGTTCTGAGATGAAAGACAAATTTAAAATGAACTTTTTCATTGCTCTTCCGGCGGCAATTGTGGCAATGATCCTGTACTCGATTTTTGGCGGAGTAGGAAGTGGGGCGATTGAAGCAGGAAGTTACAATATTATTGAAGTTCTTCCGTATTTCATAGTTCTCATTGCGGCACTTATGGGAGTTAATGTTGCGGTAGTCCTTTTTGTCGGAATACTTGCATCCGGTATCATTGGACTTTGTGTCGGAAGCTGTGGATTTTTTGAATGGATCCAGGCAATTGGAAGTGGTATGAGTGATATGTTCAGCATCAGTATCGTTGCCATTCTTGTATCCGGTATCATCGGTCTTGTACGTGAATATGGCGGTGTTGAATGGCTGGTGGGCGCGATCAGCAGCAAGATCAAGAGCAGACGTGGCGCGGAATATGGAATCGGACTGATGTCAGGTATCCTTTCCGCAGCTATGGTAAATAATACGATCGCAATCATTGTTACCTGTCCGATTGCAAAAGAAATCGGGGAAAAATATAAGATCGCACCGAAGAGACTTGCCAGTCTGGTGGATATCTTTGCCTGCGCATTTATTGCACTGATGCCACATGATGGTGGCATGCTGATGATTACGGCACTTGCTGATGTATCACCGCTTAATGTACTGAAATATTCGTTCTATATGTTTGGACTGATTATTGCGACCTGCGTTACGATACAGTTCGGATTGATGGACAAGGAAAATTAGACAGGATGAAATTTAAAATATGAAAGATCTAACAAAAGGAAAACCATCCACACTGATATTGGCTTTTGCGCTGCCGATCTTTTTCGCAAATCTTCTGCAGCTTACATACAGTCTTGTGGATACCAGAATTGTCGGAACTTTCCTGGGAGAGGACGCGCTGGCGGCTGTCGGCGCGACCACAACCTTAAGTAATCTGATCGTAGGATTTCTGCAGGGACTTTCCGGTGGATTCGCCATTATCATCGCACAGAAATTTGGCGCAAAAGATTATAAAAATGTGAAGAAATCATTCGCAATGTCGCTGACCATGGGTACAGGAATTGCAATATTTTTTACGGTGTTCGGATTGTTATTTTTACAACCGATCTTAAATATACTGAATGTTCCGGCAGATCTGATGGCGACGGCGAAAAGCTATATTTTCGTGATCATCGCAGGGCTTGTGGCGACATTTCTCTATGATGCATGTGCGGCAGCACTCCGGTCACTCGGAGATACCGTGACGCCTCTTGTGATCCTGGCAATCTCAGTTGCACTGAATATTGTTGGGGATCTGCTTTTTGTCGTAGTGCTGAAAAGCGGAGTGCGGGGAGCTGCGATCGCAACGGTACTGGCGCAGGCAATCGCCTTTGTTGTGTGCTGGATTTATATGGTAAAGAGATATGAACTGTTAAGACTTAGCCGGGAAGATTTCAAAGATCCGAATCCGGTTATGGTGAAAAATATGCTGGGTGCGGGAATGTCCATGGGATTCATGAGTTCTCTGATCAATATCGGTTCCCTGACGCTTCAGACAGCGATCAATAAACTTGGAAATGATTATATCGTAGCACAGACAGCGGCCCGGAAGCTGACTGAAATGTTCATGATCATGTTTACAGTATTTGGAAATACAATGGCGACCTATTGTGGACAGAACCTTGGAGCAGGAAAGATCGACCGGATCAAAAAAGGGATCTGGCTTGCGATTTTCTATACTTGTATCTGGTGTACACTTGTGATCGTGGCAAGCTACACGATTGGAGATAAACTGGTCTATCTGGTAACAGGTACACATAATGAAAATGTGATCTTAAATGCGACCAGATATCTGAAATTTGATACATTGTTTTATTATGTAACAGCAGTAATCTGCATTGTGCGAAATGCCATGCAGGGACTGGATGACCATATTACACCGATCGTATCAAGTACACTTGAGATGCTTGGAAAAATTGTGATCGCATTTACACTGGTTCCACATCTTGGATACACGGGGGTTATCATTGCGGAGCCGATTGTGTGGTTTGTTATGGTGATTCCGCTGATCGTGCAGATTTTCCGGATGCCGGTGCTGAAGCAGACAAGCCTTTCTTGACACTATTCATACGCCTGTGCTAGAATAGGCTTGTTTCAGAAAAATAAATACAGATGCGTAAGGTGTCAATCAGACGGAACGTCTGGATTGGTGAAAAGGGAAACAGGTGCAAGTCCTGTATGAACTCGTCACCGTAATTTGCAAGCTTAGGCTGTCATACCACTGGGAGACCGGGAAGGAAAGCCACAAGCGTCTGAGCAATCAGTCGGGAGACCTGCCTTTCGCAGTACAGGAACGGAAAGTTCATGCCACGAGTAACTGGCAGTACGAAAGATAGAAACTTCAGACTGATTTTGCAGAGGGCAAAATGTCAGTTTCTTTTTTGTACGCCCTCGTTAAATTTAGATACGGGGGATTTTTTTGCTTACAAAAAATATGCTGTAAAGTGTAATGAATATCATTCCGATTCCTGAAAGTATGACAAAAAAGTCAGGGAGGATCAAGATGAAGAAACGAGTATTAGTAGCATTATTGGCAACAGCACTTACGGTGTCTATGATGACTGGATGTGGAAGCAAGAAGACAGAGGACACTTCTTCTACAAAGACAGAAGAAACATCCGAAGACAGCGATCAGGAGACAGCAGACAAAGTGGCAAAGCTGATCGATGACATTTATGTACAGGAAAGAACAGACAAGACAGATGAACAGTGTAAGGCTGCAAAAGAAGCCTGGGATAAGCTTACTGATGCACAGAAAGAACTGGTAGAAGGCGAGAACGCTGATCCGGATTATTTTGGAAGGGATACAGGCGATGCATCGAAAGATGATCCGCTGAACGAAGATAACATCGGAGAAAATGAAATTCTGGTTGTAAGCTTTGGTACATCTTTCAATGACAGCCGTGCAGAGGATATCGGTGGTGTGGAAAAAGCACTTCAGGCGGCATATCCGGACTGGTCTGTAAGAAGAGCATTTACAGCACAGATCATCATCAACCATGTACAGGCAAGAGATGGCGAGAAGATTGATAATGTGGATCAGGCTTTAGAGCGTGCCGTAAAAAACGGTGTCAAGCAACTGGTTATACAGCCAACACACTTAATGCATGGTGCAGAATATAAAGAGTTAACAGAAGCAGTGGAGAGTTACAAAGATAAATTTGAATCTGTCAAGATTGCAGAACCGCTTCTCGGAGAAGTCGGATCGGATGCGACAGTGATCAATGCAGATAAAGCAGCAGTAGCAGAAGCAATTACAGCAGAAGCTGTTAAGACAGCAGAATATGACAGCCTTGATGCAGCCGCAGCAGACAGTACAGCATTTGTATTCATGGGACACGGAACATCAGATGAAGCAAAGATCAGCTATTCTCAGATGCAGACACAGATGGAAACACTGGGATATAAGAATGTATTTATCGGAACAGTAGAAGGAGAACCGGAGGAAACTTCGTGTGAATCTGTTATCGCAAAAGTAAAAGATGCCGGATATAAGAATGTCATTCTTCGCCCACTGATGGTTGTGGCAGGTGATCATGCGAACAACGACATGGCCGGAGATGATGATGATTCATGGCTGAGCCAGTTCGAGGCATCTAAGAACTTTGACAGTGTGAAGACACAGATCGCCGGTCTTGGAGAAATTGATGCAATCCAGCAGTTATATGTAGCTCATACAAAAGCAGCTATGGATGTACAGTAAGAATCAGCGAAGGCTTAGAAAAGATATTAAAGGGAGAAAACAATGTTAAGAAAAAGACTGATGACGCTTGCATTAGCGGTAGTGATGACCGTGTCTGTATTTACAGGATGCGGCAGTAAAGATGACAGTAAGACATCTAGGTCAGAGAGCAAAAAGACAGAACAGCAGAAGTCTGATGCGAAAAAAGAGAAAGCAGCAGAAAAGGAAGAGACAAAAGCTCCGATTGAAGATGGAACCTATACAGCAGAGTTTAAAACGGACAGTTCCATGTTTCATGTAAATGATGCATATGATGATAAGGGGACATTGACGGTAAAAGACGGAAAGATGACGATTCATATCAGTCTTGTATCAAAAAATATTGTAAATCTGTTTCCTGGTACAATAAAAGATGCCGAGAAAAAAGGAGCGAAACTTCTGCAGCCAACGACGGATACCATAACAGATGAAAATGGCAATGCTGTAATAGGTATAGATGGTAAGCCGAAAGAAGTCTATGGTTTCGATGTTCCGGTGCCGGCACTGGACGAAGAATTTGATCTGGCACTGATCGGAACAAAAGGAAAGTGGTACAATCATAAAGTAAGTGTTTCCAATCCTGTAAAAGCTGAATAAATATCAATTGATCATAAAATCTCTTGTCTTTCATATTATTGTATAAAGTATAGATGTGAAGGATAAGAGATTTTTTATTCATTTGAAATAGTGAAAATGCATAAAAAATATAATATTTACTAGACTTTTATGTTAAAATATACTAATATTAAATCAACAGCAAAATGTAATAAAAACAGGAAGGAAACAAGCGAATGAAAGGAAATGTAATAGTAGGACAATCTGGGGGACCAACTGCAGCGATCAACGCGAGTCTTGCCGGTGTATACCGGACAGCAAAAGACCGTGGAGCGAATAAAGTGTACGGAATGCTTCATGGAATTCAGGGATTATTAAAGGAAAAATATATTGATCTGTCAGATCACATCAAGACAGAGCTGGATGCAGAGTTATTAAAGAGAACACCGGCTGCATTTTTAGGTTCCTGCCGGTATAAACTTCCGGAGATACATGAGAACCGGGAAGTTTATGATAAGATTTTTGAAATTCTGGATAAACTGGATATTGAAGCATTTATTTATATCGGCGGAAATGATTCTATGGACACGATTAAAAAGTTATCGGATTATGCAATTGTGTTTGGACATTCCATCCGGTTCATAGGATGTCCGAAGACAATTGATAATGATCTTGCGTTGACAGATCATACACCGGGATACGGAAGTGCGGCAAAATATATCGGAACATCAATGAAAGAGATTATCCGTGACAGCTTCTGCCTGGAATATGAAAAGGGCGTAGTATCTATTGTAGAGATCATGGGAAGAAATGCAGGATGGCTGACAGGTTCCACAGCACTGTCACAGGGAGAGGATTGTGAAGGTCCGGATCTTATTTATCTGCCGGAGCTGCCGTTTGATCTTCAGTTATTCGGGGAAAAAATCAGGCAGTTATTACAGGAAAAGACATCCATCGTAGTTGCGGTATCAGAAGGGATCCGTACAGCAGATGGTACATATGTATGTGAACTTGGCAACAGTATTGATTTTGTGGATGCATTCGGACACAAACAGTTATCAGGAACGGCATCTTATCTGGCGAGTTATATTGCAGGTGAGATCGGATGTAAGACACGTGCGATTGAATTAAGTACATTGCAGAGAGCTGCATCGCATGCGGCTTCAAGAGTAGATATTCTGGAGGCATATCAGGTTGGAGGAGCTGCAGTAAAAGCAGCAGACGAAGGAGATACCGGAAAGATGGTTGTCTTAAAACGTCTGTCCGATGATCCGTATCAGTGCGGAACGGAAGTGAAAGATGTACATAAGATTGCCAATGATGAGAAGCTGGTTCCAAGAAGCTGGGTAAACAAAGAAGGCACTTATGTAACAAATGAGTTTATTTCATATGTACGTCCGTTGATTCAGGGAGATGTATCACCGGTTATGGTAGATGGAATTCCAAGACATCTGTATACACCGAAAGAACTCAGCCACAGATAATCCATTTAAAATCAGAGAGAAGATAAAAGAACGTCTTGTCATGAGGATATCTCATGTCAGGACGTTTTTTTATCGGGACGTCTGATCTTCTGCGATAAAAAAGTGCATGAAAAGTAAAAAAAGTCTTGAAATTTTGAAAATAATCAGGTAGTATATGCTTAATCTATATTTTCAAGATAGATTCGGTTAATCAATCTATAAAGATTCTATAACCTGTGTGAGGGTTCAAAAAATTACCATTTGTAAAAAACTGAAGAATAGAATTGAGGTGGAATGCATTGCAGCAAAAGGAAAGCTATGATGTACTGCGTCTGATCGAACATGGACAGATCTGTTATATCAGTTCTGAAAATGTACAGGGAAGAACACTTGCCAGATATTTGAAGTATCATCCGGTAATGGAGAAGAAGGAAATGTTCCTGTTGTTAAAGGCAATTGCAGAACAGCTGGAACTGATCCACAGATGCAGAGGGAATCCATGCTATCAGTATGTGAATCCATACAGTATTATTCTGGCGGAGGACGGCAGGGTCTATTTTCTGGATATGAAAGCCGAGACAAACATGAAACAGGTAGTATTTATGCAAAGGAGGGACATGCGGGAATATTTTCTCCCTCCGGAAGAGAATTATTATCAAAATGCCAGTAAAGAGCTGGACATATATGGATTGGGAAAGACATTTCAATATATTCTCGCTTCGTCAGAAACAGAACCGCATCTGAACCGGTGGGAAGAACACAGACTTCAGAGTATCATTTCAAAAACAATGGGAACAAAAGGGTCTTATTATCAAAGCGTTTCAGAAATTCAAAAACAAATCCCAAAATGGAAAGAAAAAGTTAATAAAGAAAGTTCGGGAGACAAAGGAAAACGCAGGTGGAAGATATATATCGCATTATTTTTCGCAGTGGTGGCGGCAGGGTACATGTTGATACAGCAAAGAAAAAATGTACCTGACGGAATCATAAAGGAACAACAGAAAGCAACCAGTAATGCCAATACAGAATTACGCACAGACAGTCAGGAGAATGAGAAACGGGACGAAGAATATCTGGAACTGGCACTTGCGTATTTCTTAAATGTCGGGAATGTGGAGAAAAGCCGTATTTGTCTGAATGAACTGACCAATAAAGAACTTGCGGAGAATCTGAAAATGTTGATCGGCGCATATGAAAAACAGGAATGTCCGGAAGATGTAAGAAAATATAAAGAGAGTCTTGCATATCTGGAAAAGGTATGGAAAAAAAGGAGCAAGATATCCGAGGAGAAGCAAAAACAGGAAATCCAGTGCCTGATCAGAGGATATGGACTTCTGGATGACGAGGACAGTGTAGAAAAGGTATTAGAACTGGTAAAGAGGGGGATGCAGACGGATTATCTGAATGATCCGGTAAAAAAAGAAATGTTAGAATACCAGGCGGCCGCCTGTGAAAAAAAGAAGACGGAGGAGGAAGCGGCAAAGATATATACAGAGCTATTGGAGATGGAGCAGGAGGACGGAAACAGAGAAATGTTGTATAAAAAAATTGCACAATTATATGAAGCAGCAGGCAGGTGCGATATGGCAATGGATATCTGTATTCAGGGAATCGGAGAATTGAAGGAATCTAAGGAGTTAAAACTGATGCATATCCGATTCATGTGTGCAGATCCGTCCGTCAGCAGGGAAGAATGTTCCATGAAGATCAAAGAGTATGTAAGAGATGACGGACAACTGCCGGATCAGGAGGAATTTAAAAAGCTGCAGAAAGAATATGCGATCAAGATGGAAGGAGAAGAGGTATGGGTAGGAAGATAAAAAAAGCAATCACGGTTGTAATAGCAGGAATGATCATAGGCTCACAGTTTGCAGATATGTCAGCAGTTGGAAGCATTGTACAGGCAGAGGCTGGAGATCACAGAGAAGCAGAAAAAGAAACAGATCCGGAAGAAGACAAAGATGAGAATAAAAATCCGGAAGAAGACAAGGATCCGGAAGAAGACAAGAATCCGGAAGAAGACAAGGATGAGAATAAGGATCCGGATAAAGACTCTGAAAAAGAGGATAAAGATCCGGAAGAAGACTCTGAAAAAGAAGCGATAAAACCTTATCAGATTGTATATAACGAACCAGATGGGGAAAACGGATACTATATTCATCGTCCGGATGGAAGAATTACGCATATGAGCAAAAGAGGGGCAACAAGATATCTCTTCAAAAATGGAAATAATGAACAGCAGGAAGGAATATTGGACAAACAAAATGAAAGCTTCCTGTTGAAACAATTGAATTTTACAGACGGTGGAAATGAATTGAGGATATGGATGGAAGATGAAAAAGGACACCGGGTAGAAAATTCAGAAAGTCAAAAAGAATTCTGGCTGGATAGCAGTAAACCTGTAGTACATTATGAAATAACAGGAGGTTCGGAGATATGGCACAAAGATATTGCGGAAGTCCGGGTAGAATCTTCCGATGGGCTAAATGGAAGTCAGATTGCGGAAATTATCTGTAAAACAGGAGAAAAAGTAATTGGAAAAAGCAATAAAGAAATAGAAATGTTTCGAATGGAAGAAGAATCGAAGAATGGTGAAGGAATTCCTGTAACTTTTATTGTAAAAGATGTTGCAGGAAATAAGACGATAGTGACAGATAAGGTCTATATTGACAGGAATGTTCCGGAGGCAGTTATACAAGGAGTGCAGGATTATATGATCACCAGTAAACCGGTTAAAGTGAACTATCTGGCAGAAGAGGAAAATATATTTCAGGTTGTGCAGGCACATATTTCGAAGGAAGATATCACCGGAAGAAAAGAAGAAACAGAGATCACAGAGTGGCGGATAGGAAAGTCGGATGAGTCAGGAAAGATGAGAAAAGAAAGCAGTCAGACACTTACAGAAGACGGAATATATAAACTGAGAATGAATGCAGCTGATATGGCAGGACATGAAAATCAGGTGGAGCGACAGGTGATTATTGACAAAGAAAATCCAGTGATTGTTCATGTGGATGAACTCGATGGAAAATATTTAAAATACTTCCGATGGGATTATTCGGCCGGAGAATCGGTCAAAGATTTTACCAGTTATACGTACACCATGAAATTAGATGATACAGTATACCGTCCGGGAGAGAAGATCGAAAAAGAAGGCATGCATACACTGGTTGTGGAAGCGGTAGATTCTGCAGGCAATAAGAGTGATGCAAAGGCAAGGTTTACAATTGATCATACCCCGCCGGTGATCAGATTTGAAAATATCAGAGAAGGAGAAAGCTATGAAAAGGAAAGAAAATTTTATATCCGAACGGAAAATCCGGAAGATCAGATTGAATACATTAAGATTAATGGAGCGAAGCAAAAGAGTGAAAAGCAAAAGGGACTTTATGAATGTAAAGTAGATGAAGCAAAAGCATATGAAGTTGAAGTAAAGGCAAAAGATCTTGCGGGCAATGAACAGATCTCACGGATTGGATTTCAGATAGAGCAGGAAAAAACATTATTACAGAAGATAACAGAGCCTGTAAAGAAATATATTTTTTATGGAAATGAGAAAGCGGTAAAAAAAGAAGAGCAGTTAAAAGAAGAACAGATGAACAAAAGAAATGGTAAAAGTATATTATGTTCAGGTATTATGCTCACGGGTATGTTAACGGGAATTGGCTTCTGGAAGAGAGAAAGATTGGGGAATATATTGAAAAAAATGCAGCCAGACAACAAAAACAAGTAGAATCTTTCCATAAAAGGGAGGATGCCGGGTAACCGCTTTCGCGATTCCCGGCATGTATTATGAAAAAGTTTATTCCAAATAGTATTTACATACTAGATAATGTCTTGTGTATTTCTTTGATGATTATAGTATAAAAAAGACCTATGAAGAAAGAATGTTAAAGTAGTGAAAGAATTTTGAAGGATAAATGAACAAATTGTGAACACGGGATTTTACAAAGATTTTGTTGGAAAACAGAGGAAAATAGATTATACTAATAGAAGTCAATTTTGAAGAAAGAGGAGAAAAGAAGAATGAAATATATTTCTTTTGCCATTCCGTGTTACAATTCACAGGACTATATGGCGCATGCGATAGAAAGTATTCTTCCGGGTGGAGAAGACGTTGAAATTATTATCGTAAATGACGGATCAAAAGACAGAACATCAGAGATTGCTCACGACTATATGGAAAAATATCCTACAATTGTTAAAGTAGTAGACAAGGAAAATGGTGGACACGGAGATGCTGTAAACTCCGGACTGACACATGCCACCGGCAAATATTTTAAGGTTGTAGACAGTGATGACTGGGTGGATGAAGATGCACTTCATAAAATTCTGGAAGTATTGCGTCATATGGAAGAAGATGCCATGGAATTGGATATGCTGATTGCCAACTACGTATATGAGAAAGTTGGAGCAGCACACAAGAAAGTAATCCATTACCGTAATGTACTGCCGCAGGATGAGATTTTCCGTTGGGATGATATGGGACATTTTCATCTGGATCAGTATATTCTGATGCATTCAGTTATCTATCGCACCGATATGTTGAAATTAATCCAGCTTCATCTGCCGAAGCATACATTCTATGTGGACAATATTTATGTATATTATCCACTTCCACATGTGCGAAAGATTTACTATATGGATGTAGATTTTTACAGATATTTTATCGGACGCGAGGATCAGTCGGTTAATGAGAAAGTAATGATCAAAAGGCTGGATCAGCAGATATTTGTCACAAAGACAATGATTGATATGTATCAGTTGAAAAACATCGGAAGTAAGAAATTAAGACAGTATATGTTGAATTATCTGGCAATCATGATGACAGTTTCTTCTATTCTATGTATTCGCTCTAA
>OKSA01001579.1_pt1 | contig 20379 bp, 16 predicted proteins | sample 1601181 | NCBI WGS metagenome assembly OKSA01 (sample SAMEA3541538, study PRJEB24748) | human gut metagenome | biome: human gut; feature: human-associated habitat; material: faeces | place: China | collected 2012
AGACGCCAGCCAGCCCCTGACTTGCCAGATCGTGTCCATAGAAAAGAAGAAAGAAAAGAAGAACCCGCCGTTATTATTCAACCTGGCCGAGATCCAGAATGAATGTTCCAAGCGGTTCAAGATCAGCCCGGATGAGACCCTCCGGATCATCCAGGAACTATATGAAAAAAAGCTCGTCACCTACCCAAGAACGGACGCCCGTGTCCTGTCGACAGCAGTGGCAAAAGAGATCCACAAGAACTTAAACGGCCTGATGCAGTACGAGCCAGCAAAACCATACCTTCAGGACATCGTGAAATTCGGCAGCCACAAAGCCTTAGAGAAGACGAGATACGTCAACGACAAGCAGATCACAGACCACTATGCGATCATCCCGACCGGACAGGGCATGGGAGCACTAAAAGGACTTCCGAACCTGTCACAGAGGGTGTATGATGTGATCGTAAGACGATTCTTAAGCATCTTCTACCCACCGGCTGTCTATCAGAAAGTGTCGATCGTGACGAAGATCAAAGAAGAATCCTTCTTCTCAAGCTTTAAAGTACTGGCAGAAGAAGGCTATCTGAAAGTAACAGGTGTGCCGGGCAGGAAGAACGACAATAACGATAATACAGATAGCAGCGCAGACAGTACCGAAGACAAAGACACCGATGCAGACTTCTTCGTCAGGATACAGAGCCTTAAGAAAGGCATGACCCTTCCGGTGCAGTCCCTGGACATCAAAGAAGGCAAGACCTCGCCGCCGAAGCGCTATAACTCCGGTTCACTGATCCTTGCCATGGAAAATGCAGGACAGCTCATCGAAGATGAAGAACTCCGTGCCCAGATCAAAGGAAGCGGAATCGGCACCAGTGCCACCAGAGGCGAGATACTGAAGAAATTATTTAATAATAAATATCTGGCGCTCAATAAAAAGACTCAGATCGTCACGCCGACGATGTTAGGGGAAATGATCTACGATGTCGTAGACCATTCCATCCGGCCGCTCCTGAACCCGGAACTTACGGCAAGCTGGGAAAAAGGTCTGACGTATGTGGCAGACGGAGATATCACATCAGATGAATATATGAAAAAGCTGGATGATTTCGTGTCGAGAAGGACACTTGCGGTAAAGGGACTGAATAATCAGTATCAGATGCGGGCGTGCTATGATAAGGTAGCGCAGTTTTATAAGAAGCCGGTGAGAAAGACGAGTCGTAGTAAAAAATAAAAGGAATAAAGACAACTCCCGTTGACATTTTATGTGGAATATCATATTATAATTATAAGAGACAACTCTTTGGTGTTCCGCTACCATAAAAGGCGAATTATGATAGGTGTTCCGCCACCGATAAGGGCGAATTATGATGAATGAGTAAGGAGTGAAATATATCCTTACTCTTTTTTACTAAGGAGGAATAGATTGAAATTGTTTTTTTATGATGTGGATCCGGACTATGTTACTTATTTGAAAAATATCGAAAAAAATAAGCGGGGATTTACAAGGGTTCCAAACGTAATATATAACAATGAAAGAAAAATGGTATGTGGAATAGTGCTTGAAATTGCTGAATACAAATATTATGTTCCGATATCGTCATATAAAAAACAGCAGAATAATAATATTCTTATAAAATTGAATGATGACAAATACAATCAGGTAAAAGGCTCATTAAGATTTAATTATATGTTCCCAATTCATGATAAATATATAAAGAAAAGAGAGTTTAATGAATCGAAGTCTATGGGAAGAAAAGAATTTTTGCGTAGACAATGGGTTTATTGTAATTTGATAATAGATGAGATTAGAGAAATGGCAAACAAAACCTATCAAGAAGTTGTGAATGGAAATGATAAAATCCTGCAAAATGCATCCTGTGATTTTAAATTACTGGAAAAAGCAGCAGATGAATACGAATTTAGAAAAGGAGAACCAACATGTCAGAACAATTAACTATCAAAAAACTCTACAACCACATGGACGAAACCATCGCAAAAGACATCTTCGAAGGAGCCACCTATCCATGGGAAATCCTTCCAAAGATCAGCGGCTTCATCAAAGAACTCGGAAAGACCCTTCCGGCAGATGAATACGATCAGGTCGGCGAAGACGTATGGATCGCCAAATCCGCAACCGTATTCCAGACAGCCTACATCCACGGACCGGCGATCATCGGAAAGAACGCAGAAGTCCGCCAGTGCGCATTTATCCGCGGAAATGCGATCGTCGGCGAAGGTGCAGTCGTAGGTAACTCGACAGAACTTAAGAACGTCATACTGTTCAACAAAGTACAGGTGCCGCACTATAACTACGTGGGCGATTCCATCCTCGGATACAAATCCCACATGGGAGCCGGATCCATCACATCCAATGTCAAATCCGACAAAAAGCTCGTCGTAGTAAAAGCCGGAGACGAAAGAATCGAGACAGGTCTTAAGAAATTCGGAGCCATGCTCGGAGACGAGGTAGAAGTCGGCTGCGGCAGCGTACTGAATCCGGGAACCGTGATCGGAAGCCACAGCAACATCTATCCGCTGTCAAGCGTCAGAGGATTCGTACCGGCACACAGCATCTACAAGAGACAGGGCGAAGTTGTGGAGAAAGTAGAAGAGTAATTAACATACGGAGGAAAAAACAATGAACAAAATAGCATTCATCGGCGTAGGCATCATGGGCAGATCTATGGTCCGCAATCTCATGAAAGCGGGATTCGAATTACACATCTACGCCAGAAGCAGATCCAAAGTTGAAGACGTGATCAGCGAAGGAGCCACATTCCACGACACCATCGCAGACTGCGTAAAAGACGCAGAAGCAGTCATCACCATCGTAGGCTTCCCGACCGACGTAGAAGAAGTCTACTTCGATGCAGGCAACATCTTAGACAGCGCAAAAGAAGGCGCATACCTGATCGACATGACGACCACAAGCCCGATGCTGGACCAGAAGATCGCAGAAGAAGGAACCAAAAGAGGATTCCACGTACTGGACGCACCGGTCACCGGCGGTGATACCGGAGCGAAGAACGGTACACTCTCCATCCTGGTCGGCGGTTCCAGAGACGACTACGAAGCCTGCATGCCGTTATTCGAGGCGATGGGCACCAACATCAACTATCAGGGAGAATCCGGATGCGGCCAGCACGCCAAGCTTGCGAACCAGATCATGATCGCAGGCACCTTATCCGGAGTCTGCGAGGCACTCACCTATGCGAAGGCAAAAGGCCTGGACCTTCAGACCGTACTCGATTCCGTATCGACCGGAGCGGCAGGCAGCAAACAGCTGGATACCTTCGGACCAAAGATCCTGGCAGGAGACTACGCACCGGGATTCTTCCTGAAGCACTTCGTCAAAGACATGAAACTTGCCCTTACCGAAGCGAACATGAGCAATCTCAATCTGGATGTATTAAGCCAGGTGCTTGCCAACTACGAACTCCTTCAGGCAGAAGGCTGCGGAGATCTCGGTACCCAGGCACTGATCAAGTACTACGAAGAAGAGATGGACGCATAAAACATGTCGAAAAAAAGACAAAAAATAGGGAAAACTGTACAAATTGTTGATACATAGTTGAAGCCTGCTTAAAGATATGATAAAATCATACATGTTTATGAATGGATGAGGGATGTGGGCAAAAAATGATATATAATAATCCCAGTTATTTGTGTTTCAAAAACAGAAAACCGAATATAGAGATATTACATAACATTTATAACATGTATAAATATACGAAGAGCTTGAGAGATACCCTTCCTTCCATTGGTATGAAATGATAAGAATACCGGGGGGGGGTATTTTGGTGCGCAAAAATTGCGCAGAGAAGAAAAAGATATAATGAATTTATTCAAACTTATAAGAAACCGATGAAAAAGCAGAGAATAAAGGAGTAACCACCAGATGAAAGAATGTTACATAGATATGCATTGCCACATTCTGCCGGGAGTCGATGACGGGGCGAAAGACCTTGCCGAGACGAAGAAGATGCTTGAGATCGCATACGCAGAAGGAATCCGGTGTATCATAGCAACCCCTCACCACCATCCGCACCGCGGAAAGGCGCCGGTAGAGAAGCTCCGTGAAAGAGCAAAGCTTGTGCGCGAAGCAGCACACGAGATCGACGAACGCTTCCGGGTATACCTTGGAACGGAAATCTATTTCGGACAGGATGTTGCGGATAAAATAAAAGAAGGAAAGATCCTTTCGATGAACCGCAGAGAGTATGTACTGGTAGAATTTCCGCCCTCACAGACATACAGCTACATCAGACAGGGGATCCAGCAGCTGCAGTTCGCAGGATACGAAGTCATACTGGCGCATGTCGAGCGCTATCACTGCATCACCGAAGATGTAGAACTTGCGGAAGAGCTGTACGATATGGGTGTGAACCTGCAGGTAAATGCAGACAGCATTACCGGGGGATCCGGACGTAAGATCAAGAAGTTCGTAGAAGAGCTGATGAACCGCGACCTGGTATTCTGCGTCGGAACCGATGCACACGATACAAAGCACAGACCGCCGAAGATGAAGAAGGCGGCCGCTCACGTAGAGAAACGATACGGAGAAGATTATACAAGGAGGATATTCTACAGCAACGCCAAGAGTATGCTGAAGAAGAGAGATTAAGATGAGCCGAGAAAATTATGGAATGATGAATCAGGAGATTCGGGATGACGAAGTTACCATTGATCTGATGGAATTATTCAGTGCCTTATGGGCAAAGAAGACGATAATTATTCTGTCTGCGATATTCATGGCACTGGTAGCGTTCGTCGGAACGAAGATGTTCGTGACACCTAAGTACACGTCTGTAACGAAGCTATATGTTATGGCAAAGAATGATGATTCTTCTGCCAGTGCGACGTATTCGGAATTGCAGTCGGGAAGCATGTTGACGAAGGATTATATGGAATTGGTAAAAAGCCGTCCGGTACTGGAGAAGACCATCTCCAAGCTGAAGCTTGATATGACACCGGAAAAACTGGCCGGCATGATCACCACAGAGACACCGACCGACACACGTATCATGAGCATCGGTGTGACGGACGATGATCCGAAAGAAGCAAAACAGATCGCAGATACACTCAGAAAAGCAGTCAGCGTACAGATCACAGAGATCATGAATGCGGATTCTGTCAATACCGTAGAAGAAGGGAACCTTCCGACCAGCCCGTCTTCCCCGAATGTTAAGAAGAACATGATGCTCGGTGCAATGCTCGGACTTGTCATATCTATGGGATTCGTTGTACTGATCTTCCTCTTAGATGATACGGTCAAGACTCCGGATGATGTAGAAAAGTACCTCGGACTGAATGTACTGGTTTCCATCCCGATCCCGGAAGGAAGCAGTGCGCCGAAGAGGGCAAAGCAGCAGAGAGAATCAAGAAATGCTGTAAAAAGCAGAAGATAGGAGAAGGACATGGCAGAGATAGTATTAAAGAATCTAACGAAAGATTTCCGGAGTAACGAAGCATACAAGACACTTCGTACCAACATCGAATTCTCCGGATCAGATAAGAAAGTAATCGTATTCACAAGCTGTACACCGAACGAAGGAAAGAGCACCGTGTCGATGGGGCTCGCAGTATCCCTTGCAGAAGGCGGCAAGAGAGTCCTGTTCGTGGATGCAGACCTTCGGAAATCCGTCCTGATGGGACGCCACAGAGTCACAGGAGAAGTGAAGGGACTGACACACTTCCTCTCCGGACAGGCCGATGTAAAAGAAGTGATCTTAAGAACACAGGAACCGAATCTCTTCGTAACGTTCGCAGGACCGGTTCCGCCGAACCCGGCAGAACTGCTCGGCGGCAGAAGGTTCGAAGCCTTCCTCGACGGTGCAAGACAGGCGTATGATTATGTGATCATCGATGCGCCACCGCTCGGAAGCGTTATCGATGCGGCGATCATTGCAAAATTTTCAGACGCATCTGTGATGGTCATCTCAGCGAAGACGATCAGCTACAAGTTCGCCAGAGTGGTAAAAGAACAGCTGGAGAAGGCAGACTGCCCGATCCTCGGTGTGGTATTGAATAAAGTAGATATGAAACAGAACAAGTATTATGGTAAATACTACAGTAATTACTATGGCAGTTACGGAGAAAACGGAAAGAAATAGAGGGTGAGCGTATGAACCAGCGCATGGTTACCGGTCTGTTGACGGCCGGATGTATAGCACTGGCGGGTGCAGGATATATGACCTATAAGAATCAGGACCGCACTGCACCGGAGATAAAAGTAGACCAGAGTAAAAAGATTGCCTATACAGAAGGAGAAGACTACGGAAAGCTTCTGGAAGGCGTGACGGCACAGGATGAGAAAGACGGAGATCTGACCAATGAGGTGTTCGTAGAAAAGGTCGTGCCGGTCAGTAAGAAGAAGGCTGTTGTCTATTACGGTGTCACAGACAAAGCGAAAAATGTAGGAACAGCAAGACGGGAAGTGACTTATCAGACAGCAGAAGACAGCGATGCGGCAGAAGAGACCGCACAGGATGCAGCGGCAGCCGACGAGCAGAGCATAGACGAGCAGAGCATAGACCAGCAGAGTGCGGCTCTGCAGCCGAATGGTACACGTCCGGCAATGAAGCTTGCCGAAGAAACGAAGACGATAGCCAGAGGCACATCATTCAATGCGCTGAATGAAGTGACCGATGCAGTGGACGACAAAGACGACAGAGACACCTTGTTCCGCGGACTTCATATTGACGGTAATTACAATGTGAACCAGGCAGGAACCTATACATTACAGTATTACGTACAGGACAGTGACGGTAATACCTCGGATCCGATCACATTTACACTGACTGTACAGTAACAGACAAAGGATGAATGATATGAGACAGAGACTTCTGGAAATGGAAAGAAAGAATCTGATAGGGAAACTGATCACACTGATCCAGCTTCTTGTATCGGTGATCTGCATCGTGACTGTTGCAGGCAGCGGGATGCTGCCGAAGAAGTATCTGATCGTCCTGATCGGGACACTGGCAGTACTCTTTGGTGCGACACATATTCTGCAGTATCCGAAGAATAAGGTAGTGCGCTATACGGGGATGATCATCAGTCTCCTGATGACGGTCATACTGGCAGCGATCAGCATGGGAATGATGAAGACCGATGATGTACTTAAGAAAGTCGGCGGAGCCACCTACAAGACGGATAACATGGTCGTGGTTGTGAAGAAAGGGGATTCTGCAAAGAGCATCGAGGATGCCGGGGATTACCGGTTCGGCTATCAGACGGCAGTGGATCAGAAGAATACCGATAAAATGATCAGGGACATCGAGAAGAAAGTCGGCAAAGACGTGAAGACCGAAGAATACGAATCATTGACGGATGAGGCAAATGCACTCCTGAATGGAAATGTGGATGCGGCGGTATTCAATGAGGGGTATATGAGTATGATCGATGAGTCGGTTGAGGGATTCTTGGAGAAGGTCAAGATTCTGTATCAGTATGGAATAAAGACAAAACTAAAAGAAGAGAAAAAAGCAGATGTACAGGAACCGTTCAATGTGTTTATCAGCGGTATTGATGTGGCTGGTCCGATCACAACGAACAGCCGAAGTGATGTAAATATTATTATGACGGTGAATCCGAATACGAAGCAGATCCTGCTTACAACGACACCGAGAGATTATTATGTTACGATCCCGGGTGTATCGGGTGATGCAAGGGATAAGCTGACACATGCGGGTATCTATGGAGTGGATGCTTCTATGGCAACACTGGAAAATCTGTATGGAATTGACATCAGTTACTATGCGCGGGTGAACTTTACTTCGCTGGAGACGATAGTGGATGCGCTTGGTGGTGTGGATGTGAATTCGGAAGTGGAGTTCGAAAAGAATGGATATAGCTTCCATAAAGGCGTAAATCATATGAATGGAGCACAGGCACTTACGTTCTCAAGAGAGAGATATAGTTTTGCAGAGGGAGACAACCAGCGCGGTAAGGATCAGGAAGCGGTATTGACTGCGATTATTCAGAAAGCCACCTCTCCGGCAATCATTAAGAGTGCTAACGAGATTCTGGCAACGGTCAGTGATTGTGTAGAGACCAATATGACATCGGATGAGATGGCGAAGTTCATCAATATGCAGCTTAATGACGGGGCAAGCTGGAGTATTGAATCTCAGGCGGCTTCTGGAACGGGTGATACACAGGCTTGCTATTCGTCGGGATCGCAGCTGTTGTATGTGATGTGGCCGGATGAAGCTGTGGTAGCAAATGTAAGTGATAAGATACAAAAAGTATTAACAGAGAAATAGTATAGGAAAAGAGAAACAGCTTATGAAAATACAGGAGAAGAAAAAAGTTCATATTCGGTGGATGCTTGTCTGCTACGATATATTGATATATTTATTGTCGGCAATGTTATTGCTGAGGCTTTACGGAGGAAATGATAAATTATCATATATAGGCATACTTCAACAAATGTGTATATCTATGGTGTGCATATTTGGCATCCGCCTGCTTGGAAATATATATGGACAGGTATGGAGATATGGAGGCATTCAGTGCTATATGCGTCTGATCTTTGCAGATGGAACAGCATGTGTGCTCTATATGATCATAGAATTTCTTCTTCCTGTTGAAAGCATTACTTTTGCGAGAATGCTTTCGCTTGTAAGTGTGGATCTGCTTGGAGCATTAACGATGCGCATGCTGTACCGCTATGCATATAAATGTGGGAACAGCAATGATATGCAGGGAAGATTCTGGGCAGTGCTTCTGAAGATATTCTCGGGGATTGATGCAGGACGTGAAAAAGAAATCCAGAAAATTAAAATTGCGATTATCGGTGCAGGCCGCGTAGGTGTCGGCCTTGCAGAAGAACTGCTGAATAACGAGCAGGCATCCTATGTTCCAAGATGCTTTATTGATATTAACAAGGAAAAAGTAGGACGTGAGATTCAGGGGATTCCTGTATGGTCGGAAACGAATGCAACATTATCGAAGCTGGATGATTATGAAGTGCAGGAGATTATCTTTGCAATCCCGTCTATGGAGACAGAAAAGAGAAAAGAACTGTATGATTATTACAAGAATGCCGGCTATAAAGTAAAAATCTATGATTATCCGACGATGCATGCTGTCGGAGGAAAAAGATATCTGAGAGAGTTCGATATTGAGGAATTACTTTTTAGAAAGCCTTTGGTAGTTGCGGATGAACAGACGAATGCATATTACAAAGATAAAGTGGTACTGATCACCGGTGGCGGCGGTTCGATTGGGTCGGAGCTCTGTCGTCAGATGGCTAAGATGCAGCCGAAACAACTGGTTATTCTGGACATTTATGAAAATGGTGCTTATGATGTACAGCAGGAACTGAAAATTGCTTACAAAGGAAAATTAAAGTTACAGGTTGAGATTGCGTCAATTACGAATCGAAAGGCGATGGCAAGAATATTCGAACAGTACCATCCGCAGATCGTAATTAACGCCGCTGCGCATAAGCATGTACCGCTGATGGAACATAATTGCATTGAGGCGATTGAAAACAATATATTTGGAACGAAAAACATGGTGGAATTATGCGAAGAATATGGTGCGGAACGATTTATGATGGTATCCACGGATAAGGCAGTCAATCCGACGAATGTCATGGGTGCCACAAAGCGTATGTGTGAGATGATCGTACAGAGTGCAAGTACACATGGAAATGTAAAGTACAGTGCAACCAGATTCGGCAATGTGCTCGGAAGTGCGGGATCGGTAATTCCACTGTTCAAAAGACAGATTGCAAATGGCGGTCCTGTGACGATCACAGACAAGAGAATCATCCGATATTTTATGACGATACCGGAAGCTTCTCAGCTGGTACTGCAGAGTGGAGCAATGGCGCAGAATGGTGAATTGTTCGTTCTGGATATGGGAAAACCTGTGAAGATCATGGATCTTGCCGAGAATATGATCCGGTTATCCGGGGTGCAGGGGATTGAGATTGTTGAGACAGGGCTTCGTCCGGGAGAAAAACTTTATGAAGAGTTGTTGGTAAAGACAGAAGAATTGGACAAGACAGAGAACAGTATGATTTTTATCGAAAGAGATTCGGCGCTCAGCGCAGAAGAGATTGATGATAAACTTGCAATGTTGAAGGAAGCTTGTGCTACAGATGATGACTCGAAAGCGAGAGAAGTGTTGAGAAAGGTTGTTCCGACCTTTAAAAAACCGGAAGAGGTAAATAAGACGGCGTTTAAAAAACAATATAGGGAAAATGAAGAGAATTCGAAAAAGGGAATGAAAGTTGCATTGTTTTAAATCTTGATTGGTCTGGAATGATTAATAATTGATATTAACAAAGGGTGAGAAAATGTATAAGAAAAGTAATCAATTTGAGAAATTTGAAAAAAAGGTATGGCTTTCTTCGCCGACAATGTATCCAGATTCTATGTGTTATGTAATGGAAGCTTATGAAACAAACTGGATGTCTACTGTTGGAGCAAATATCAATGAAGTAGAGAAGGTTGCTGCAGAAATATCTGAGACAAAATATGCGGTAGCACTGGCCTGCGGAACAGCAGCACTTCATCTTTGTATGAAGCTTGCAGGCGAGAGACTGTATGGCAAAGCACCTGTAGGTGTAGGAGCACTGAGTGGAAAGCGCGTATTCTGTACAGATATGACATTCAATGCAACTTTAAATCCAGTTGTTTATGAAGGGGGCATTCCAGTATTTATCGATACAGAATACGATTCATGGGGAATGGATCCAATTGCTTTGGAGAAAGCATTTGAAATGTATCCAGATGTAAAGTTGGTTGTTTACGCAGAATTATATGGCTTTCCAGGAAATGTAAGAGAGATTAAAGAAATTTGTCAAAAGCATGGTGCTTTATTGGTAGAAGATGCAGCAGAAGCAATGGGTGCATCATGGGAAGCAAAACAGTGTGGTTCATATGGTGATTATGCTGCAATATCCTATAATGGAAACAAAATCATTACAGGATCAGCAGGAGGATGCCTGTTGACAGATTCGCTTGAAGATGCAAATCAGGCACGTAAGTGGTCTACACAGGCAAGAGAAAATGCAGCATGGTATCAGAACGAAGAGGTTGGATACAACTATCGTATGAGTAATGTGATTGCAGGAGTTATCCGAGAACAGTATAATCATTTGTCTGATCATATCGCTCAGAAGAAAGCAATCTATGAAAGATATAAAGAAGGATTAAAAGACCTTCCAGTAGTGATGAATCCATTTGATGAGACAAAGGCAAGTCCTAATTACTGGTTGAGTGCATTATTAATTGATGAAGAGGCAATGTGCAGACAAGTTAGAAGTGAAACAGAGGCACTGTATATTGCAGAATCAGGAAAAAGCTGTCCGACAGAAATTTTAGATGCAATTAGTAGCATAAATGCAGAAGGCAGACCAATTTGGAAGCCAATGCATATGCAGCCAATGTATCGAATGAATGAGTTTATAACTGTGAATGGTTCTGGCAGAGCAAAAACAAATGCTTATATTGCAGGTGGAATTAAAGATATTGGAGCAGATATTTTCCAGAGAGGTGTATGTTTACCGTCTGATAATAAGATGACAGCAGAACAGCAGGACAAAATTATTGAAGTTATAAAAGCATGTTTTGAGTAGTTAGGATTCAAAAGAGTGGGAGAAAGTCGTGGCTAAAAAAAAGGTAATAGGTTGTATTGTTACTGGCGTAGCTGTTGCAACAGCAATTACGGCCAAGGTAATGGAAAGTAAAGCAAAAAAAACTACATATAAGGCAGAAAATATTAATCCAGTTAATTCTCGTAAAATGGGATTCTATGAGAAATATATTAAGAGAGCCATGGATGTAACATGTGCTGCGGGGGCAATAGTGGTATTTAGCCCTATTTATTTAGGGGTCGCGCTTCTTGTTAGAGTCAAATTAGGTTCACCGGTTTTATTTACACAAGATCGTCCTGGACTGGTTGGAGAAGATGGAAAAGAAACAATATTTAAAATGTATAAATTCCGTTCAATGACAGATGAAAAAGATGAGAATGGAGAGTTGTTGCCGGATGAAATAAGACTTACTAAGTTTGGAAAATGGCTTCGTAATACAAGTCTTGATGAACTCCCAGAAGCATTTAATATCTTGAATGGAACTATGTCGGTAATTGGACCTCGTCCCCAACTTGTAAGAGATATGGTTTTTATGAATGATGAGCAGAGAATGAGGCATACTGCAAAGCCGGGGCTTAGTGGTCTAGCTCAGGTAAATGGGCGCAATGCGATTTCTTGGGAAGATAAAATTGATTGGGATTTGAAATATATTGAAAAGGTGAGTTTTTTTGAGGATCTGAAGATTATTTTTGCGACAGTAAAAAAGGCTTTTATCAAACAAGAAGGAATTACACAGAACGATATGGCAACCGCAGAAGATTTAGGAGATTATTTTTTGAGAACAGAAAGGATTGATAAGGAAGAGTATAATCGAAAGCAACTTCAAGCAAAGATGATTTTGAATGGATCAGATAGTATTGAAAGAGAAGCAGGTTTGGTTTCTATTATTATGCCGTCTTATAATACTGCATCATTTATAAAAGAAACGATTCAATCTGTTTTGAATCAAACATATTCAAAGTGGGAATTGATTATTGTGGATGATTGTTCAACGGATAATACGGATGAAGTATTAGAATATATCAAAGATTCTCGAATTAGGTATTTTAAGAATGATAAAAATTTAGGTGCTGCGGTAAGTCGTAACAAGGCATTACGTGAAGCTAGAGGCCAATGGATTGCTTATCTTGATTCTGATGATCTTTGGATGCCAGAAAAATTGGAAAAACAAATTCGTTTTATGGAGTCTAATGGATATGCTTTTTCATACACAAATTATGAAGAAATTGATGTAGATGGTAATAAAACAGGTGTTAAAGTTTCTGGCCCCAAAAGAATTACAAAGACAGGAATGTTTAATTATTGTTGGCCAGGCTGTCTAACTGTGATGTTTGACGCAAATAAAATTGGTATTGTACAAATTCAGGACATTAAAAAGAATAATGATTATGCGATGTGGTTAAAAATATGTAAAAAAGCAAATTGTTATTTGCTTGATGATTTTTTAGCACAATATAGAAAAGGTCGCACAGGAAGTGTGAGTACACATAGTATTAAGACAATGATTGGTTGGCATTATAAGCTCTTTCATGAGGCAGAAGGTATGGGGCTAATTAAAAGCTTATTTAATACTGGAAGAAATTTATTATTTGGATTTTATAAAAAGAAAAAATATGTTATGCATTCATAACGCAATAAATTATACTTTAAAGGAGAATAGATATTATGTCACTGTACAAAGAAATTGTTAAAGGGAAAGAAAAAATTGCTCTTGTTGGTTTGGGCTATGTAGGAATGCCAATTGCAGTTGCTTTTGCAAAAAAAGTTAAAGTGGTTGGATATGATTTGAATTCAGCGAAAATTGAATTATATAAACAGGGTATCGATCCAACAAAAGAAGTCGGAAATGATGGAATAAAAGATACTACCGTAGATTTTACATCAGATGAAAAAAGATTGCAGGAAGCTAAGTTTATTATTATTGCTGTTCCAACACCGGTTAATACAGATCACACACCTGATTTGACACCTGTTATTGGTGCGTCAGAGATAGTAGGGCGTAATTTGACCAAGGGTTCCATTGTAGTGTATGAATCTACTGTGTATCCGGGATGTACAGAAGATGTTTGTATTCCGATTCTTGAGAAAAAATCTGGTTTAAAGTGTGGAGTGGATTTTAAAATCGGGTATTCACCAGAACGAATTAATCCTGGTGATAAAGTACACCGTTTAGAAAATATTCATAAAATTGTATCTGGATGCGATGCAGAAGCACTTGAAGAAATTAAAAATGTATATGATTTAGTTATTGAAGTCGGAACACATCCTGTATCAAATATAAAAACAGCTGAGGCGGTCAAAGTTGTTGAAAATAGTCAAAGAGATATTAACATTGCTTTTATGAATGAATTGGCGATGGTGTTTGACAGAATGGGAATAGATACTAATGAAGTTGTTGATGGAATGAATACAAAATGGAATGCATTAGGCTTTAGACCTGGATTAGTAGGTGGACATTGCATTGGAGTAGATCCATATTATTTTACGTATGAAGCTGAAAAATTAGGTTATCATAGTCAGATAATTCTTAATGGAAGAATTGTAAACGATAGTATGGGTGCATATGTAGCTGATGCAGCTGTAAAACAAATGATAGCAGCAGGGCAGGCACCGAAAAAATCTAAAGTGGTTATTCTTGGACTTACATTTAAAGAAAACTGTCCAGATACAAGAAATAGTAAAGTAGAAGATATTATTAAGCAACTGAAAACGTATGGAATCAAGCCAGTTGTTGTTGACCCTTGGGCAAGTGAACAGGATGCAATGCATGAATATGGTGTAAAACTTCAAAGTATGGAAGAGGCAAAAGATGCAGATTGTATCATTGTTGCAGTAGCACATAATGAGTTTAAAGCATTAAGTTTAAATGATATTAAGAATATGTATAAAAGTGGGCCAGATGCTGGAAAAGTGCTTTTAGATGTAAAAGGACTTTATAAAGTTTGTGAACTTGAGAAATCTGGAATGAGATATTGGAGATTATAATTAAGGAGAAATTACGACATGAGGATACTGCACATTAATTGTAACTATATAGGTACCAATTTGCATCAGTTGATGATAGAAAAGTTGGATAAAATGGGGATAGAAAATGAAGTCTTTGTACCTACATATGATAAAAGTATATCTGTGATAAAGCCAAACAAAAATGTGTATGTATCCGAATGTTTTAGCAAATGGGATAGATTAGTTTTTGACTATAAACAATATAAAATCATTAGAGCAGTAGAAGAGCATTATGATATTGCAAAATTTGATCTTATACATGCTTATACTCTTTTTACAGATGGAAATGTAGCTAGGGTATTATCAGAAAAATATGGTGTACCATTTGTTGTTGCTATTAGGAATACGGATGTAAATGATTTCTTAAAAAAAATGGTGTTTTTACGTAGAAGAGGCATGTATACGATGCTCGCTGCTAAAAAAGTGTTTTTTTTATCTAATGCATATTGTGATACTGTATTTGAAAACTATGTTTCAGAGAAATTCAAAAATACGATATCTAAAAAAGTAGAAATAATTCCAAATGGAATAGATAATTTTTGGTTTGAAAACATGTTTTTAGAGCGTGATTATAATGATATTTATAAGCATATTGATAAGAAAAAAATTAATATAGTATATGCTGGAGGAATTGATAAGAATAAAAATATTATAATGACATGTAATGCAATAGATGTATTAAAAAGTGCTGGTTGGGTTGTAGAGTTTACAGTTGTTGGTAAAATAAAAGATCAGTCAGTGTTTAAAAAAATAAAAAGTAAAATTCATTATATACCGATGCAACCAAAAGAAAAATTGATTAACATTTACAGAAAAGCAGATATATTTGTTATGCCGTCTATTACGGAATCATTTGGTCTTGTTTATGTTGAGGCTATGAGTCAGGGGTTACCAGTTATATATACAAAAGGACAAGGTTTCGATGGACAATTCCCGAATGGATATATAGGATATTGTTGTAATTCTAATGATGCCAGTGCGTTAGCTAAAATGATTATCAAAATAATTGAAAATTATAATAAATTATCAAAAAATTGTTATGTTGGTTGTAAAAAATTTAATTGGAACGATATTACAGAAAAGTATTTAAAAATATACAGGAATTGTGTTTATGAAAAATAGAACGAATAAAAAATTAATTATAGTCAATGCGGATGATTTTGGCTTGGACAAAAATTATACGAATGCTATTGTCGATTCTTTTAAAAATGAATATTTGGATTCTACGAGTATAATGGTAAATACAGAAGATTTTGAAAGAGCATGTGTTTTAGCAATAGAAAATAAATTTGTTGATAAAGTTGGTCTTCATTTAAACCTTAGTGAAGGATATCCTTTGTCGGATGCTTTAAAATCAGATCCTTTATTTTGCGATTCGTTAACAGGACAATTTAATCGTGCTTTTCAAAAAAAAATTATCAACAGAGTTATTTTACCTAAAAAGAGTAGAGAAAATCTTAGATGTGAAATCGAAAAGCAAATAAGAAAATATCTTGGTGAAGGATTATTGCCTTCATTTCTAGATTCACATCATCATGTACACAAAGAATTATCAGTGTTAATGGTTTTGTTGCCTATAATGAAAAAGTATGGTATTCATAAAATCCGAATTGCAAAAAATACTGGAAAAAGTTTGAAAAATAATCTTAATAGAGTAATTAACTTGATTATCAGTATATATCCAGGAATATGGAAAAAGTCTGATTATTTGCTCCAATCTATTGCGGAAGCAGAGAATGAAAATTTTAAAAAAACAGTAGAAATTGAAGTTCATCCATATAAGTTGAATGAGCGTATAATTGATAAAACAAAAGATACTAATTTGTCACGTGATATGAGTGAGATTGCTAATATAAAAAAAAGAGGATGATAATAAATGCGTATTTGTTTTATTTTAAATCATTATCCATCAAAAAAGGAACCTATAGATGCTTTTATTAGACCAGTAGTTTCTGAATTAAGTAAGCAAGGAAATGAGTGTGTTGTGATTGCACCTCAGAGTATTGTTAATATATGGATGAAAAAGAGCGAAAATAGACCTAAAATATGGAGAGATGATTTTTCCGATGGTTCATTTGCAATAATTTATCAACCATTATATCTTTCAATGTCAAACATAAAGGTATTTGGTCAGAGTTTGTCTTTCTTATTTCAAGATATAGCAACAAGAAGAGTTATTCGTAAGGAGAAAATTAAACCAGATGTATTTTATGGGCATTTTTGGACTAGAGGTGTTGCTGCTGGTTTAATAAAAGCCAACGATAGCGTGCCGGTTGTTGTCGTGTCTGGTGAAAGTAAGGTAGATGTTTATGATAAATATCCTAAAAGAATTATAAAACAAGCTAAAGAGAAAATCAAAGGAGCTATTTTTGTATCTAAAAAGAACAAAGATGAGAGCCTAGACTTAAAATTATTAGATGTATCCATTTATAATAAAATAATTCCAAATGGATACAATAGAAAAGATTTTTATAAAATAAATAGATTTGAAGCAAGAGAATCGTTAAAAATTTCAAATAATGAGAGAATTGCAATTTTTGTTGGAACATTTGGATATAGAAAAGGAATTGATCGGGTTATTAGTGCGGCAAAAAGTATTCCTTCTTTAAAATTAATTTTAATAGGTGATGGGAATCCGCCAGAAGATACGGAACAAATAATATTTAAAGGTCGAGTTCCCCATAGCGAGCTTGTTACATATTTAAATGCAGCAGATTTTTTTGTTTTACCTACGTTAGCTGAAGGGTGTTGTAATGCTATTGTTGAAGCACTTGCATGCGGGTTACCAATTATTTCATCTAATTTAAGCTTTAATGATGATATCCTAGATAATACATGTTCAATAAGGATTGACCCATTGGATGTGTCGGCGTTAGAAAAAGCCATGAAAAAACTTACAGAAGAATCAGTGTTGCGTGAAAAGTTGTCATTAGGAGCATTGGAGAAAGCGAAAAGCTTGTCAATTGACGAGAGGGTTAAAAAAATTCAAAGTTTTTTAACTGATGTTGTGAAGAAATCTTGACGATATGTGGTGGAGAATTAGGAAAAGGAAAAGCAATGGTGTTGAAGCTTAGACAAGAGGGAATTATAAAATTACTGTTTACATTGCTTATTTTATATGTGAATTTTATACAGTATAAAGTGTATCAAAATAGTTTGATTATGTTGGGATTGGGGACAATAATTATTGGAATGACATTTCTTAATGCAATACATCAAGGTAGATTTGTTATAGAGAAACCAATTACAACTTTGTTGTTGTTTACAATCTACATGGCTATTCCAACATTATTATTTGGAAATAGTGAATCATCTGCAGAATATGTTACAGTAATAGAATACACAATTATTTTAATATGCTTGATAAAATTTTGCACGAGTATAAATGATGTTGAATGGCTTATTAAAGTAAAGGTATTATGTACAATTTTTATTTGTATTGCGTTCGTGCTTAACCCTACAGTATATCATGATAAGGTAAATACAATACAATACACATTGGTTCAGAGCCTGAATCCTAATACGTTTAGTTTGGATATTCTAATTGGCTTGTGGTCATTACTATACTTAAATGCAAAAAAGAAGATAAATATGCTAGTCACTAGTATGATATCACTTTTATTTATGTATTGTATTTTTATCACTGCTGCAAGAAAGTCGCTTTTATGTGCATTATTAGCAATTATTTTGTGGATTCTTTGGATATATATTCCTGGTAAAGGAAGCCAAAAGCGAACGGCTATATTAGGAAGAATATTAGTTATTGTTATTTTGGGATTTATTATTGTGTATTATACCATGAAAAATCTGATGGATTCAGAGATGTTTTACCGTTTTCAATCACTGCTTTCAGGGGGGGATGGTTCTGCTAATAAACGCTTAAACATGTATATAGAAGGGTTTCATACATTTATAAGTAATCCGATTTTGGGCTATGGGGTTGGCGGCTTTCAATCATTATATGGTGGTTATTCTCACGCAACAGTTGTTGAAGTGCCTGTTTCGGGAGGAATAATAGGTGCTTTATTATATGGAAAGTTCTTTTTGGAAATGATTATGGGAACTAAGAGGGTTAAAGATTTAAAAGTGTTGAAAAAGATGGATTGTTCGGGAGATATAATGAATTTAATTCTTTGCATTATAATGGTGGTTTTATGCGTGTGTGTAATTCATCCATATTTGTTTAATTCATATATAGCAATAGCAATTATAATTTCTTTATATACCATATCGAGAAATGAGATAGTAAAATGTGATTCTGAGTAAATAGGAAGGAGTAATAGCACACAATATGAAAGCTAGTACATTAAAAAAAATTATTAAAAATCCTGCATTAGTGATAAAACCACTTGGGAGGAGAGGAATTTTATCATTTTTATCAGATGAAACATATCTGAAACTTCTTTATAGAGCGGAATTAGGGAAAAAATTAAATCTTGAATCTCCAAAATCATTTAATGAAAAAATGCAATGGTTGAAGATTAATGATAGAAATCCAGAGTATATACAATGGGTAGACAAGATTTCTGTAAAATCAATGATTGAGAAGACAATAGGTAAAAAGTATGTAGTTCCTTTAATTGGCGAATGGAATAATTCAAATGAAATTGATTTTGACAAAGTACCAGATTTATGTGTATTTAAATGTAATCATGATCAGGGAAGTACTAGAATATATAAACGAGGAGAATCAGATGAAAAAGAGTTGTGCAAACATTTGACTAAATGCCTAGCGAACAATCCGTATTCAGAGACTCGAGAATGGCCATATAAAGGAATAAAGTCTAAGATATTGTGTGAGCCTTTTTTGGCAGATGATATTGTTGATTATAAAATTTTCTGTTTTAATGGTATACCTAGAATTGTGAATATTGGAATGAAATCACAGAAAGATCAAAAGACAAGAATTACATTTCTTGATATGAATTGGAATTTATTATCGATACAAAGATCTGATTTCGATAGGGTCAAATATTTACCACAAAAGCCAGAGTGTTTTAATGAGATATGTAATGCTGCGGAAAAACTTGCTAAAGGGAAGAAATTTGTAAGAATTGATTTTTTTATTGTTGACGGGAAACCGTATTTTTCTGAATTTACATTATATCCGACATCTGGTCTTGTAAAGTTTACTCCTGATGAGGGAGATTTAATTTTTGGAAAATGGTTAAAATTGTAGGTGATAATATGGATACTCAAATAAAAGAAAGTATGATAATAGTAGGAGATTTAGTCCCTATAAATGAAGATGAGAAAAATTTTATATCTGGTAGTATTGAAAGTAGTATTGATGAAGAGATAATGGAATTTTTCAAAATGTCTAAATATAGAATTTGTAATTTAGAAGCACCATTGACAAAAGAAGATAAATATATTTCAAAATGTGGTCCAAATTTAAAGATTAATCCAGATTGCATTGTAGGTTTAAAAAAGCTAAAAATAGATATGGTCACCTTGGCTAATAATCATATTTTAGATTATGGTGAGAAAGGTTTAAAAGATACAATAGAATTATTAGATAGAAATAGAATTGCGTATTGTGGAGCAGGAAAAGATTTGCTTGAATCTGAAAAACCATTATTTTTTATTATAGGTGGGAAAAAAGTAGGTATATTTTGCTGTGCCGAAAGTGAATTCTCAATTGCTACTGAAGAATCAGCGGGCGCATATGGATTTGATCCATTATATACATTAGATGTGATTTCAGATATAAAAAAACAATGTGACTATCTGATTATTTTACATCATGGTGGAAAAGAATTTTATAGATATCCATCACC
>OKSA01001588.1_pt1 | contig 20318 bp, 16 predicted proteins | sample 1601181 | NCBI WGS metagenome assembly OKSA01 (sample SAMEA3541538, study PRJEB24748) | human gut metagenome | biome: human gut; feature: human-associated habitat; material: faeces | place: China | collected 2012
CGATCTCTCGATGGCCTTGCTGCTGAGAGCGGTCTCCGCCGTGGTCTGACCGTGCTTGTCGGTCTTGACCGTGCCGGTGGAACCGGCGGCGTCCTTGGATTCGGTCACGGAGCTTCCGTCCTTCTTCGTTTCCGTTTTGGTGGTGCTGCCATCCTTGCCGGTGGTGGTCTCGATCACCGTGCCGTCAGACTTGGTCTCGGTCTTGGTGACGGAGCCGTCCGGGTTCGTGACGGTGTCGGTCTTGACGGTGCCGGGCCTGTCGGTCTTGCCGCTGCCACCGCCGGAGCTGCTGACGGGCTGATTCGCCGCGCTGACGTCAATCGTCCAATCCTTGATCTGATGATAATTCTGCGAAATAACATCCAGCTTGATCGTGCCGATCTTGCCCGTTGTTGTCGTATTGACGTTCTGAATGGGCAGGATCAGCTTTCCCTTCTCGATCTTCGCCTTGTTGGCGGTTGCGTCATAATAGCTGCTATTCAGCTTGATCTCTGTGATCTCCGTCTTGTATGTGTAGGGGCCTATGGTCTGGCTGTCATAGATTTTGCCGTATCTGCAGCCTGCGCCCGGCGAGGGCAGCAGCGATGCGATGTCGATCTCGTATGTCTTTGCCGTGCCATTATACACCGTCAGTGCGCCGTTCGCCAAGCCGGTAGGGGCAGGCGCCTTCGTGATAGAAGCCGCCGCTCCTGTCACCTGTATCGTAGGCGATCCACCATCCTCAAAGGCGAAGTTCGGCTTTGTCTGCCCGTCCCGCGTCTTCAGCGTGATCGTATAGCTTGCCGTTCGATCGCCCGCATCGGGAGAGTCCAATGTGACAGCGCTTGCCTCGAAATCGTCCGGCTTTAAATATATCGAAATTGCGGTTCCGTCGGCACCAAGAGCGGGATTTTTTCCCGATTTGGCATCGTTCGGTCTATTATCCACATTCTCCGTAAAGATGCCCCAGCCAGCGTTAGAGAAATCAAAACCGGTCGTACCGTCATATACCTTTGTAATAGTGGGAGGTCTGTAGTTTCCTCTCGTAAGCTGATACGGCTTGATCTCCCATTGGTGCGTCGCCGTGCCCGTATAGTTTCCCTTGCCTTGGATGGTCAGCGTGTGATCTCCAGCATATTGCGCTGTGTTGCCGCTTTCAATAGTGTAATCCTTGCCCTCTATCAGCTTTTGTCCGTCATGAGATACTTCAAAGCAATAGGTCAAAGTCGAAGCATTGTTGACATTGCCGCCCCACGGCGCAAACACGAACGTACCCTTACCATCCTTGATATTGCCCATCAGATTAAGCCCAGTCGTACTCTCGCCCACCTGCTTAAATACCACGGCTCCCTGACTGAGGTCGGCAGGCACGACCTTTATCGTATAGTCCTTGACTGCCACCTGCCAGAGAACAGTGCCGTTATTGGGTTTATCCACCCCTGTGATCACGCAGAATACATCCAGCGTATCATTGACATTCACGCCAGCCACTTTATTCTCCGTCAGATGTACTGCGCCGCTGTTCGTTCTGCGATACCACTTCACAAGGTACACGCCCGCATTTTCACTGGGCGAGTCAACCATGAAGGGGATTCTGCCGTTAATGGGAACATTTGCCGCTTGAGAAGTCGATCCAAAGTCGTGAGGGGCGTGCTTGATAACGAATTGTTCCCCAGGTTGCGCCGTACCCACCTGTTTATTAAGGCTTGTGCCTTCGGCGTAATATTGGTGATCCAGCACATCCGCGAGAATCTTGCCGCTTGGCAGGCTATATGCGCCAAGGCTGCCGCCCGTGGCGGAAACATGCATGCCCTCAAACCAATCCTCTATATTCAGTTTGCGAATGCTGCCGCCCTGGATGGAAAGATTTGTGCTTGCGGAGCAATTCTTTACATCCAGATTGTCAACGCGGCCGCCCTTCAGCGCAACGACAGCGCCGCCGGTCATCCCCAGATTGCCGACATAACCGCTCTCCAGCGTAAAGCTCCCGCGCTGACTCCCATCAAGGAGGATATTCGTAATCTGACCGCGCTCCGTGCTGTCGGTAACCGTCAAATGCATATTGTTGGTGGGCTTGAAGAATGCGCCGTCACCTTGAACCGACATCATATGTCCGTTCAGGTCGACCGTATGCGATCCGCTGCCAATGCTCCATGTAGCTTTTTCAGTGGCGGCGGTATAATCGGCATACAGCTTCAATGTGCCGCCGTTTTTCAGCCAGTCGGTGATGGCAGCATCGATCATGCCATACGGAGCATCGTCCAGCGTCGCCGCGAAGCTCGCGCCGCAGTACTTGCACTCCGCGCCGGTGTGATCCGCCTTCAGCGTCACGCTGCTGTGGGGGCACTTCACGACCTTGACATTTTCCATGTTGGCCGTCGAGGAATACTCCACATACGCGCTGGTGTCCGCATTCTGGAACGCATAGCCGGAGGCCAGCAGAGAACCTGCCGCGGCGCTGTTGACGTTCAGCTTTGCAAACGTACCGCCGTTCAGCGTGGCCTTGCCGCCGTTTTGCACGGTCAGGGACCCTATCTTGCCCGTCCAGCCGGTCAGGTCAAGCGTATTGTCCGGCTCTACGATCACATACGAAATCTCCGCGCTGCCGTGGACGATCAGCTTATTCCCTGTATCACCTGTATCACCTGTATTGGTGTAACCGACATTAAGTATTCCGTCGATGGTCTTTCCGTTGCTCATATCCAGCGTCAGCGTTTTGCCGCCTTTCACATAGCCGCCCGAGTCTTTGCCGCCCAGCGCTGCGACTGTGCTGTCGGTCTCCGCCGCTTTGATCGCGAAATACAGGCCGCTCTTCACATTACCATTGTCAAGATGCCCGTCGGCGTAATATGTGGTCGTGCCGTCCGGAGCAGTGACCTTCGCCGTCACCGTCTGCCCGCAGGTATTGCAGGCCCAGACGCCGTCGGCCTCCGCCGCGCCCGCATTGTGGGGGCAGGCGGATCCGCAGACCGTGCACACGCCGTTCTTTTCCGACCAGTCGTGCGCGCAGGTGAAGCCGCACTCACAGTTCGTATTCCCGGCGGCAAACGTATGCTTATGCGTTTCGACCACCAGAGCCATGTTGGGAACGTTGTACACATTTGTGGTATACGCATTGGCCAAAAGGCCCTTGTCCACGGTCCACGTCTTAGTGCTCTCGTCATAGCTGCGCAGTCCGAACGCCGTACCCGCGGGCAGATAGTCCGACAGGTGCTTGCCATCCGGGACCTCCAGACCGTGAACCAGCGCCGCGCCCGTTTCAAGAGTCAGATCGCCGCTCTCCAGAATGATCGCGGGATAGGAGATGTTGTCCGCACTGCCTGTCGTATTGCTGCCGATCACGACCGCGTTTCCCTTTACCGTCACGCTGCCACCTTGGATCCGGATGCCGTAGCTTCCGGCGGAAGTTGTCCATCCCTGATCGAGCGTTCCGTTTTCCAGCGTCACGCTGCCGCCGGTGACGGTCAGCGGGATGCGGTCCCATATGTCAGGATTCTTGCTGATATCGGCCAGCCATGTCTTCCCGTTCAGGTCAACGGTAAGCGTGCCGCCCGTGACGGTGACGTTTTTCGACACATCCTGCGCCAGCTTCACCGTGCCGCCGTCCGCCGCTGCCGCTGCCGCGTTGATAGCTGCCTGCAAAGAGGCGTACTCCTGTCCGTTGTACTCCGCCGACTTTTCTATACCGCAGACACAAGCTCCGTTCTCCCCGAAGGTGTGCTTCTCATCAGCGGAAGTCCAGCCGCAACGATTGCAGCTTGTTTTGTGGGTCAGGCCGTCGGCGTTGGGGGTACACTGCATTGTATGCTCTTCCGTACCCAGCTTCTTCCCGCAGACGCAGAAAATATCGTGCTGAGTTTCACTCGCGGAGACATATTTCTCAGCCTTGTGCGCTTCCGATTCGCCGACTGTATGGCACAGGGTGCAGGTCTTCGTGTGCTTGTCGTTCTCGACTTTGTACTCCCACACATGCTCGCTGCACTTGGTGACGGTGACAGAGGTGCCGTTGGTGTTGCCGGGATCGCACGCAGTGTTCAGATCGTCCGTCCTGACGCACTTCATGCCCGGAGCGATGGTGACGGTCACCGTACCATTGCCGTTGGTGCCGTTTCCGATGGCCGCCGCGCCCGGGCCGCCCGACTTGGCCGTCACCGTGCCGCCGGAAATGTTCACCGTCATGGTGCTTCCATTCTTGTCGCTGGCACTCGTGCCGATACCTGCGCCGCAAAGGTCTCCCGACGAGAAGGTCCAATTGAGTGCGCCTGTCGCTGTGATCTTGCCGCCGTAGATGTTCAGCGCAGTTGTGCAGGCGCCGCCTGTGCTGATATAAATGCCCGCGTTGGTGGCGCCATTCGCATTGTCGCCGGTCACCTCCAGCGTGCCCGTGCCGCCGTTCTGCGCATAGATATTCAGAGTTCCCTCATTCTCGAGGTAAATGCCCTTCTTCAGCGTCACCGTCACTCCGTCGCAGAGGATCAGGTTAACGGTGCCGCAGACCTGAAGCGGTCTATCCGCTGTAAAGCTGGTATTGGCGGCGAACCAAGCCGTTCCATCCGCAACTACGTCCGTGAAGCCTGCCGCCGTCAGCTTCGTGCAGCCCGCGTGTGTCTGCTCGGTACCGTCCGCGCCAATGTAGGAAAACTCGCCCGCGGGGCGCACCGCGACGGTGGTATCGCCCACCACGCCATGGGTATCGTCGCTGTATTTGGACTCGCTGCCCCCAGACTCGAAGCGGTAGCCGTTGGCCAGCAGGACCGCCGCTGTGTCGGCGGCGTTCCAGATGCTGCATCCGTCCGTTACATCGGTGGTATAGCTGCCGCCGGAAAGGGCCGCCGAGCCGCCCGCGACCTGCAGAGCGTAGGAACCTCTGCCGTGGATCGTGCCGCCGCTGATGTTCAGCGTTCCGTTTTTGACGTATATGCCCTGTTTTCCGGTGAGCGTGCCGCCCAGAATATTCGCCGTGCCGCCGCCGGTCAAAAATACCGCGCAGTTCTTGTCCATAATAACGGGGCCAGGTCTGCTTTCATTGGTCGATGTGACCTCAATCGCAACACCGCTCTCCACCGTCAGGGCGCCGCCTACATTGATCGCCTGACCGCCGTTGGGCTGCACGATCTTACCGTCGTTGCCGCTGTCCTGAACGGTCAGGCTGCTGCCGTCTTCGATGTAAAATACAGCGTCCAGCGCGACAAAGCCGCTCGTCCCATCGGTCGTCTGGATCGTGCGTCCGTTCAGATCCAGAGTAATATTGCCTTTATTCAGCCGGATGCCGTATCTATCACCGTAAGCGTTTTTGGGGATCGTCACATTCTCCAGCAGCTTCACCGCGGCGCTGCCAGCCTGCTGTGCCGCCGCAAACGCCGCGTCAATGTCGGCGTACTGCTTGGTGGTGCTGTCGATGGTGACCTCCGCCACTGCGTTTTCCACGGTGCTGTCCCCGCCGTTCTGAGCGGCAATTCCATTTTCCGCCGCCTGTTCCAATATGGCGGACGATTCCGCAGCCGGAGCTTTCTCCTGCTGCTCCTCCTGCACGATGGTGCCGCCCTCCGGCGCGTCCGCTTCCGCCGCCCATGCGGGGGCGGGCAGGAGCGTCAGACACAGCGCCAGCGCCATGAATGCACTCAATAGTCGTTTTTTCATGTCCTTCCTCCTTGAGATTAGTTTGCATTTATGTCGAATCCGGCGTCCGCCGGACGTTGTTTTTATAACTCTTCCGGTACCAGATGCAGCTTTTTCGCGGCGGTCTTGGCCTCCGCCCGGCGCTTCACATCCAGCTTTTCGAGAATGTGGCTGACATGGGTCTTCACGGTCGGCAGCTTCACGTCCATGATCCGGGCAATCTCGGCGTTGGACTTGTCCGCGCAGAGCAGATGGAGAATTTGCAGCTCCGTGGGCGTCAACTCCTCACCGGGGGCAAGGCGGGGTTCGAGGAAATGCGGGTAGAACGCCGCCTGCGTCCGCACCGCCGCCATCAGCCGCTTGCGCCATGCTTTGTTGCCGTCCCAGTCCAGTGCCTCCAGCAGCGGCAGCACCGCCGTGCCGTATACGCTGACGGTGCGGATGAAGCGGTACTCCGCCGCCGCGTCCAGCGCCGCCGTCAATCGCTCGCGCCACCGCTCGTCCTTCTTGCGGTGCAGGGCAATGGCAGTCAAGACATTCAGGTGAATGCCGTCGATGATGCGGGCGCAGTTTTGGACGTACGGCTCCAGCGGGGCAAGCGTCAGCTGCGCCGCGTCCGGTCTGCCGTTCTCCAGCTCCACCATGGCCTGGGTGAGATACTGGTAGCGCCGCATGACGTTCAGGTGCGTCGGCTCCCGCGGGGCTTTTTCCCGATACCACGCGTCCGCCGCGTCAAGGTCGCCGGTGTGCATGTCAATACGGCAGAGCATGGCGTCCATATTGGGCAGAAAGCGTGTCAACCCGCGCTCGGCAAAGCATTCACGGAGCACCTCGATGGTGCGCCGCGCGTCGGCGGGCTGTCCGCTTGCCAGTTGGCTGCGGGCCAGCAGTCCACTGACGGCGAACTCCATGTCCGGCGTGCCGCGGTTGCGGACCTCGTTCAGCTGTGGGAGAAGGGACAGCATCCGACCGGCCACGTCCTCCCCCTTTTCAAACTTGCTCTCGGCGATGGCGCAGTCCGCAAGACCCAAGCCGTCCCGCCCCAGCACCGCCTCCACGGGGAGACGGAGGGTTTTGTAGAGCAGGTCGTCCTTTTTGCTCCACGGGGAAAAGTCCTTGCCGCCGTTCATGATGCTGGGCAGCGCGCTCGTGACGGAAAAGGACGGCAGCGTCACTTCCTTGTTCATCAGCAGCCGGAACACGGCGGGAATGGTTTCCGTCAAGCCGTTCACGCCCCGCTGGGGGAGAGAAATGTCCAGCCATGCAAGGCGGCTGCGGGCTTGCTTTCCGGCGGCGTCCTGCCTGCCGCAGCGCTCGGCAAATGCTTGCAGCTCGCCGTACCAGCGCTCCGAGCCTTCGTAGTCCATCGCCAGCGCGCAGAGCATGCTCATGCCCTGCATCAGCGAGGGAGAGGCGAGAATTTCCGCCTCCGGCAGGCTGCGGTAGTATTTTTCCATCTCGGCATAGTGCCCCATGCCGGGGTGGAGTTCTGCATTGCGCACCAGCAGCTCGGAGACCTTGGAATGGTCGCCGCCGCTGGTGTAGCATTCCAGAGCGTGGGCGTAGTCCTCCTTCAGCTCGTAGTACAGCCCGCCCCGGCTGAAGAGCGCTTTGCGCTTTTCCTCGGTATACTCCCGTTCCATCTCCCAGAGGAGAAAAGCTCGGAAACCCGACCAGAAGTGGAAGCGCTGGCAGTCGTCGTAGCGCAGCATAGTGGTGCATCGAAGAAGCCAGTCCATCTGTTCGCCGGCACGGGGATCGCCGCTGACCATCCGTGCCATTTCCAAGTCAAAACTTTCAAAGGGGGCCAGCTCCAACAGGAAGCGCCGCACCGGCAGGTCAAAGCGCCGGTAGATGGCGGTTTCAAAGTAGAGAAACACCTCCCGGAACACCCGCGCCACCAACTCCGGCGTCCACGGCTTGCCCGGAGACATACACCGGGCGGTGATGGCTACGCCCAGCGGATAGCCCACGGATTCTTTCAAAATTCCGTCGATCTCGCTATCTGTTACATTTGCTCCCGAAAGCTGAAACAGCCGCCGCACATCGTCCGCATCAAAGAGCAGGTCGTCGGCCTCCAGCACCGTCATCAGCCCCGTGTATTGAAAGGCCATGAGACTCCCCGGCGGCGTGCCGCGGGAGAGCAGGACGAAGCGGCGCTCGGGGCAGGCACGGATCAGTTCGCACAGGGCATTCCAGTCCTGCTCCTCCTGCATATCCTGCAAATCGTCCAGCAGTAAGATTTGCCAGTCAGCCTCCGCAGAGGGCAGCTTGAAGCCGGCACTGTCCGCCGACAGGCGCAATACCTCCCAGCTGGACAGCAGCGCCTCCGCCACCGCCGTTTTTCCAAAGCCGCAGGGTGCGCTGAAAAAGAGCACGCGCCCCTGCCGCAGAAAACGGTCAAACTGCTTCTCAACAGACGGTTTTACGATGATGTTGTCCTGCAAGCGTGTCCCTCCCTTGCACCAGAGTGGAATTGTCCCGTAGGGGAACCCTACGGGACAAGGGGGCACGCCCCCTTGTCAATACTTCTTTCGACACGATTTATAATCATTTAAGTTTATTATACAGCCCCTGACGGAAATGTAAATCGTTCCAAAGTATGAGACCGGTGATTTTGGTTGCGGGACAGTCTATCCGGGGGCCTTTTCAGTGGGCACATTCAGCCATTTTGTTTTCAGAGTTTCGGGATGAATCAGCATGACCGGTCTGCCCAGTGCAAGCGCATAGGACACAGCCTTATCCTCGGCGCTCCCATCCGCAAGGTCGGGGGCATAGACGGCCAGCACCACGCCCGACTGTTTGATGATCCGCTGATAGGCCAAAAGCTGGGCGTCAGGCTGCTTATGGAAGTCGATGCAGTCCAGTTCCGTGCATCCCGCGAGCATATTGAAGTAGCGCTCCCGAAGCTGCGGCGTCCATTTGGTAGCCTGCTCCTCATGGGGTATGACGCAGACCAGCCGAAGGAATTTATCCTTCTCCCGCAGAATATTGATGATCTCTGCAGCGTACAGCCCCACGCCGGGGTCGCAGGCCACCTGAAACTCCGTGACACCGCGCTGGCGCAGTTCCATGATCCGCTGCGCTATCTCCAGCTTCATGCGGCGGCAGCCGTCGTCCTCCTCGTCAAAGCCCCACGGGAACCGCAGGGGATGCTGACCGATCACCGCACAGCGAACATTCTTTTTCATCGTTCCACCGCCTCTTATTGTAGTCTATTGGCTTACAATTAGTATTCTAACAGCCGCTATTTTTCGCGTCAACGAGAATGTAAGCTATAAGCATACAAAATAAATGCTGATAGCGCACAATCGGAGGCGAAACCATGGATAAGAAGCTGCTCGGAAAGCGAATCAATACGGCACGCAAGGAACGGGGGTGGACGAGTGAGCGTCTGTCCGAGGCGTGCAATATCAACGCGACCTATCTTCGGCAAATTGAAGCAGGAACGAAGGTTCCCAGTCTGCAAGTGTTCGTTTTGCTGTGCGAAGCGCTCAGGGTATCTCCGACCTATCTTTTGGCGGAGGTCTTACCCAGCATGGAATTTTCGGATATGGATGTACTTTTGGAGTTGTGGCAGACAGCCACACCCAAGCAAATCGCCATGATGTCCTCCATGATCCGCAGCGCCTTAGAAGCATCGAAAGATTAACAGGAATGCGTCTCGCAGGAGGCGCATTTTTTCTCGCCGTTGATTGCTATTGTCGAATTAAATACTACGATAATAACTATTAAAATGCAACGATTTTTCACAGTATAATATACGAAAAATCGTTGGCGGTGAGAAAATGACAGATATTCTTGGAATTATCAAAACGCAGCGTGAAGCGCGGGGCTGGTCTGAGTATCAGCTTGCTGAACGTTCCGGCTTGCCGCAATCCACGATTTCTTCATGGTATAAGAAAGACATGACACCGTCATTTGCATCGTTGGAGAAGATATGCGATGCCTTTGGCATCACACTTTCGCAATTCTTTGCAGACGGAGAAGAAAGCGTTGTCCTGACACCTTCGCAGCGCAAAATGTTGGATAAATGGAACTGCCTCACAGAAGCACAGCACAACTCGCTACTGATCCTCATGGATTCCATGTAAAACTACTTCTATAGCGACAGCCGGGAGCTTCCGGCTGCCGCTGTTTCTTTTGAGTAAAAAAAGGAAAGCGCGTCCACCCGCGCAAACGCACAGGCAGACGCGCCTTATCGCAGTACAAAAAGCCCCTGCGCCATCTATTCAAAAAAAGAGGGCGCAGGGGCTTACTGTATGCTATGCTGTTTTATCGTATGGCGTCTTTGAGCGCCTTGCCGGGCTTGAAAACCGGCACCTTGCAGGCAGGGTAGGTCATGGACTCGCCGGTACGGGGGTTGCGGCCCACGCGGGCAGGGCGCTCCTTGACCTCGAAGCTGCCAAAGCCCACCATCTGCACCTTGTCTCCACCCTTCATGGCAGTCTCCACCGCGCCGGTAAAGGCTGCGAGGGCCGCCTCGCAGTCCTTCTTCGTCAGACCGCTGGCTTCCACCATGGCGGCGATCAGTTCAGTTTTGTTCATGGAAATCGCTCTCCTTCTCATTTGTAGTATGACCGCATTATAACGGAGGGAGTCGGAAACTGTCAACTGCGGCCTGCTTCGGCGTAGTATTGCGGTCGTCCGATAGAGGTAAAGCCACCCCAGCCTGGTCACGACCACATTGTTATAGCCGCTGGCGCAGTGAATGATTAGCAATTCTCCGTTTGCGTTCCTGCCGCCAACGATGCCCACATGGGAATTATCCGGGTATACCCGTCTATCGCCATCTTCCGCATATACGCGCCATACCGCCGTGTGGGGAGCTGCGCCATCTTTTCATCTATGAGCCGTTTTTCCTCCTCCGTCACATAGAACTTCATCTGAATATTCCGCTTTCGGTTCGCCATGGGCAGCCTCCGTTTCTCATAAGGGTCTGGGACGTCTCGCCTGCCGGCTCGGTCGGCGCTTCAAAGCGTTTCACGCTTTGAGGTCTCCACCGGAGACCCGCGCCCCAGCAAGCAATTTTGACTGTTCGGGCAGGGGACCTGAACAGCGCAAAATCCGCAAGCGGGTACTCGCTTGCTGTGCTTGCTGACTACTTCGTACCCCCGTATTTTCCCCTCTACCCATACTACAATCCGAACAGGGCGTTTTGGCCAGATTTTCGGAAAATTGTTTTGCAGGACGAAAAAAGAACGGTCTGCATTGCAAACCGTTCATAAAAAAGCAGCGCACAAGTTACTTGTTCCTGTTGCGTTTGGTTCTGCGATATGCTATACTAATGGTGTTTACACCACGTCGGAAAGGAAGTGATCCTCATAGCCATCACAAGCGCAAGTTTGCCCACGAAGAAGCGGATTCTGACCGTTTGCGTGAAGCTGTTTTTGGAAAAGGGCTACAAGCAGACCACGCTGGCGGAAATCAACGAAAAGGCCGGTGTGTCTTTCAGTCAGTTCCAGAACATTTTCCGTGCTAAAGACGGCGTACTGACGGAACTGGTGGAGTTCATGTTTGAAAACCAGTTCGCTATGGCGCGAAGCGCGGCGGGTGCGAAGCTGCCGCCGATCTATGTCTACGCGGTCGAAACGGCGATCCAGATGATGCTGACGGAGCTGAACGAAAACCTGCGGGAAATTTACATTGAAGCCTACACGCAGAAGGAAGCGTCTGAATTTATCTTCCGGGAAACGGCGAAGGAGCTGTATCAGATCTTCGGTCCGTATCAGCCGGAGTTGACTGCCCGCGATTTTTATGACATGGAGATCGGCTCGGCCAGCATCATGCGCGGCTATATGGCGCACCCGTGCGACGAGGAGCTGACGCTGGAAAAGAAGCTGCGGCTGTTTCTCACCATGAGCCTGCGGGCGTACAACGTGCCGAAAGAGGAAACGGAACAGGCGATCCGGTTCGTGGAAGGGCTGGATATCCGCACGATCTCCGAAGAGGTGATGCAGGCGCTGTTCAAGGCGCTGGCGATGCGCTTTGAGTTTTCCCTCGCGGGGATCACGCTGCCAGCACAAAAATAGAAGCCAATATGTATTGCAAGGGAGTACTCCCTTGCATCGGGATATATCCCGATGCAATTCCCTTCTGCACCACGCGCTTCCCATGGGGGACGGGACGGCGTGGGAGAAGAAAGTGAGGAATGACCATGAAAAAACGACTGCTCAGCATCCTGCTTATGTGCTGTATGGTGCTGACGCTGCTGCCAACAGCGGCCTTTGCTGAGGGCAGCGAGGAAGAACTGCCTGTATGCACCTGTGAGACGTCCTGCACGGTGGAGAGCATGAACGACGACTGCCCCGTGTGCGGTGCGGAAGGTGCTTCGGCGGAGAATTGCGCAAAATACATCAAGCCCGCAGACGATGCGGCAGTACAGCCGGAGGGGAAAGTGTCCGACCCCCAGCCGGAGACAGCCTTGACGTCGTTAATTGGCGGAAACGAGACGGCAACAGAAGTCAGCACCGCGGATGAGCTGACTGCGGCTATTGCTGGTGTTAATTTCGACACCGTCAGGCTGGCATCGGATATTAACATTGACACCACGCTGACGGTCAACCGTACCGTAACGCTGGACCTGAACATGTGCTCAAATACGAGAGCGCAAACAAGGGCAGCGTGATTGTGGTCGAGAACGGCGGGCAGCTGACTATCGAGGACAGCAATACGAGTAATCTCTCGCACAAATTCAATCCGAATGGCAAACTGTGGGTGCTGGACGAGGCAAGCGGCACAGAGGCCGTCACCGGCGGCGTCATCACCGGCGGTACGGGCTATCCGTTTCCGCTCAGCAGCGGCCCAGTAAATTGTGGCGGCGGTGTGTATATCGCACCCGGCGGGCAGTTGACCATGACCGGCGGCAATATTATCGGCTGCTCCGCGGAGTTCGGCGGCGGTGTATGTATTTATCCGGGGCGAGACGGCGAACAGATGCCGTTCTCTATGTCCGGCGGCAGCATCATCGGCTGCTCCGCGGAGTACGGCGGCGGTGTTTATGCTTCCGGTAAGTTCCAAATGTCAGGTCAGGCGGTCATTCGCAGCTGCACCGCCGAAGGCACGTCATTTAATTGCGGCGGAGGCGTATATGTCGACGGTAGCTTTGAAATGTCTGGTGAGGCAATAATCGAAGGCTGTCAGGCAATCTCCGAATACGCCTACGGCGGAGGCGTATTTGTCAACAGCAGCAGAAGCTTTGTGATGTCTGAGAAGGCAAAAATCGAAGGCTGTCAGGCAATCTCCACCCCTTCCTCCCCTTCCAAGGGCGGGGGCGTCCATCTCGCAAACAATACGAAGTTCACCCTGTCGGGCAGCGCCGTGATCCAAAACTGCAAGGCGGATAATTCCGATGGTTCCGGCAAAGCCTATGGCGGCGGCGTGAGCGCCGCTAATGTGAGGGAGATCACCTTGGCGGACAGTGCGCGCATTGCCGACTGTATTGCAGCAAACGGAAGCGGACTATACATCACCGGCTCTCAGATGTATCCTGCTGACTATGGAAAACTTCTCGCCAACGGCGGCTCGGTTGAAGGCGACGTCGTGCTGGGAGAAGCCGAAAACGGTCCCGGTACCATTACAGGCACTGGCGAAACGGAGTTCAACGGCAAGGTGACCGTCGCCCCCGGCAGTACCATCGAAAAAGGTATATTCAATGGCGAGGTCATCAACAACGGAACCATCACCGGCGGCGTTTTTAACAGTACAGTCTCCGGCAGCGGTATCATCAAAGGCGGCACATTTAACACCCCGATGACCGGCAGCGGCACGGAGAGCGACCCCTATCAGATCGGCACCGCCGAACAGTTGAAGCGGTTCCGGGATATTGTCAATGGCTCCAACGGCCAGACGCCGAACCGTGGCGCGTGCGCCGTGCTGACAGCGGACATTGATTTGAATAACGAACCGTGGACGCCAATCGGAAACTATACCGAAGGAAATAAGATTTACTACGAGGGCACATTTGACGGCGGCGGCCACACCATTTCCGGTCTGAACGTTACAGGCGAATTCGTGTATGCCGGTCTGTTCGGTACTGTAAAAGACGGCACGATCAAAAGCCTGACAGTGGCAGGTAAGGTATCCCCCAGCAATCCTCAGTGCATCGTCGGCGGCATTGTGGGCTACGCTTCAAATGCTGTGATCAAAAATTGCAGCAACCATTGCAGCGTTACTGGCCGCACTACCAGCATTATTGGCGGTATTGCTGGCTTTAACAGCTCTGGTGCAATCATCGACTGCTATAACGTTGGCACAATTAGCGGCATCAATGCCGAAGCTATCGGCGGCATTGTGGGTAGTAATAGTGGCACGATCTCCAATTGCTACAACGTTGGAACGGTCTCTAATGATACATCTGTTGGCGAAATCGCTGGCCATAATTCTGATACTGTAGAAAACTGCTACTATCTGAATACCACAAATAATAACGCTGTTGGTAAAAACAAAGGCACTATCACAAGCACCAAGTCTATGACCGCCGCGCAGTTTGCTGACGGCACGGTGCTGAACCTGCTCATCAATGGCCGCGCTGACAGCGAACACCCGTGGTACGAAACATGCATCTATCTCGAAGCCGCTGGCAAGACGCTTCCGGTCTTCAAATGGCAGCATCAGCATCAGCTGACGCATGTCCTAGCCAAAGATCCCACCACGAGCGAGGTGGGCAACATCGAATACTGGTACTGCCCGGTCTGCGGGAAGTATTTCGCCGACGCAAACGGCGACCATGCGATCACCCAAGCCGAAACGGTGATCCCCAAGCGGCATTTTTCCGGCAGCAATTACAGCTACTACACCATCAAGGCAACTGCCGGGGCTGGCGGCTCTATCTCCCCCTCCGGCAGCGTCAGCGTCCGTGAGGGCCGGGATCAGACCTTCACCATCACCCCGGATAAGGGCTATGCTGTCGCCAATGTCAAGATCGACGGCAAGAGCATCGGCGCGGTAAAGTCCTACACCTTTGAGAATGTCAGAAGAACCCATACCATCGAGGTCATCTTTATGAAGGCCAACGGCAACCCCCAGACCGGCGTGTTTGTGGATGTTGCCACCGGCAGCTATTATGAGGACGCCGTGGATTGGGCAGTGGAAAACGGCATTACCAACGGCGTGAGCAGTAATATGTTCGCTCCCGACGATCCCTGCACCCGCGCGCAGATCGTCACCTTCCTATGGCGTGCGGCCGGTTCTCCCGCCCCCAAGAGCATGAGCAGCTTCACGGATGTTCCCGCTGACGCCTTCTATGCCAAGGCTGTTGCATGGGCTGTCGAAAACGGCATTACCAGCGGCACAGGCGAGGGCAAGTTCAGCCCCAACGCTATCTGCACCCGTGCGCAGAGCGTGACCTTCCTCTATCGTGCCTCCGGCAGCCCCGCAGTCAGCGGCAGCGCCGAGTTCAGCGATGTTTCCACCACGGCCTTCTATGCAGACGCAGTGGCATGGGCAGCGAAGAAGGGCATCACCACCGGCATCGGCGGCGGACTGTTTGGCTCCGACAACGACTGCACTCGCAGTCAGATCGTGACCTTCCTCTGGCGCTGCAAGAAGTGACCGGCTGACATACGGCCAAGCAGCAAAGCCGCTGACATGACCCCATAAGCGGACATCGGACAGCGCAGCGGACGGGCATCTCGCCCCGAAGCTGCGCTGTTCTCTTTTCGCTACAAGAAACAAATCAATGACATTTTGAGCTGCGCCGCTATCCCAGCGCGGCAAGGAGACAGCATTATGAAAAGAATCACAAGAATCATTCGTCCGATCATCTGCATGGCCGTCCTTCTCTTTGCCATGACCACGGCAGTCATGGGCTGCTATCAGAAAGAGACGGGGCCTATCGACATTCCCGGCAGAACGCCTTCCGGCACATCTGCGCCTCAGCCATCAGCGACTCCCGCGGGCGAAGTTATCCCCTCGGTGGACAGGCAGGCAGAGTTGGCGGAAGCCAGAGCGAAGAATCCCGACACCGTGGCATGGCTGTATATTCCCGGTGCGGAGGTAGACGATCCCGTGATGCAGGCGGAGGACAACGGCTATTACCTAAAGCTGGATGAAAACGGCGAATACGCCATGTGGGGCTGCTATTATGCCCATTGTGAAAACGAAATCGGCAGCAGGGACAAGCTGGACAAAAACACCACCATTTTCGGCCACTCCGCCAGTAACTGCGACCCGGACGGTGTACGGTTCACCAAGCTCTACCGCTATATGGATGCAGACTTCGTAAAGGAGAATCCCTACATCTACCTCTCCGTGGACGGAGACGACCTGATCTTCCAGATCACCGCCCTGTTCATCACGGATATTGAATTTGACTATATCAATCCCAATCCCATAGGCGGCGAGCTTACCGACTTCTTCCAGACCGTGGAGAGGAAAAACTGGCTTGACTTTGATGGCGTGACCTTCTCCGAGGAAGATACCGTTCTGACCCTCTCCACCTGCTGCCGGAAGTATGACAAGGCCAACAGCGGCAATCAGCGGCTGGTGGTCATGGCAAAGCTGCTGCCGGAGGGCGCAACCGCACAGGAGTTCAGCGTATCCCTTGTGGATAGTCCTGAAATGCCCTAAAAGAAATCAGAATACGACGATAACAGGACACCCATCCTTGCGGTACTGAAAAGCAGCGTATGGTATAGGGAAAACGGCGGCTGCTCTGTACGGGGCGGCCGTTGTTTTTGCTGTCCCAACATTTTTCAGATGAAAGGGACCTATGCGTATGACAGGAGAGCACAGGAGGTGCCGCTAATGCTGCGGCAACAAGCCGCGCCGGGAGCATAGCCGGACGATACCCGGACACAGTAGGATACCTATGCCCTCCGACAGCCGCCGACAATTTCCATACTGAACCGCACCGAAGCGTCCATGCAGGCTTTTATGCCTGTGTGGGCGCTTTTTGTCGTTCCCGGCAATTTTTCGCCGTGGGCTGCCGCTCCCCGCCGCCCTTCGTTCTGGAAGGAACATCCACCCGAACAGAACGAAAGGAGCGCAGCATGAGCCGCGAAAAAAATATTTTTGAGAAATTTCCGAAAAAATGGCCAAAAGGGGCATTTGGAAAACCAGTAAGGGGTGAAAGGGGAAACCACGACCTGCCTTCCGGCGCGAAGGGAGGTGAGAAAATGGACCTTGAACACCATTACCGGCACAAGCAGCACGCCTTCGATGCGTTCTGCAAAAGGGCCATCCGAAATGAGTCTGCTAACGCTTTCCGTCAGGTTCGCGTCCAGCAGGACCGCTTCGTGTCCCTGAGCGATCTGCCGGAGGAGGGCAGCGAGGCGCTTGCGACCTATGACCTCTATCCGTGGGAATACACATCCTTCCCCGTGGACGGCGATGTGATCCTCATTAAGGACGACAGGCTGGCTGACGCGCTGACTGTTTTGCCCCAGAGCCTCCGGGATATCTTTCTGATGTACTGGTTCCTGGAGCTGGCAGATCGGGAGATCGGCGAAAGGCTGAGCCTTCCCCGGAGAACGGTCAATCATCGCAGGCAGCGAGCCTATGAGCTGCTAAAAGAGCTGATGGGAGGTGACGCAAATGAGTAAGCACAAGCTGATCCCGTATCCGGTGATCGCCGCCGCTGTGCGGGGCGACCCAGAGGCGGTGAACCAGGTGCTGGATCACTATTCCGGCTACATAGCGGCTCTGTCCATGCGCAGAGGGTATGACCAGAACGGGAACCCCTGCCTTGCAGTGGACGAGGAGATCCGCCGCCGGATCGAGACGAAGCTGATCGTCGCCATCCTGAGTTTCGACCTGAACTGAACCCAGGCGGGATCTGACCGCGCGCACCCCTTTCCGCGCGGCTGAGCCCTTTGCTCCTTGACAAAGAAAGCCCGGCAAATCCCGGTGCAGCATAGAGCAGACGGATACATTCCCGTCTGTGCGGAGCTATACGGCCGGTGCGCCATGACCCTTCAACGAGGCGAGCGATATCCACCAGGCCGCAAAGCGGGCAAGGCAGCCCGCGGGCCACGATGCACAGACGGGGCGATACTCCCTTGCAGTCACAGTCCGGGCGTGCAGCCGTATTCAGGCGGTGAGGCGTCGCAGGCAATGAGCAGGGCCGCGCGAGAACCGCGCGGGGGTGGGATCCCCGTGGAGCTGAAAAGCCATTCAGCCGTCCGTTTCTGCTGTTCTTTGTAAGCTATCAAAACATGATTTGTTTTCAGACGATTAGAAAGGGGCTAACTATGCAAACGACCGTTTCATCTGAAAAGAAATACGCCCCGCCGAAGCGGAGCGAAAAACAGATCGGCAACACAACCTTTATCGTCAATTCCTTCTTTCGAGAAAAGAGCGACGAGAGTATTGCCGTAAAGTTGGAACGTCTGATGAAAGCGGACGTTCAGAAAGAAGCTACAACTTAATTCTCCCAAACAGGCAGACAGGGACAAAAAGACGCGGTATAATGAAGGTGACTTCAAAACCGTGTTTGACTGCCGGATGGGAGGTTACTATGTATCATCAGTCAAACACCGCTGCCGCGCTTCAATTCCCTTACAACGCTATGAGCGTCGAAGCTGTTACCGCTTTGTACTGCCGTTTGTCGCGTGACGATGAATTGCAGGGCGACAGCAACAGTATCATCAACCAGAAAAAGATCCTTCAACGCTACGCACTTGACCACGGCTACAAAAACTATCGCTTTTATATTGATGACGGCATTTCGGGTACAACGTTTGCTGGGGTTAGATAGCGATACTTTTTACATCTACCATGTTGCGGCGGTCATGGTTGACAACTTGCGTCGGCTCCTGCTCGGTATCAACCTGTCCGACAAAGCTATAATGGATTTCGATTTTCCGGGTGTTGGTTTCCCGGTCTAATTCATGTATCAAAATACGGTCGATAAACTCATGGACGTTTTCATAGGTCAATTCCTGTATGTCGCTGTATTTCCCGACAATCTGAATAAACCTTGATATATCCCTTTTTCGCTCGGTAACGGTTGCGATCTGCTGTTGTAACTCGTCTATCCTTGCGGCAAGGGATTTCTTTTCGTCCTCATAGCCGGAAGTTAGAAACACAAACCGTTCATCTGTCAGTCTGCCTAATGCGTTGTCCTCATACAGCTTGCGGAAAAGCGTGTCAAGTTCGGTCATACGCGCCTGTGCTTTGAAAAGTTCCTTTTGCTGCTGCGCTAATGCCTTTCTCGCTTCCATGTCGCCGTACTCGGTAGCTTTACAGATAAAGTCCTGTTCGTGTTCCTTAACATACCGCAAAACCCGCCGCATATCTTCCAGCACTAAATCAAGAAGTACGTTTTTGCGGATATAATGAGAGGTACACTCGCTGCCTGTCCTTGCCCTGTTGCGCCATGCGCCGCAAGAATAGGAAAACTTGCGCGGCTCGATATTTACGCCCTGTTGGTAATACATCTTATGTCTGCAACCAGCGCAAAACAGCAAGCCGGAAAAAATATCAATCTCCGCTGCTTTTGTCGGGCGGTGGCGGGTAGCAATCCGCTTTTGCGCAAGTTCAAAGGTTTCCTCGTCAACAAGCGGCTCATGGGTGTTTGGGAAGAAATAGCGTTGTTCTTCTTCGTTCTTCCGGGTCTTTTTCGACTTGTAGGATACCTTGTGAGTTTTCGCGGTTATGGTATGCCCTAAATATTCCTGCCTTGCTAATATGTCATAGAGCGTTTTGTCCGGCCAAGTATAGGGGGCGATCATTGCCCGCTGATACCGCGCCTGTCCTGTACGCTGATAGCGCAACGCTCCAATCGTCAAGACTTTGTTTTCCGCAAGCCATTTTTGGATTTCGCACATACGCACGCCGCTAACAAACATAGCGAAAACCTGTTTGACAATCGGCGCGGTTTCCGGGTCGGGTATAAGGTGGTGGCGGTTGTTCGGGTCTGGGATATAGCCGTATGGATATTCCCCGTTGACGCGCTCGCCTTTTTGCGCCTGTGCCTGTTTAACTGCGCGGATTTTCTTGCTTGTGTCGCGGGCGTAAAACTCGTTAAACCAGTTCCGCAAGGGGGTAAACTCGTTATCCTCCCGCGCTGTGTCAACTCCGTCGTTGATCGCGATATAGCGTACTCCGTTTTCGGGAAATACAATCTCTATGAGTTCGCCCGTTTTCAGATAGTTTCTGCCAAGACGGGAAAGGTCTTTGGTAATGACCGTCGCCACTCGTCCGGCTTCCACTTCCTGCAACATCGCTTGCAGCCCCTCGCGCTCAAAACTCACGCCGGAAAATCCGTCGTCCACAAAAAACTTTGTGTTCAAAAAATGGTGTTCGTCCGCATAGCGTTGAAGTATCATTTTTTGGTGCTGTATGCTTCCGCTTTCTCCGGCTTGCATATCCTCTTGACTTAAACGGCAGTAAAGGGCGGTGATTTTATTCGACTGTAACATTAGTCCTCCTTTCCGACAGCCGAATAAACAGGTATAATGTGTTGCTATCATTATACCATATCCCGCCGCCTAATGCACTACTCGGACGCTAAAAATCCCGGATTTCCGGGCTTTTTCTGCAAATCCTTTACAATGAGTTTCTCAATCTTTTTATGGATTGTATCGGTTGCCTTTTCACTCGGCAACGCTTGAACAAGATAGGTGATTTTCCCTATTTTGCGTTCGGTTGTAATTGTCTGTTTTTTATCCATTAGAAAAACCTCCTTTTCCTGTATGGATAAACTATATTCGTCAAAAGGCAAAAACGGGCGGTTGTTAGCTGCAACCTCACGGGAGTTTCACCCCGGCCCATGCTTA
>OKSA01001597.1_pt1 | contig 20270 bp, 14 predicted proteins | sample 1601181 | NCBI WGS metagenome assembly OKSA01 (sample SAMEA3541538, study PRJEB24748) | human gut metagenome | biome: human gut; feature: human-associated habitat; material: faeces | place: China | collected 2012
TTATATCTATTCTACAGGTAAACTTGGTTCTATGATTGGCGAGGATAATCTGGTACAAGTTGCATATTAGGAAAGGAGGTATTTATGGGAGTATGCGATGATATTTTGAAGAAAGATATTTCTCCGTCTTGTGATGATCCGGTTGTACAAGGTTTGGAGCAGGAAGGTGTGATAATGAATCGTGCAGATGTAGACTTTGCTGCAACACTATTCAATTCTACCCGTAAGAATGTGATTGAGACACTAGCCATGAAGACGGGAAAGAAAGCATATAAAGTTATTGTACCAGGAAAGGCTCCATTTACAGGAACTACCACAGCTTTGGCTACTGGTACATATCGCAATTCATTCACAAACACTCTTGTACTTGTGATTCTAGCTAATGATCCGGATGTTTGTGCAGATATTATTGACGGCTTGGCTAACGGTTCTTACGTTGTAGTGTTGGAAAATAAATATAAGGGGTTACAAAAAGAAGCAAATCCGGGCGATGCCGCTTTTCAGGTTTTTGGATATTATCAAGGTCTTACAGCTACTACTATTGAAAACAATAAGTATAGTGAAGATACAGAAGGCGGATGGACCGTAACACTTGAAGAACAGAAAGCTCCAAAGTCAGCTTTATTCTTGTATAAAACAAGTTATGAAGCTACTAAAACTGCTATTAATACTTTAACGGCCGAACCGGCAGAGTAGAGGTATGACAGTTTTAGAAGTGGTTGATAAATTGAAAGAGTTGGGGGATAAACTCCCCCTCTCTTCTTCTGATAAATCAGACATTGAAGTAATGTATCATGAAGTCTTCGGACGAACTTTTATTAGAACTTCATGTGGTGATTGCTATCGTGATGCTGTGATTGAGATGTATTCATATTTAAAAAAATACAGAAAGATGAAAGAAAAATCAAATTATGCATTGAAAAATGGTGTTTTACTCCAGGCTGGCTTTGGGAGTGGTGAAATGTATACCAATGATAATCTAACTGATGAAGCGGCAGAAAGATTTCTTGCGGGAAATCCTAAAGGGATAGTGTTTTTTGCTTTAACGCCTTCTGATTGGGAGGAAAGGGTTGAAAAACGCAAGAATCCTGTTACGGTTTTGGATGAGATTTTAGTTTCAGAATTGGTGAAAGCTTTCCAAGTGGAAGGTGCGACTGTCAAAATTGTAAAAGATGCATTTAAAACCTATCAAATAGATGGAAAGAAGGTGACTTCTAAATTATTGGATGCCCATATAAAAAAGGCTCAATCCCTTTTTGAATTAAAACAAGAAACGGCAGAATAATAAATGACCTCACGAAACGATGAATGTAAATGATTTAAAGAAGAAAAGTAATAGGCGTGTTGATACGGGATATTTACGTAATCTTGGCATCCAAAGCTATGGTGATGATAATCTATATCCTCAACATTTAAGGAATATCATCGCTGCGAGTTCAACGGGTAGTGAATGTACGGAACGTTATGCCAATTTTATAGAAGGGAATGGTTTTCGTGAGGTCACTTTTTCTGAATATGTAGTTAATCGTCGTGGTGATACAGCAGATGATATCCATGCTTTTGTATGTAGGGATGTCGCAGATTATGATGGGATAGCAATACATGTAAACTATAATATGTTTGCTGATATAGTAGAGATACAGCATGTCCCCTTTGAGAATTGCCGTTTATTAGAGGAAGATGAAACCGGATATATTGCAAAGATTGCGGTTCATCCAGATTGGACAGGAAAGAAAACTCGTAAGGGTAAGGCTATTAAGGTTGTACAAGAGAATGTAGAGTTCATCGATGTTTTTAATCCTTGTAAAGAAGTGGTGTATGCACAGATTCGTGCTGCAGGGGGAATTGAAAACTATAAAGGACAGATATTATGGATTAGTAACACAGGAAACTTTGTGTATCCTGTCGGAAAGGCTGATCGGGTGATTGTGGAAATGAGTACAGATGAAGGGCTTGCTAATATAAAGTATCGTAATGTACGCTGTAATTTCATGCCTTCTGGGATGATTATCACCAAGAAAGGCGTTTCTCCGGTACATCTTGATGAAGAAGGAAACCCGATAAGAGAAGATAAACCAAGTGAAGATACAGGCTTTTCAGATACCATTATACAACTTCAAGGAGATACTAATGCTGCAAAAATATTGGAAGTATCTTTGGAATCCGATGAAGAAAAACCAGAGTTTGTGGATATCAGTTCTAAAAATTATGATAAAGAATTTACCGTAACTGATACTAGTGTGGTAGAGCGTATTTATTCTGCTTTCGGTCAAGAACCTTGGTATTGTATAAGGGTTGGTAAGGTGGGCTTTTCCGGTGATATATTGGAAGATGCATTTGAGTATTATAACTCTATTGTATCAAAACAACAGCGAATGATTGAACGTGCTTTTCAGAAGATTTTTGAGCATTGGTATGAATCTGTTAATCCATCTAATGACTTTAGTGTACAACCTCTTAAATACGTAAGGAATGCAGCGGTATCTAATAACAACGGATGAAGTCTCTAAGCTAGCCCGTACGATGTCAGTGCATATCGATGCGGAAAAGATAGAGACATATATCAGGGAGTCGGAGAACATTGATTTGAAATTAGCTTTGGGTGATGCTTTACTTTTAGATGTAAAAGAACACCAAGAGAATTATGATGAGTTGCTTAATGGTGGTTCTTATGATGCAGGATATGGTGGAAAACGCTCTTTTGTAGGGTTGAAAACGGCATTAGCCTATTATACCTATGCTCGTATAGTGAAGAATGGGGATGGTAATGTTACCCGTTTAGGATTTATGCATAAGGATAACGAGTATTCTTCACGTCCGGATTTTAAAGAGAAGCTCATGGCCTATAATGATGCTTTTTCTGTAGCAGACCGATACTTAAAGGAATGTGTGCGCTATTTGAATGACAATAGGCACTCTTTCCCTTTATATAGGGGAAATGGGGGACTAACAGCCAATCGTGTGACGTGTAGAGTTTTGGGTGAATAATGGCAGATACTTTTGATATATTAAGGAAACTAGCTTTGCAAGTGCGTAATGCTACCCTTGCAGGAGAGAATAGCGCTGAACGTGTGGGTCGTATTTTTGTGGGGGTATTGGATTTGTTGTCACAATTTTCTTTGGATGAATTGACGAAAATCTTTCTCCGTAAAGATCAACCGGACCAGACATCCTTTCTTGTGTCCTTTCTGGCAGGTGCAGTGTTCGGTAAGGCAGGTTTTGCTTCCGGACTGACTGGTTTTGGCGCCAGGATAGATGAGAACGGTAACGGCGAAATGGAAAGCCTTATTCTCCGTAGATTTCTTGAAGTTCCAGAGTTACGCTATAACCGGATATCTGTCACACTCGGTGTTGCGCGTACCGGCGGGAGCGAATACCCAGCCCGATTTGGGGTCGGAGTAGTTCGCCTTCGAATAGCCGCTCTCCTTGTCCGGGGTAATGGCCGTGCCGTCTTTCATGCGGAAAGCGTCGACCAGTTGCTGGGTCGCCCCCATGCTTTCATAGCCGCTGAACTGCCGGGGTGAAGCCGACCGTTCCCAATGTTTGAGGTAGTTGCTGATGCGGACCATCATCACCTCGCTGTTCCAGTTCTCCAGGAAAACGTTGCGGCAGGACAGGTAAGGGTCGAGCGTTCCGTCGGTGTGGTACTCCTTGTAGAGGTCGAAAATTCCCAGGTCGATGACATCTTTTGCAGCCTGGGCGGCCTTGTTCCACTTTTCGGGGTCTTTTCGGGTCGAAAAAAGGTGTTTGCCGTCCGTGTTGACCACGTTGGCGTAGGCCGGGTTGCCGTTGAACTGGTCGCTGGCGGCCAGCAGCAGTACGCGGCTTTTGAGTCCCATGCACATGGCCAGTGTCGCCCGGCCGTAATCCTTGTCGGCCTGTACGGTGAAGTGCAGCGGCAGGCGGTTGTTGTCGATCATGTCGTCCAGTTCGCCGACGATGTAATCCACGCACTCGTCGTAGGAACTGCGCGGCAGGTTCATCTTCACATCGTCGCGGTCGAGGTCGCCCGGAAGCACCTCGTCGCCCAGCAGTACGCAGGGGCCGTACTGGCGCAGCAGGCAGTAATAGAACCAGGCACGCAGGAAGCGGGCTTCGTTCTTGTATTGTTCGACGACGATCGGGCCGCGCGTAGGATCGTCGAGCATCTCCTGGTTCGAGCCGATGTGCTGGATGAAGTAGGTTGCCGAGCGGATGCCCCGGTAGTAGTGCGACCAGTACTCGTAGTAGTTCGACGATGCGCTCCAGTTGCCGAGGTTCATCTTGAAGGAGTTGTAATCCTCGCGGTCGTAGGTAACGTCCAGGTCGTCCGAACACGGGTCCCAGGGCACGCCGTTGGTGCGGTGCGACTCGTCGCGGATGTAGCTGTAAACGGTAGCCAGGTATTTCTCGGAGTAGGAGGTGCGCTGGAATACCTGCTCGATGGTGATCCGGTCGTCGGGAACCTGGTCGAAGAAGTCGTCGTTGCAGGCGGTCAGGATGCCGAGGGCGGCCAGTAAAGTGAGTATTGTTTTAAGTTTCATAGCTTGTCGGGGATTTTAGAAGTTGAAATTGATACCCAGGCTGACGGAACCGATGTTGGGGTATTTTGCGCCGCGGCCGTCGCCCAGTTCCACGTCCCACAGTTTGAATTTGCTGAATGTAAGCAGATTGACGCCCTGTATGAAGATGCGCGCATTGTTGATGTGGATGCGTTTCATCCAGCGGTCGGGGAGCGTATAGGAGAGTTCGATGTTTTTCAGACGCAGGTAGCTGGTATTTTTGAGCCACCACGTGCTGGCTTCGTAGTTCATGTTCATGTTGCCGATCGAGAGGCGCGGGTAGAAGACATCCTGGCGGGGATTGGCCTCGGTCCAACGGTCGGTGATGTTGCTCAACAGGTTGCCGCGGCTCGATCCCTGCGTGAAAGGCAGTACGCCTTCGCCGCTGAGGATCGCGTCGACGTGTGCGGCGCCCTGGAACATGGCCGACAGCGAGAGGCCTTTCCAGCCTACGGAGAATCCGAAGCCGTAGACGATTTCGGGGACACTTCCCCAGCCGATGGGCACTTTGTCATATTCGTCGATTTTGCCGTCGCCGTTGATGTCCTTGTAGCGGATGTCGCCCGGGCGCGTGTCGCCGACCTGTACAGGCGCTGCGGCGATCTCCTCCGGACTTTCGAAGAGTCCCAGTGCGATGAGCCCGAACCGCTGGTCGACCTTGTTGCCGATGGTTTTTTGCCAGGGATAGGCCACGGTGCTGTCGTCTTCGAGGACCTTGTTTCGGTTGAACGAGTAGTTACCCATGACGCTCAACGACCAGTCCCGCCACGAATTGGCATAGCTGACCGACATTTCGATACCTTTGTTCTCGACTTTGCCGATGTTGCCGTAGGGGTTGTTGATCATACCGAAATAGGACGGAATGCTTGTGCGGCGCAGGTAAATGCCTTTGCGCGACTCTTTGAAGGCGTCGAATTGCAGGTTGAACTTGTTGTTCAGCAGGCGCATGTCCAGTCCGATGTTGGTTTTGTCGGCGATCTCCCACGTTACGTCGACGGCATATTCGTCGATGGCCGTAGTCCCGTAGGTCTGGTCCATGTTCTTTCCGAACTGGTAACTGGTGTCGTTGGTGTCCTTGACCGTAGCCAGGTAGGCGAAACGGCGTCCGCTGATCTGGCTGTTGCCGACACGACCCCATGTGCCGCGCAGTTTGAGGTACTGGATCACCTCTGTGGCGCCTCTGAAGAAGGGTTCGTTGCTGATTACCCAGCCAAGTCCGACCGACGGAAAGAAGCCGTAACGGTTTTTCGGGGCGAAGTTCTCCGAACCGTTGTATCCGAAGTTGAACTCCCCGAAATAACGGTCGTCGAACGAGTAGGTGAAACGTCCTGCCAGGCCGCGGAAACGGTAGGGCAGCGCCTCTTCGACGTTGGTGGCTTTGGTATTGATTTCGTCGCTCTGGTTAAAGAGCATCATGCCCGATACGGTGTGCCTGCCGAAAGTGTTGCGGTAGTTGACTGCGGCTTCCAGATAGATGGCGCGGTTACCCTTTGCACTGAGGCTGTAGGCCAGGTTTTCGGTTCCCTGGCGGGTTTGCTCGTAGAGCAGGTTGCCGTTGGCGTCGCGTCCTGTGGCGTGGTAGGTGTTCGGGGTTTTGGTGAAACGGTTGCTCGTGTAGTTGTAGGTGTCGAACGAGAACATGCCTGAAACCGAGAGCCCTTTGTAAATCTGCTGCGTGATGCGCAGGTTCGAATAAACCTGGCTGCGCCACTGGTTGGCATAGCCCGTTGCGCCGAGCTGTGCCACCGGGTTTATATCGCCGCCCGAGAAGGCGCCGAGCTTGCCGTCGGGGTAGAGCGGCGCGATATAGGTCGGAGGTGTGAAATAGGCCGATTCGAAGATGCTTGCCTGCGAAGATGCCGGATAGTTGGCGTTGGCCAGGTAGCCCTGGATGCCCAGTTTGATTTCGGTGGTGCGGAACGGGTTGAGCGTGAGGTTCGAGGTGACGTTGTAACGGCGGTAGAAGGTGTTCGAGTTGTAGTCGGCCAGTTTCGTGTCCTTGTACATGCCGTTCTCGTCGTAGTAGGCCAGGCCGATGTAGTAGACCGCCTTATCGGAACCGCCCTGCACGTTGACGTTGGCCGAGCGGTTGCGGCTGAAGTTACGCAGGATCTGTTTCATCCAGTCTACGTCGGGATAGAGATAGGGGTCTTCCCCGCGGCGGGTCTTATCAATGATCTCCTGGCTGTATAGTTTGCCGCCGCCGCGGGTGAGCGACGCTTCGTTCGACATCTCCATGTAAGTCGCGCCGTCGGCGAAATCGGTGATCTTGGTCGGTTTGGTGAGGCCTTCGGTATAGCGTACGCTGAATTTGGGGCGTCCTTTCAGACCGCTTTTGGTATTGATGATAATGACGCCGTTGGCGCCGCGAACGCCGTAAACAGCAGTTGCAGAGGCGTCCTTCAGGATCGAGAAACTCTCGATGTCTTCGGGGTCGACGTTGGAGAACGAGCGGGGAACGCCGTCGACGAGCGTCAGAGGGGCGCTCATGCTGGCTGTCAGCGTTGAGATGCCGCGGATGTAGATGTTCGCGTCGTCGAAGCCCGGTTCACTGGTTCGCTGTACCGAGACCAGACCCGATACGCGGCCCGCAAGGCCTTGTGTGAGGTTGGCGACGGGAACTTTCAGTTCCTTGGTCGCTATGGTCTGCTGCGAGCCGATGACGCTGATCTTTTTCTGCACGCCGTAGCCCACCACCTCCACGGCGTCGAGGATGGCGTCGTTTTGCAGCATAACCACGTCGACGATTTCCTGCCCTGCGACCGAAACGTCCTGCGATTTGTAACCTACATAGCTGAATTCCAGTACTTCGTCGGGATAAACGTCGAGCAGGTATTTGCCGTTGATGTCGGTGGCTGTACCGATGTTCGGACGGGCCTTGATGCGGATCGTGACGCCGATGAGCGGATCGTTGTTCTGGTCCCTGACGACGCCTGTGATGCGTGTGATCTTCCGGGGTGTAGCTGCGGCCGCAGCTACGGAGCGTCCGATGACGATCTGCCTTCCCGAGAGTTTCCAGGTGTTGTCGGTTCCGGCGAACAACTGTTTCAGGACAGCCGAAATGGGCTGATTCGTTACTTTCAGGGTGACTTTGCGGTGGATGTCCAAGATGTTGTCGTAGTAAACGAAGATGTAGTCGCTTTGGCGTTCGATCAGTGTGAGGACCTCCTTGATGGGGCGGTTCTGTACGTTGAGCGTGATGGTTTTCGCCGCCTCTGCCGTTTGTGCACTGACGGGCCGGATGAACCCGATTGTTGCCAGCAAAAACAGGAATGTTATCCGGAATAGGTGGAATAATCCCCCATTATCGGCCTTAAAAAGACCGATTTTACCATTTTTGTTGTACATTTGTAAAGATTTGAAGTTTAAAAAGCTATTTTAGATTTTCAATCGCTCCGGATGTCGTTGAGGGACGACATCCGGTCTTTTTTTGGAGGGATACGGGCTGTTACATAGGCAGGTCAGTTTGGGTTGTTGGTAGTCGGGTTATAGTCGATTCGGAAATTCCCGGATCCGGAGATTTGCAGGTTGATAGGGGCTGTTGCGCTCAAGATTTTCAGCACTTCGGCCGGATCGTCTTTGAGTTCGAGTTTGCCCGAGAGCGTCAGCGCTTCGGCTTCGGGCGTACACTCGATCCGACAATTGTAGTAGCGGGAAAGGCGTTCGAGGATGTTCGACAGCGGGTCGTTGTCGAAGGGCAGGTATCCGTGAATCCAACTGATGTAGCTTTCGGCTTCCACTTCGCGGACCTCCAGCGATTCTGAGGTGTCGAGGATGGCTTGTTGGCCGGGAACGATGCGAATTCCGCGGTCGGATCGTCCGGCAGGGGCTACGCTGACGGAGCCGGAGAGCAGGACGACCTCCTGCGTGCGATCGCGGCCGTAGGAGGATATGTAGAATTTGGTTCCCAAAACGCAGACATCCATTTTGCCTGTGTGTACCGAGAAAGGCCGTTCGGCATCGTGCGCCACTTCCATGTAGATTTCGCCTTCGACGTATATTTCGCGCTTCTGCTTTTCGAATACGACGGGGTAGACCAGCCGTGATCCGGCGTTGATCCAGACGCGGGTTCCGTCGGCGAGCGTCAGCGTCGTCTGCTTGCCGTAGGGAACGACCAGCTGGTTGAACGTCGCAGCCTCTTTTTTGGGAATGGTTTTTTCGGCGTTGTTGATCCGGATGGCGGTCGAATCGTAACGGATTGTCGATTTTTGGGTTTCGAGCAGGAGGGTTTTCTGCTCGGACAGCACCAGTTGCACCTCTTTCTGGGTGAATACGGGGGTGTCGGCCTGCCGGATAAACATTTCGATGTCCGGGACGGTCGACGGTTGCAGTCGGTAGTAACCGACAACGGCCAGCATGACGCAGGCTGCCGCTGCGATGCCGATGCCCAGACGGCGCAGTTGCGGCCGCAGGAAAGACCGGGGTCTGGATGCTTCGGCAATCCGGGCCATGACGTTTTCGAGGGCTTGCCCGGTGTTGAACCGGGTTTCCGCAAGGCGGGCGTTTCCCCAGGCTTTGTAAGCCCGGAGAAAGGCGTCGCGGTTGGCTTCGGATGCTTCGAGCCACTCCTGCAGTTCCCGGCGTTCCGTGTCGGTGAGGGGTGTGCCGTCCAGTTGGCGGGTTATCAGATCTTCGATGATATGTTCGGGTCTCTTCATTCTATCTATATCACGGATGAAAGCGCTGAAACCCTACCTCCTCCGGTGTTTTTTTTCGGACCGCCAGGGTAAACAAAAAGCAGAACCGGTGAGGCTCTGCTTTTTGCGGGTTGCGAAAATAGGCATTGTCAATAGACCCACTCGAAATTGTCGACGTAGAGTATGTTCGACTTGCAGCCTGCCATGAAGTCGCCGTAGGCGCTCGTCGAGCAGGAGATCACGATCTGGTACAATCCGGAGGGTTTGGTCTTCGTGTCGTAATAGTTGAGCGGAAGCTGTACGTCGATCATCTTGCCGCCGGTCGAACTTTGGTCGATGAAAAGCGAGCCGTAGGCGATGATCGGTCCCTCGTCGACCGAAGTGGTCTCTTCCGGATCCCAGGTCCCGGTGGGGGCTTCCGTGCCCGATCCGACTTCGCGGCGGGTGTTCCAGTCCACGATGGCGACCATGATGCGGGCCTTGTCCCGGTCCCCTTCGTGAATTGGCCAACACATCCCATCTCGTAAAATCCAACCGGAAGACGGAACGTACAGGTCCTTCGTGAATCGGGGCGCCGAAATTCTTTTCGATGTCGACGATGCCGATATGTTCTGCATAGTATTGCAGTTTCAGCGCCTTGGGACGGGCTTTCCAGGCGTAAGGCTGGCCGAACGACACGACGCCCCGGGTCAGGACGTCCTTCTGGAACAGCCCCGAGAAGAGGTTGCCCGAGGCGAGGACTCCCATGGCGGACGTAGCCTGAAGTTTGGCGCGTGTGCCTCCGTCGAAGGGGGCCTGCGTGCAGAGTCCCCAGGTGAAGGTGTTGTTGCCGCTGCCCCAGAATTCCGCGGTCTTGTTGTTCTGGGTCCAGCAGCTCAGCGAGCTGTCCTCCAGGTCGCCGTTGGGAATCGTGTTGCCCGCGGGGGCCGCATATTCCATCAGCTGGGTCTGCTCGCCCCCGACTGTCAGGCGGAATTCGTAGGTGTGCCCTGCGAAGAGACCCTTGTCCGGCACGAAGTTGTAGACGGCAAGCCCGTGGGGGTTGGTCGACGAGCTCCATTCGGGCGCGAGCGTTGCCGTCAGGATGCCGGCCTCGTAGCTGCTTTCCGCCATTCTCTGCCACTCCGTGGCGCCCTTGATCCGGTATTCCAGCGCGGCGCCGGCCGCATACTCCTCGGCAGAGACGAGAGCGGTGGCCGTGGCCGTATTGTTCCACAGGTCGGTTGCCCGGAGGGCGACCTTCACATTGGTAGGCTCCACGTAAAGCAGCCACCGTTCGGTGATTCCGTGGCAGGTGACGTCTACGAAACGCACCGATTCGAAGCTGCTGCCCGAAAGCTCTTCGAGCGAGGGCGAATAGGTCGTGATGTCGGCGGGGCCGAGTTTGAGTTCCGTGACCTCGATATGTGCCAGATCGGTGTCGCTGGGGACGAGGACCCGGGCGATGCGGTTTTTCTCCTCGATCTCCGTGGCGCCGATCTGCCCCGTCACGCTGAAACGGCGCTCGATGGTCTGTGTGGCGCGGATCGTCCATTCGTAATCCTGGTAGAGCGAAAGCGTGGTGTAGATCGGCGAACGCAGGTCGAACGTGCCGGTCAGCTCCCGGGAGCTGCGGATCTGTTGCAGGACCTCCTCCTTGTCGAGCTGGATGCTGTGGATGACGGCGTCGTAACCCACGGCGTCGATCCGCACGTTGCGGATGTCGGTCGCTTCGTCGAGCGAGAGGGTGACTGTCCGCGACGTGACGTTGTTTTCCGAGACCGAGAAGCCCTGGCCTTCGACGCTCGCGATGCGGAGTTCGACGACCGGATAGGGGATGTCGTTGTGGATGCACGACGCGAGGAGCGCCGCGGCTGCAAGGAGTGCTGTTTTCAGGTATCTGGTCATAATTTATTTCTTTTTCTTGTCCCACAGGTGTACCGTCATGCCGAAGTTGATGGCGGCGACGTTGAGCCTGAAACGCATGTTCGAAGCCTTGCGCGTTCCGATCTTGTTGCCGGCGTCGTCCTTCTGCGTGACGGAGGTGTACTGGATGCCGCCCAGCCCGAACGACAGCGTGGCGCAGACGTTGGGGAAGATATAGACGGCAGCTCCCGGATTAAACGCCAATTTGAGCTGCGTATTGTCGCTGAACGTGGTTTTCATGTTGTCGCTGGCGGTGTCGGGCTGGTAGGAGAGTTTCGACGTTCCGGTCGACAGCGAGAGTTCGAACTCGGCGAACAGTCCGAAACGGCCCTTCGGGTCGAGTCCCGCGTAGGAGCGGTGGAAAATGCCGAACGAGTAGTTGTCGCTGTTGAAATTGACCTTCGGAATGCTGCCCGAGGCGTCGTTGCTTTCGCCCAGGTCGTAGCGTGCGGCATCGAGGTTGCCGTCCATGTGGCGGTAGCCGAAACGCACGCCCAGACAGTTGTTGTCGCGGTAGAAATAGCCGATGAAGGGTTTGACGGTGGCCACCGTGCCGTCGGCGTCGATGCCGTCGAGGATGAGCATGATGTCCGTGTCGTCGCTCGACATCGTGCCGTAGGAGGCCGTCAGACCCATGATCACCTCGCCCTTGTAGGCGAACTTGAGCTTGTTGATTTCGCGGTCGATACGCCGGCGTGTGGGCAGGAACTGTTTTTTGCCGCGGATCGGCGACTGAACTTCCGCGGCCTTGAGTGCCTGCAATTGCTTCTGTCCGTCGGCCGGGACTGCCGCTTCCGAGGCCGGCGCTTCGGCGGCCGGCGCATTTCCGGTTGCCGGGGCTTCTTCTTCGGTGGAGATCGTTCCGGCTGCGGCGGGTGCGATTGCGGCTGCCGGAGCGGCTGTTTCCTTCGGATTCCCGGTTGCGGCGGTTTGCCGCGCCAGCGCGTTGCCGCACGAGATAATTATGATCAGCAGGGTGCAGAGTATGCTTCGTGTCATAGTGTGCCGTTTTTAGAGATAGAAGGCCATGCCGAGGCCGATCGAGAAGATATTGACCTTGAAGTTCATCATGCTCGTGTTGCGTTTGCCCACGGTGACCTGATTGTGAACCTGTTTGGTATGGGTATAGCTGATGCCCATCACGCCCACGTTCACTTCGACGGCCATGTTGTTGGTGGCGAAGGCTACGATGCCCGGCGAAATGCCCAGCGAAAGGGTGTAGCCGGTTTCGTAGGTTCCCTTCACGGGCGAGTCGTTGGCGAAGCGCGCCTGCGTGCCTCCGGCCGCGAGCGACATCTCGTTGAACAGCGCGAAGCGTTTGTTGCGTCCCAGCGGGATGTACTGCCGCCAGATCGCCGCCGCCGAATAGGTCTGCTTGAGCGAGTAGAAATCCCTGGCCACGATGTTCGTGCCCGTCTCCTCGTTGCCGAAATGCAGTTCGGCGTTGTCCAGCTTGAGCAGCGTGCGCGAATAGATGAAGCGTCCTCCGAGGGCCATGTTGTCCCGGAAGGCGTAGGCGATCATCGGGCTGACGCGGAAGGTGTAGCCTTTCGAGTTGATTCCCTCGATGACGAGGAACTGATAGCCTTTGTTGGTATGGGTCGAGTAGGAGGCCGTACCGCCGAAAATCCACTGTCCTTTCGGCACGAACAGGTTGTGCGTGTCGGTAAGTCCGCGCTCCTGGCGCATTTCGTTGATTGTTTTCGGACGCTGGTCGGCTGTCGCCGCAGTTTGGGCGGCGGTTGTTTCCTGTGCGCGCAACGCCTGCGCCGTGCCCGTGAGGCACAGCGCGAGGGCGAGCGTGCGGATGAATAGCTTGCGCATCTGCTTGCGTTTAGTGATTAGTATACCCATTCGAAATCGTCTACGTACATGACATTGCCCAGACAACCGACCTTGAAGTCGCCGTAGGCGCTCGTCGTACAGGAGATGACGAGTGTATATGCACCCGTAGGTTTGGTCGTTCTGTCGTAATATTCGATCGGAATCTCCACGGTCGTCATCGCGTCGCCTGGTGTGGTTTCGCCGATCAGCAGCGATCCGTAGGCGATGACGGGGCCTTCGGCGGTTTCGGCGGTTTTGGCGGGGTCCCACACGCCTGTCGGCGACCCCATGCCGGCGACAGTCGCGTGACGGCTGTTCCAATCGACGATAACGGCGAAGATACGCGAACGGTCTTGGCCGTCCTGAATGTATTCGTGCTCTTCGGTGACGGTTCCCTTATTGACGGCGCCCACGGTGGCGTGGTATTTGAGCCGCAAGGCCGTCGGACGCGCTGTCCACTGGTAGGGCATTCCGAAACTGGCCGTTCCCGAGAGACTCGCAAAACGGAACGTTGCCGAGAAGAGATTGCCCGCGGCGAGCAGGCCGAACGCCGACTGCGATTCGAGCTTGGCGCAGTAGCTGCCGCCCATGCCGGGTTTGGTCGACTGCGCACACAGTCCCGAAGTTGCGGCATTGCCGCTGCCCCAGAACGTCGTGGATTCCGACGTGCTTTTGCCGAAACAGGGGAGCGATCCGCTTTCCATATCCCCGTCGGGGATGACCTGCCCGGCTGCGGCCTGAAACTCTGCCGAGGAGACGGTTTCGCCATCGAGCGCCGCCCGCGCCTCGTAGCTGTTGCCGGCGAAGACGCCGGTGCCTGCGACGGGGGTGTGGACGGTCAGGCCCGCGGCATTGACCGATTCCTTCCATTGGGCTGTGAACGTGGCCGTATAGATGCCCTCGCCGGCGTTTACGCCCTCGGCGTCGGACCACTCGCCGTCTTTGACGCGCAGTCCGAAGGTCGCCGTCGTGACGTTCGGATCGAGGACCAGCGCGCGCAGCGTGAGGCTGTTCGTCCAGAGGTCGTAATCCGTCTTTTCAATGGGCAGAAGGCCTTGCAGACGGTATTCCGAGATGGCGGTGGCTTCGGCGCCGGCCGAATCCGTGACGCGGATGCTCACCGGATGGCTGCCGCCCGGACGCCCTGCGAAGAAGGCGTCGGAAAGGGTGACCGTCAGGCTCAAATCGCTCTCTCTGGTCACCTCGACGCCCTCGGTCGTGCCGTTCAGCGCTTCGTAGCTGTCGTCGCCGATGCCGATCACGACGCTCTTTACGGCGGCCATCGTGGTTATCATGTAACGTTTCGGGGCGGTTGTCCCGGGGATGAAATCCTGCGGCTGGTCCATGTCGAAACCGTCGCTTTCGATGCTCGGCTCGGGGCTGAACGGGAACGTGTCGTCGTAGTCGTCGGTCGAGGTGTCCACCTTGACGACGAAGCATTCGATGAAGCCCGGCAGGTCCTTCGAGAACCGGAAGGAGACGCTGTATTTGCCGCCGGTCTGCACGCCTTCGAATCTGGCCTCCCTGACGATGACGCCGCGGTCGGGGTGCGTGCCCTCGAAGCGGGTCGTGAGCGTGGTCGCACCCTCGGGCATGGTGAAGTAGCCCGTGCCGTCGGCCGTGTAGTTCAGCGCCGGGACGCCGCCCTGCTGAACCTGCCCTTCGTCGAACGCGTCGGCGGCGACTACCCACGCATGGAAATTCTCGCCGAAAGCGGCGGAAACCGTGGCGTCGAATTTCACTTCGGCGACGACGTTCTGCCGTCTGCACTCCACTTCGGCGACGGTCGTCTGTCCGGCTGCCACCGTAAAGGTCTTCTCGCCTTTGTAGAAACGTTTGGTGAACGACGCGGGGACGGCTTCTCCCGCATCGACCTCCACGCGGTATTCGCCCGCGAGCAGCTCCAGCCGTGAGGGGAGCGTCTCTGCGGTGTATTGGCGCAGCAGCTCGCCGCTCGCGCGGTAGATGCGTACGGCAAGGCGTTGCAAGGGGTCGTATTCCCCGTCGGCTTCGGCCCGCGTGGCCGAAACCCGCATTTCGAGCGCGCCCGTGTCGCCCGTGTCGGCGCTCCCGGCCGTCTCTTTCGAGCAGGCGGCCGTCAGCGCGGCGCAGAACAGCAGGGCGGCGGTAATGTATTTTTTCATAATTCGTCAGCCTTAATTCGCCGGTACGTAATACTTCAGGGTCTTGGTCGTGCTGAGACCGTTGTTCTCCGTCACCGTGAGTATGAAATTGTTGTTGCCGGGGAAGCCTGTCAGCAATCTGGTGAACATCTTGTCGATCTTGAGCCGAATGGACGATTTGTCCTTGACTGCGTCCTCGATGGGGAATCCGAGGGCCGAAATCTTCTCCCGGACATCTTCGGCCGGATGCATGGTTCCGGTCGTATCTTCGAAGCCTTCGATATTGCAGAGATCGAACCGGGCCGGGATGCCCATCGTGCCGAGTTCCCTGGCGTCGAGGTTGTCGCAGTCGATGGTCACGTCGAGCGATTTGATGCCTGTTTGCGCCGTGATGTCGATCTCCGTGTCGCGGTCTGCGGACGGCGTTTGCGTTTCGTCGATATTGAAATCTACGCCGACAATCGAAGGGCCTTCGTTGGCCGGATCGACCGTGAGCGTCAGCGACGCCCGGGCCGAAAGCCCTTTGGCGTCGGTTATCTCGAAGGCGAATGCGTGCGTGCCCTCGTATGCGGGATAGAGCAGTTTCATGGCTCCTGCGATGTCGAAACTCTTCGAAGTCGCCCCCTTGAGATCGTCGCCCAGCGGGAAGCCGAGGCCTGCGAGAACCGTGTAGGCGGGGTCCGACGCCCCGATTGTGCAGAGGTCGAATTCCGGACCGCCGATTCCGGACACCATGCCGGTCAGCCGGGAGTTGTCCGACGTGATTTTCACCGCGAACGACCCGATGCCGTTGGACGAGGCGAGATTGAATGCGAACGGCCGGGTGTAGTTGCCCTGGGCGTCGAACATCGAGGCCAGAAGCTGGAAGGGTTTCGTGAGGTCGTAGCCCGGACATTCGAGGGTCGGGGCGACGGGAAGTCCGGGTTCGCCGGGGTTGTCGGGATCGTTGACCGGGATTTCGTCGTCCTCCATGAAGTCGTTGACGTCGATGTCCAGTTTGATGTCTCCCTTGTCCGAGTAGGTGATCACGATCGAGAGCTTGCGCCATTGTCCGGCCTTGACGCCCGAGATGCTCTTGTTGATCCGGACGGGTGCGTCGGGCGTATCGGCGAAAGCCCCTTCGAGGTGCAATTTGAGCGTGTTGGTCTCGCCCTGCGGCATGAAGTAGGCCGCGCGGGTTTCATCCTTCAGGAAGGTCATCGTCGTTTCGCCCAGCGTGACGGTCGACTTGGTGTCGGCGGTGAGCTGGTCGGCGAGGTCTTTCGAACACATCAGCGTCACCTTGATGTTGTTCAGCGTGCAGACGACCTCGTTGATGGGCGTGGTTTGGTTCTTCTCGATGACGAACTCCTGCGAACCGAAATAGACGGGGTGTTCCCATTCGGCTGCCGGCGTCGTGGCGGCCTCTTCCGAACGGACCTCCATCGTGTAGCCGCCCACCGGAAGCTCCAGCCTGCCTGCCTCGCCGATCGAGGCCTTCAGATCGCCGTAAGTCTCCTGGAGCGCCAGCTTGCCCGTTGCGTCGCGAATTTCGATGATGAATGTGTCGACGTCGGGCTGCGCCTCGTCGGTGCGCGTCTGGGGCTTCGCCGTCTCGTCTGACGTGTCGTCGGGGCGGGTTTCGGTATCGGTGTCGACCACGACGCGCATGCTCATGTCCGCCAGCGTCAGGTAGCCTTTGGCGTTGGGATCGGGCGGAGTGCCCGGCTCGTTGTTCTTATAGGCGGGATCTTCGTTCACACAGCCGGTCGCGAGCAGCGCCGTCGCTGCCGCAGCCGTCAGAATCTTGGTAAAGGTTTTCATATCTCGGTGTTTTTATTTGCGTTATTCGGTGGCCTCGTCGTTGAGTTCCACGTCGAGTTCCACGGTCTCGGTGTATCCTTCGCCGAGGGTGACGGTCAGCGTCGCGCTGCCGGCCTTCTTGGCGTCGAGCGTGAAGATGTGGCGCGTGGCTGGGCGTGCCGCTTCGAGCGGCTCGGGGGTGAAGGTGTAGAGCGGCCCCTCCGACGTGCCGTCCTGGCTCTGGCCCCGGGCCGTACCCTTCAAGGTGAGCGGCTTTCCGGCCTGCACCCAGACGGCTTCCGCTTCGGCCGCGTCGCAGGGACGGAACGTGAAGATGCTGCCCGCTCCGGTCGTCACGGTGAACTCCGCGTTGTTGTAGTATTTTTTGAACGACTCGGTGGCGCGCACGAGGGTCTGCGCATTGCCGATCGTCGCCGTGATCTGCGCGGTGCTGGTGCGGCGCGCCGCGACCTCCACTTCGGTCGCGCCTGCGTAGTAGGGTTTGTCCGCGCCTTCGGCTTCGGGATCGCCGTAGGTGACCGTGATCGCGTAGCGGCCTTCGGGGAAGGAGTAGGCGGTCTCCTCGGCGTTATACGCCGCGACCGTCGCCCAGCTTTTGTCGAAATTTTCACCCCGGATGCGGAGCGTGAAATCTTTGCCGTCGGGTTTTGCCGCAGCGCGGGTCGCGCCCTGAACCGCGGCCATCGCCGCAGCGGCATCAATCGTGGCGTCGGCCTCGCAGGCGATGCGGATGGTTCCGCAGCCCTCTCCGGCCGGGGTCTCTTTCTTTTCGGAGCATCCTCCGGCCATGACAGCCGCCGATGCAAGCAGGTAAAGCAGTTTTCTCATGGCGGTTATTCGTTGACGATGGATACTTTGATGTTGTCGAGGTAGAGGTAGTGATTGCCGTTGGCGCCGAATATTCCGGTCCAGGACGATACGTTGCCGATACGGTTGACATTCACCTTCCATGAGATTCTGTGGGCGCTGTTAAAGTCGGCTAGGAATGTTTTGGTGTTCCAATTCGAAAGCGGGGTATTCCACGATTTGTCGGTTTCGAGGGCTATGTCTTCCGCTTCGACGGGGTTTTCAAGATTGTCGCCGCCGTTGGGCTGGCCCGAATTGGTCGTGTAGCCGTAATTGAACGTAGGATTGCCGTATGTTCCGCCCTTATTCTTGTTACTGTCCATCATCCAGGAGTCCTGTCCTCCGACGTAATCGAATGAAACCCGGACTCTGACTGTTTTGCCGGATTTGATACCGCTGACGGGCGGCGAGTCGATACGTCCCGGGTAGCGGGCATACGATGAAGCCTTGCCGACTCCTCCGCCTTCGAACCGGCAGGAGCTTCGGATACATTTCCCGGTTTCCCCGCCCACACGGGCCGCCGTCCATCCGATGGCGCCCTTGTCGGACAGCAGGTGCGCATCCTTGTTTCCGGCGCTGCTGCTGCTTGTTCCCGTTCCGACGTTGCAGTCGTAGTCGAACTGGATGATATTGCTGAAATCCTCCGCCAGCAGGTAGGGGACGCTGAACGTGATGTCGTTGTTGCCGAATTCGGTGATCTGCGGCATCGTCAGCGTGTTCGATACGACAGCGCTTTCCGATTCGTACTGTACCGTGACGGCTTTTCCCGAGAGGTTGTCGGTCCACGAGGGTTTGAGCACCATCGTGTATTTGCCCTCGGCGTCGGGCGTGAACTGGCAGATGTTCGTGCCGTTGTCGAACAGCGAGCCTTCGGGGGCGGTGAGGGTGATCTTTCCGACCGCCTCGCCCAGCGTCGCCGTACCCTTGTCCGCAGGCAGCGAGAAGTTCAGACGCGTGTAATAGCGGCCGATGGCGGGAATGTGGTAGGCGATCGGGGTGGTGTGGCCTTCGGAGAAGTGTTTGCCGGGGATGTTGCGCGGCTCGGATTCCCCGGCTTCGCAGATCGCGGTGATGGTCACCGGCTGCTCGGCGGTGAGTTCCACCGGTGCGATGACGGCGAAGACCACGTCGTCCGCACCCTTCGGAGTGTCGAAACGCAGCGTCAGCGTGTTGTTGCCGTCGGTGAGCGTCGGCGCGGCATCGGGATCGGCGGCATCGACCGTCATGCGCCCCGTGACGGGCTGCGGAAATGCCAGCGTGATCTCCGAGACCTTTTCGCCCAGGTCGTTTTTCGGAATGCGTATTTTCAGCACGTGAACTTTGTGGCGGAACTGGAACTGCACCGTCTCGCCGGTGTCGTTCTTCTCCAGAGCCGGGGCCTTGACCGGATCGGCCACCATCACGTCCCAGTCGCCGTTGAAGCCGCCGTCCTGCACGTCAGGGATCAGGTAGGTGGCCTGCGTGCCGTCGCTTTCGGACGGAACGGGCGACACGGCATAATAGGTGTAGGTGTCCGCGGGCATTTGCGGGATGTCTCCCCTGAACTTGGCCGTGTTGTAGTCGGTGTTGTAGTGGTAGAGTTTGAAAGCCTGTTTGCTGAAGACGGTCTCGGATCGGGAGTTGACGGCCCAGAGTGCGATCTGGTCGTCGGAAGCCCATTTGACCGACACTCCGTCTTCGCCGAGCTGGGTGCGGGACCTGTCTTCGGATTCGATGTCGATCTTCGGACCGGAGCCTACCGATACGCTGATTGTTTCGGTCGCGGGCCGGGTGTCCGCATCCGAAGAATCGGAGCATGCCCCGAAGACCAGAGGCAGCGCGAGCAAAATAATCCGGAAATTAATTCGCATAGAATAGATTCTTTTATCTGTAATGTGTACAAAAATAGGTACAGGTTCCCGTTCGCGGAAATAAATTCAACGAACGCCGGATTTTTCATCACGAACAGCCTCCTTTTTGTCCTCACGGATGCGCCTTTCCGGCGGTGCGGAGCGCAAAAAACCTCCCTGCCCGCCGGCAGGGAGGTTTTGCTTTCACCGGAGCGCGGTTCCGGTCCGGGCGGCCCTCGTTCACTGTCGGGTCGGCTATTTTACGTATTTGTCGAGCCAGTCGAAGAATTCGCGGTTCCAGACCAGCGAGTTCTGGGGCTTGAAGACCTGATGCGCCTCGTTTTCGAACGCCACGAGCCGCGCCGGAATGCCCAGCGTGCGGGCCGCCGTGAAGGCTTCGAGCGACTGGGTGTAGGGAATGCGGAAATCCTTCTCGCCGGTGATGATCAGGATCGGCGTGTCCCATTTCGAGACGAACTTGTGCGGCGAGTTGGCGTAGGAACGCTGCGCCGTGGCATTCGCCGTGTCCCAGTAGGGGCCTCCGTAGTCGTTGTTGACGAAGAACAGCTCCTCGGTTTCGCCGTACATCGAGTCGAAATCGAAGATGCCGCAGTGGGAGATGAAGGCTTTGAAACGCTTCTCGTGGCATCCGGCGAGGAAATAGACCGAATAGCCGCCGTACGACGCCCCGACGCAGCCCATGCGCTCCCGGTCGGCCCACGGTTCGCGGGCCACGTCGTCGATGGCCGAGAGGTAGTCGCG
>OKSA01001598.1_pt1 | contig 20262 bp, 17 predicted proteins | sample 1601181 | NCBI WGS metagenome assembly OKSA01 (sample SAMEA3541538, study PRJEB24748) | human gut metagenome | biome: human gut; feature: human-associated habitat; material: faeces | place: China | collected 2012
CCGTCGATCCTGACGGCAAGGATGAAATCTCCACGGAACAGGGCAAGGCCATCATCTCCGATCTTGCCGCATACGGAGCTCCGGTCATGCTGTTCTCCGGCGGCGAACCGCTGGTCCGTCAGGATTTGCCGGAACTCGCCAGCTACGCCACCGAAAAGGGGATGCGCGCGGTCATCTCGACCAACGGCACCCTGATCACCAAGGAAAAGGCCCGCGAACTCAAGGCGATCAACCTGTCCTATGTGGGCATCTCGCTGGACGGCGCCGAAGAAATCCACGACAAGTTCCGCGGTGTGCCGAACTCCTTCAAGAAGGCGCTTGAGGGCCTCGAAAACTGCAAGGCCGAGGGCCTCAAGGTCGGCCTGCGCTTCACCATCAATAAGCGCAACGTGGTTGAAATCCCCAAAGTCTTCAAGCTGCTGCGCGAACTCGAAGTGCCGCGCATCTGCTTCTACCACCTCGTATACTCCGGCCGCGGCTCCGAAATGATCAAGGAAGACCTCAACCACGCGGAAACCCGTTCCGTGGTCGATCTGATCATGGACGAAACCCGCGCCCTGTTCGACGCCGGCAAGCCCAAAGAGATCCTCACCGTGGACAACCACGCCGACGGTCCCTATGTGTGGATGCGCATGAAGCGTGAAGATCCCAAGCGCGCCGAAGAGATCTTCGAGCTCCTGCAGTACAACGAAGGCAACAACTCCGGCCGCGGCATCGGCTGCATCTCCTGGGACGGCAAGGTGCATGCCGACCAGTTCTGGCGCAACCACACCTTCGGCAACGTGCTGGAGCGCCCCTTCTCCGAGATCTGGGACGACCCCAACATCGAGCTGCTGCACAAGCTCAAGGACAAGAAGGCCCATGTGGGCGGCCGCTGTGCCAAGTGCCGCTTCCTGAACATCTGCGGCGGCAACTTCCGCGCCCGCGCCGAAGCCTACTACGGCGACGAATGGGCCCAGGACCCCGCCTGCTACCTCACTGACGAAGAGATCGGCCTGTAGGCCCTTTTCTCCAAAGATAAAAAATGCCCCGGCATCCCAGGATGCCGGGGCTCTTTCATACCAGTCTTTCCCTCAACCACATCCCCCAGAGCCATGTTCAAGGCAATCCAGCATATCTCTCCTTCCGGGCACCTGAGCACAGCGTCCCTAGCTTTATTGATGGCCGGTCAAAGCCTGACCACACAATATCTCTCCGGCGTGGATATTCGGGGGCTTGTCTTGGCGGACATCGCCGCCTCCCTGCTGCTGGTCCTTATCTGTGGGACGCATTTCCTACGTATCGTTAGCCTGCTGCAGGGCCTGCTTTCGCTTTTCTGTCTCAGCTATGCGGCCAGTATGGGAATGCCGCCGACGCTGGCTGCCATCCTCAACGGCAGCCAGCAGATCTCAGGCATGGATTTACGCAGTCTGTGGACCTATATTGATCCAGCCGCCCTTATCTCTCTATGCCTGCTTGTAGCGATCCAATGCTGGCTCTGCGGCCGTAAGCCCCGTTACCGTCACCACTGGTTAGCGATCATCCCGGCCTGCGCTCTGCTGGCAACGCATTACAATGCATGCCTGCTCCAGCCGCTGCGACACTTCACGCCGGAATTCATCTTGGGAGAAGGTCGCTCCCAGTTCGAACCTCCGGCACGCCGCTCTCTCAACTATCGGGGATATCTGGGTACTTTTCTGATGGAACTCGGCTCAGGTACGGCTTTTACCCCCCCGTATGTCCCTGCCCGAACCTGCTCCTCCGCTTGGACAGATCAGATTCCCGTTCCCGCCGCCCCGTCACAGCTGGCACTGGTGCAGGTGGAATCTTTGGACTTTGAGTTACTGGAAATGGATGTTGACGGCCAGCCCGTTATGCCCTTCCTGCGTAGCTTGCTCCCCAACGCTATCCTGCTGCGCTTGGACGGGACCAAGAAACTGGCCTCCGCCAATTCCGATTTCGAACTCTTCAACGGTCTGGAAGCCAGCCCTGATTTCGTCCACTACGAATACGAAAAAGCCTATCCGCGCAGTCTCATTGCCCTACTGACTTCCAACAAGCGTCCTGTGGAAGCTTTTCATGGCCTACCGGCCAACTACATGAATCTCAGGGCCGCGTACAAGCTGCAGGGTTTTTCGCGGTACCACGATATCGAAGTCATGCGTGCTGCGGGCGTCAGGCCTCTGGACTGCTGGTGGGCAGGCGTCGTCACGGACAAGGATCTTTTCGACTATGCAGCCCAGCAGATGCCTTCAGGTCCTTTCGTCCAATTCATCATCACCATGAGTATGCATCTGCCGGAGTATGTGGACCGCATCGCTCCTGAACGACGCTTCTGTTCCTCATCTAGGTCAGCTTTTCTGACTTTGGCCCACGATACCGACATTGCCCTGCGACACTATGTGGCCAAACTCCCGCAGGGAGCTATGCTCATTCTCTGGGGGGATCACCGTTCTTATAGTCGCGATAATTCCGGCCTGATTCCATTCCTCGTCTATATCAAAGGGGAAAACCTGCATCTCGATGGCCGCAACTTGCCTGTCATGAGCCGTTGTAGCATGTACTACTATCTGCAAAAGATCTTCTGCAAGACCGCGGATGCGCTTTTCTGAGGTAATTCTATAAAAAAAATTCCTGATTTCGCTTACCTGCCTTTTCCTGGTCTTCGAAATCGTCCACAACAGTGGAGCGGCAAAGAATGAGCTAACCAATACCGCAGCCTCATGTTTTGAGATTCCGCTCAATCCCGGCGTATTTACCTTTGCGTCCACATCGCGGAGCTGAATATCGCCCACGCAGGCGGCGTTATCGATGGATAATGCTATACTAACAGCCGCGAAGCCGTAGAAGAGTCACTGCGTCGCGGCTACCACTATATCGCTGGACTTACAGGTGATGCGGGATACCCCCTTGTAGCCATGCCTAACTGGGACAGCTGCATAACATGGCCGGGGACCCGGATCTTCCTGTACCGCCCCCACTATCTGAAGCATGTGACCTCACTCTCAAGGGCGGACTCCATGTCCTTGGAGGCAAAGACATTGCCGAATTCATGCTCCGCCACCCGCAGATAATCCTGGTCACAGACAAAATCCATGATATGCCCCTGCTGGCACGGGAACTTCCCTTCCATGACAGACTCATTGCGGAAGTCTTCAACCGCTGGGGCTATCTGGTCTGCCTTTGGCATGGCTTCACACCCGTTTTTTCCCTGCCTTGGAAGCTGAGCGATCTGAACATGTTCTGACGCTCAATACATCTCGGTATACGGTATCTACCATTGCCAGGCAGGAAGATCATGCGCTGCTGCATATCTCCGTCCTGCGTCGCAGGCAAAGAGATACTACTGTTCCAGGCAGCATGTCCCAAATGGCTGGCCATAGAAGGACAGGTTTTCTCCAGCAGAATGTCGGCCTCTATTTCACAAAACTCTATACGGATGCCCAAAGGGACCTGTCGCTAGATGTGCGGTAATGCCAGGAAAGGAGTACGGGGGGAGACTCTTCCGATACCGGAGATGCCCCTCTACCTTTACCCGCAAAGCAAAGATCGATTCTGTCAGCCACAGCCGTAGTTTGCTCTGTCCGCATCGCCCTATAATCGTCCCCAAACGTAGCCCCCCCAGACGGCAGCCAGAAAAAGCTGGGCCGTGAATTGGGCGGCGCTCCCCATATCCTTGGCCTTCTTGGCCAGCGGATGCCATTCCAGCGAAATACGGTCCACCACGTTCTCGATGGCGCTGTTGAGCAATTCCACCAGCAGGCAAAGCACCAGCGGCACGGCCAGCAGGACGGATTCCGTCCAGTCCCTCCCCAGCCAGCAGGCCAGGGGCAGGCCGATCACGGCCAGCAGGCATATCTGCCGGAAAGCCTCCTCGTCCTGCCAGGCGGCTTTGTAGCCGGCCAGGGAATACCGCGTGGCATTCAGCAGGCGGACCAGTCCCCTCTTTCCCTTCAATTCATTGCGAGCATCCATACACACCCCCATTCACAGCTTTGCCGACCCGCCTTGCATGCCTGCAATCACAGTGGTGCCCGGCGGCTTTTCCCTTGTGGCGTTTTGCGCTATGGTGGCCTTCTCATCGGAAGGCCCCGTGCCCTGCCGCCCGACGGCATCAGGGCGCAGGCTTTTCCGGGCGCCGGTCTTTCCCGCGATCCCGCCGGGCCGGGGACGAACCGTCGCCGTCCTCCCCAAACACAACCGCGGCATTGCCGCATCGAGGTAGAACCATGTCCCAATCCTTCCATCGCGGCAGACGTTTGCGCTGGACCCCCGAAATCCGCAGCATGGTGCGCGAGACCCCGCCCCTGCTGGCCGAAGACCTCATCATGCCCTACTTTGTGGTGGAGACCGAAGACCAGTCCTTCCGCAAGGAGATCGGCGCCATGCCCGGCCAGTACCAGCTGTCGCTGACCGAGCTGGAAAAGCAGGTGGAAAAGGCCGTGGATGACGGCCTGAAGTCCGTGATCCTCTTCGGCATCCCGGCCGTGAAGGACGAAAAGGCCAGCGGCGCCTATGCCGAAGACGGCATCGTACAGGAAGCCGTGCGTCGCCTCAAGCATCGCTGGCCCTCGCTCTACGTCATCACCGACGTGTGCCTGTGCGAATACATGAGCCACGGCCACTGCGGCATCCTGACCCCCGGCGGTGCGGTGCTCAATGACCCCACCCTGGAACTGCTGGCCAAGACCGCCGTGAGCCATGCCGCCGCCGGTGCCGACATGGTGGCCCCCTCCGACATGATGGACGGCCGCGTGGCCGCCATCCGTCACGCCCTGGACGAATCCGGCCTGGTCATGGTGCCCATCATGTCCTATGCCGTGAAATACGCCTCGGCCTTCTACGGCCCCTTCCGTGAGGCCGCCGAATCCGCCCCGGCCTGCGGCGACCGCAAGAGCTACCAGATGGACCCCTGCAACGCCCGTGAAGCCATCATCGAAGCCCTGGCCGACCTGGACGAAGGCGCCGACTGCCTCATCGTCAAGCCCGCCGGTCCCTACATGGACATCATCCGCCAGGTGCGCGACGCCGTGGACGTGCCCCTGTGCGCCTATCAGGTGAGCGGTGAATACAGCATGATCCGCGCCGCCGGCCTCAACGGCTGGATCAACGAAGAAGCCGTGATGATGGAAAGCCTGCTGGGCATGAAGCGCGCCGGCGCCAAGATGCTCATCACCTACTTCACCGAGACCCTGCTCAAGCAAAGGCTGGTGCGCTGATGCATGACGAGAAGCACATGCCGGGCCATCCCGGCGGCATGGGGGGACATCCCGGCGGCCATCCCGGTGCCGCGGGTGCCCATCCCGGCGGTCATCCCGGGGGCGCGCCCGGCCACAAGATGGTGCGCACCCTTGAGGACGGCACGCCCGCCTGCAAGCTCATCGCCTGGGAAGTGACCCGCTCCTGCAACCTGGCCTGCAAGCACTGCCGCGCCGAGGCCCACCCGGAACCCTATCCGGGCGAGTTCTCCACCGAAGAGGCCAAGGCCCTCATCGACACCTTCCCCCAGGTGGGCAATCCCATCATCATCTTCACCGGCGGCGATCCCATGATGCGCCCCGATGTCTATGAACTGGTGGCCTATGCCCACAACAAGGGGTTGACCTGCGCCTTCTCGCCCAACGGCACCCTGATCACGCCCGAACTGGCCCGCAAGATCAAGGAAGCCGGCGTCAACCGCTGCTCCATCTCCATCGATGGCGCCGACGCCGCCAGCCACGACGAGTTCCGCGGCGTGCCCGGGGCCTTCGAAGCCTCCATGCGCGGCATCGAATACCTCAAGCAGGCCGGAGTACCCTTCCAGATCAACACCACGGTCACGCGCAACAACCTGCACAGCTTCAAGGACATCTTCAATCTGTGCGAGCGCATCGGCGCGGCCGCCTGGCACATCTTCCTGCTGGTGCCCATGGGCCGGGCCTCCGGCCTGGCCGACCAGGTCATCAGCGCCGAGGAATACGAGGACGTGCTGCACTGGCTCTACGACTTCCGCAAGACCACCAGCATGCACCTCAAGGCCACCTGCGCGCCGCACTACTACCGCATCATGCGCCAGCGCGCCCATGAGGAAGGCGTGGCCGTCACGCCCGAGACCTTCGGCATGGACGCCATGACCCGCGGCTGTCTGGGCGGCACGGGCTTCTGCTTCATCAGCCATACCGGCCAGGTGCAGCCCTGCGGCTATCTGGAACTGAACTGCGGCAACGTGCGCGAGACGCCCTTCCCCGAGATCTGGCGCAACAGCAAGTACTTCCGCCAGTTCCGCGACCAGAAGTGCTACGAAGGCAAGTGCGGCGTGTGCGAGTTCCACAAGGTCTGTGGCGGCTGTCGCGCCCGCGCCTGGAGCATGAACGGCAACCATATGGCCGAAGAGCCCCTGTGCACCTATCAGCCCAAGCGCGCCACGGGCGCAAAGTGAGCGAGCATGACGGACGCCCCTGAATACTGCGGTCCCCACACCACGCAGGAAGCCCTGGACGAGACCGACCGCCGCCTGCTGGACATCATCCAGACGGCCTTTCCCCTGACGCCCCGCCCCTATGCCGACCTGGGCACGCTGCTGGGCATCCCGGAGGAGGAGGCCCTGGAGCGCGTGCGCAGCCTGCGCGAGCGGCGCGTCATCCGCCGCCTGGGTGCCAACTTCCAGTCCAACAAGCTGGGATTCGTCTCCACCCTCTGCGCGGCCAAGGTGCCCGATGACAAGATGGACGACTTCGTGCGCGAAGTGAACGCCCGTCCCGGCATCACGCACAACTACCTGCGCGAGCACAACTACAACATCTGGTTCACGCTCATCAGTCCCTCGCGGGAAGACGAGCGCGCCACGCTGGATGACATCACGGCCCGTACGGGCATCCCCATCCTCAACCTGCCCGCCACGCGTTTGTTCAAGATCCGCGTGGACTTCCGCATGCAGGACTGAGACCCGTTCCCGATACTGAGGGGAGGCCGCAAGGCCTCCCCTTTTTTGTCTGATCCTGCCGCCGCTGCCTGCGGCTCTCCGCCGCCCCTCCCGAGGGGCCCCTTGCCCCCTCTTGAGCTCCGCCAAGGCCTGTGCTAACACCTCAACACCAGTTGTTGAAAACTAGTTTCACCTTACGGACATGCGGGTTTCCGGCCGTGCACCTCCCCGGTGCGGCCCGAACGTCCGCCTGCTGTTCTTCGCTTTTTCTTTCGCGATCCTGTCCTAAAATGTCACAGAATTGTCACAACCATGCAGCAGTATTCCGGGAACAGCTACGCGCACAAGGAGAGCGGCATGACCTCCCAGATAGTCCTCAAGTATCCTGAGCAACCCTGCTCGCCCGAAGACATGCAGGATCTTTCCTGCCCCAACCTTTTCCTCAACCGGGAAATCAACTGGCTGGACTTCAACGCCAAGGTTCTGGACGAGGCCCTCTCGCCCCAGCAGCCCCTGCTGGAACAGCTCAAATTCCTTGCCATCTTCTACAACAACCTCGACGAATTCTTCATGGTCCGCGTGGCCAACATCCTGCGCCAGTACCGCAACGGCGCCCCCAACGGCTCGGCCGACCGCATCACGCCGGCCAAGCAGCTGGCCGAGATACGCCGCCGCACCCTGCTGCTGACCTCACGCGCACAGAGCCACTGGCTCAAGAACCTGGCTCCGCAATTGCTGGAAAGGGGCGTGCGCATCGTGCGCTACACCGATCTTTCGGAAAAGCAGCGCCGCTTCCTGGACGGCTATTTCCGCAACGAGATCTATCCCGTGCTCACGCCCCAGGCCATCGACCCGGGGCACCCCTTCCCCACCATCTCCACCACCTGCCTCAACTTCATCATCCAGCTGCGCAACCGCGACAACGAATCGCGCTTCGTGCGCCTGAAGTGCCCCAACAACCTCTCGCGCTTCATCTTCATCCCGCGCAACAAGGAGGCCAAGACCTACGCCTCCCTGGGCTTCGACCCCAACGTGCGCGGTGACGACATCGTGCTGCTGGAAGACCTCATGGCCCAGTATCTGGGCCTGCTCTTCCCCGGCCATACGGTGGTCAGCTCCGCCCTGTTCCGCATCACCCGCAATACCGACCTGGAGATCGAAGAGGACGAGGCCGACGACCTGCTGGAAGCCGTGCGCGACCTGGTGGAACAGCGCCGCTTCGGCGACGTGGTGCGGCTGGAGATCGCCCACAAGGCCTCGCGCGAGCTGGTGGACTTTCTGGCCCGGCGCCTGCGCCTGCAGCCCTTCCAGATCTACCGCATCAAGGGGCCCATGGGCTTTTCCGAATTCATGACCCTCTATAATGTGGACCGGCCCCAGCTCAAGACGCCCGGCATCCAGGGGCACATCTCGCGCCTGTTCCAGGAAGGCGACATGTTCGGCCACCTGCGCAAGCGGGACGTGGTGCTCTTCCATCCCTACGACAGCTTCAAGGCCGTGCTGGACTTCATCCGCCGCGCCTGCGAGGACCCCAACGTCCTGGCCATCAAGCAGACCCTGTACCGTGCGGGCAACGATTCGCCCATCGTGCGCGCCCTCATCGAGGCCCGGCGCCGCGGCAAACAGGTGGTGGCCGTGGTGGAGCTCAAGGCCCGCTTCGACGAGGAGCGCAACATCACCTGGGCCGAAGAGCTGGAAAAGGAAGGCGTCAACGTGGTCTACGGCTTCATCGGCCTGAAGGTGCACGCCAAGCTCTGTCTGGTGGTGCGCCGCGAAGCCGGGCACATCACGCGCTATGTCCACATCGGCACGGGCAACTACAATGCCTCCACGGCCAAGATCTACACGGACATGGGCCTCATCACCTCCAATGAGGACATCTGCGCCGACGTCACCGACCTGTTCAACGTCATGACCGGCTATGCGGACCGCGACCTGTACCGCAAGCTGCTGGTCTCGCCCCAGGCCATGCGCGGCCCGCTCATGGAGATGATCCGCCGCGAGATCGAGCTGCACAAGCGCTACGGCAACGGCGAGATCATCTTCAAGTGCAACCAGCTGGTGGATGCGGGCATCATCCGCGCCCTGTACCGGGCCTCCATGGCCGGTGTGCGCGTGCGTTTGCAGGTGCGCGGCATCTGCTGCCTGCGCCCCGGCCTGCCGGGCATCAGCGAGAACATCACGGTCACCAGCATCGTGGGCCGCTTCCTGGAGCATTCGCGCATCTACTGGTTCCATGCCAACGGCGAAGACATCATGTACATCGGCAGCGCGGACCTCATGCCGCGCAACCTCGACCACCGCATCGAGGTCCTGACCCCCATCCTCGATCCCGAACTGCGCCGCAAGATCCGCGAGGACATCCTCGAAGTCCACCTGGCGGACAACGTCCAGACATGGCAGCTGCAGGCCGATGCCACCTATACGCGGCTCAAGCCCTCCAGCAAGGAGGCTGCCGTCAACGCGCAGGAACGCATGATCGCCCAACATATCAGCAGGGACGATATCTGATCCCAAGGAGCTTTCATCATGGCTACCAAAAAACGCCCCGCCGGCAAGACCGGCAGCAGCACCAGCCGCAGCCGGCAGCAACGCCAGGGGCAGAGCTCTACCACCGCCGCCGCTCCCCGCAACGACAGCGCCGAACTTCTCCAGGCTTCCCTGCCCGGCACGGCCACGCCGCAGCCTGCTCCCGAAGCCGCCGAAGCGCCTGCCGTGACGCCGGTCGTCGCGGAAGAGGCTGCCCCGGAGCAGCCGAAGGAGTGCGCGGCCGCTGCCCCCGAAGTGCAGGCAGGCTGCCCTGAAGAAACGATGAAGGAGGAAGCGGTCCCCGCCGAAGAGCCCGAACAGGCTCCGGCCGAAGCGCCCGTGACGGCGCAGGAAGCTCCGGCGCCGGACGCCGGAGCGGAGCAGGAAGCCGCAACTCCCCAAAAGAAAGCCAGGAAAAAGGACAAGGAAGAAAAGAAGGCCAAGACGGGCAAGAAGCGCGTCAAGGTCGCCGGTCCCGAAACGGCCGATGCCGCCCACGACTGGACGCCCCTGCCCTGCGAGGCCCTGCTGGAGCACCTGCTGCCGGGCAGCCCCGAGCTGGAGGCCACCCGCCGTCACGGCCAGCATGTGGCCCATCTGGCGGAACAGCTTTTCGATCAGCTCCAGCCCCTGCACGGTCTGGACGGCCGCTGGCTCTACCGCCTGCGCATCGCCTGCTGCCTGCATGACATCGGCTTCGCTTCCGGGCGCAAGGGCCACCACAAAAAGGGCATGCGCATCGTGGAGCAGGACACCAGCCTGGCCCTGCTGCCCGAAGACCGCTCCCTGGTGGCCCAGCTCGTCCGTTATCACCGCAAGGCCTGGCCCGCCATGCGCCACCGCCGTTTCGCCGCCCTGGGCAAGAAGGACCGCGAGGCCCTGAACAAGGCCGCGGCCCTCATCCGTATGGCCGACGCCCTGGATTACCGCCACATGGAAGCCGTGCGCGACGTGGCCATCGACCTGCAGCCCGGCAAGGTGGTGCTGACCCTGAGCGGCGCCCAGGACTGCGCCCCCGAGCAGGACCGCCTGCTGGTCAAGGGCGATCTGTTCATGCACATCTTTGGCGTGGAGCTGGAGTGCGTATGTCCCATCCTGTAGTCCCGGATCAGGCGGGGCCTGACGGGGAACGCGTCATCGGCATCATCGACCTGGGCAGCAACTCGCTGCGCCTGATGCTGGTACGCATCCTGCCCGACGGCTCGCACACGGTCCTCAACCAGGTCAAGAACATGGTGCGCCTGGGCGAAGGCGCCTTCGAGACGGGACATCTGCGTGAAGAGAGCATGGCCCGGACCATCAACGTCCTGCGCGGCATGGCCGAGATGTGCGGCGTCTACGGCGCCTCGGAGGTCATCGCCATCGCCACGGCCGCCGTGCGCGACGCGGCCAACGGCCCGGACTTCATGCGCCGGGTCAAGGAAAAGACCGGCATCGACTTCCGCGTGGTCTCCGGCCGCGAAGAGGCCCGTCTCATCTATCTGGGCGTCTCCAGCGGTCTGGCCCATACCGAGAGCCTGCGCCTGTTCATCGACATCGGCGGCGGCAGTACCGAGCTGGTGGTGGGCAATTCCGAGGAATACCGCAACCTCGATTCCCTCAAGATGGGCTGCGTGCGTCTGTCCAACCTCTTCTTCGACAAGGACTCCGGCACCATCTCCGCCAAGCGCTACGCCGCGCTGCAGAATTACATCCGCAACAATGCCCTGCGCTCGTTCCAGCGCATCGCGGACTTCGTCATCGAAGAGGCCGTGGCCAGCTCCGGTACGGCCCAGAACCTGGCCGAGATCGCCGCGGCCCTGGATGCCGAGGATGCCGCGCGTACGGGCCGGGCCCCGCAGGAGTCCCGCGACGTGCTCAGCTACGGCGGCCTGCGCCGGGCCGTCAAGGAGCTCTGCGGCCGCACCCTCAAGGAACGCCGCAGCGTGCCCGGCATCAATCCCAACCGTGCCGACGTCATCGTGGCCGGTGCGGCCATCCTCCAGACCATCATGGAGGACCAGGGCTTCGACAGCGTGCGCATCAGCAACCGCAACCTGCAGAACGGCATCCTGGTGGATTACCTGTCCACCCGCATGCCCCATGCCGACGGCAGCTTCCATCCCGTACGCAAGGAGAGCGTGCTGCATCTGGCGCGGCGCTGCCGCTTCGAGGAACGCCACTCCCGCCATGTGTCGCGCCTGGCCCTGGACCTGTTCGACAGCGCCAAGGCCATGGGCCTGCACGACTCCGGCGACCTGGCCCGCGAGCTGCTGCACTATGCGGCCCTGCTGCACGACATCGGCATCTTCATCTCCTTCTCGCGCCACAATGCCCACAGCCACTACCTGATCCGCAACACCGAGCTGCTGGGCTTCACCCGCCGTGAAGTGGACATCATGGCCGCCCTGACCTACTTCCACCGCAAGCGTCCCTCCAAGAAGGTGCCGCTGTTCATGGAATTCGACCAGGAGACCCGCGAGGAGATCCGCCTGCTCTCCCTCTTCCTGCTGCTGGCCGAGCGCATGGACAAGAGCCATCGCCAGATCGTGCGCACCGTCCGCTTCGAGGCCCGCAAGGAAGGCGGCCTGCAGCTCTCGCTGCGCGCTCCCGAGGAATGCCCCATCGAGCTGGATCTGGTGCGCGGCAGCGCCAAGCTGGTGCGCAAGGTCTTCCGGCAGGAGATCCCCGTGGAGGTGGTCAGCAGCTTCCGCCGCTGATCCCGCGCATCCCGTCACACGCCATGTCAGGGGCCCCGCACGACGCGGGGCCTTTTTTTCACAGGAGCGAACGCCAACCGTCATGACTTTGCCATGCCCCGGGGCGCGGGCCGGTGTATCCTGCCGGGAAATCATCCCCCGGAGGTCTTGCCCATGGACGACGCCCAGCATTCCCTGCAACGCAAACTGGAACAGGAACGGCGGCACCTGGCCTGCCTGTGCGCCGGATTCGCCCTGCCCCACGGCCACGGTGACGAGGCGGACAACGCCCGCGACGAGATGGCGGAGCTGCTGGCCTGGAGCCACGCCAACCTGTGCGCGGCGCGCATCCGCGCCCTGGAGGGCCTGCTGGGCGACCTGCGGTGCAGCGGCCGCCGCCTGTGCATGGACTGCGGCGAAGAGATCCCCCTGTCCCGGCTGCTGGCCGTGCCCGGGGCCTGCCGCTGCCGCGACTGCCAGCAGCTGGCGGAAGAGGAAGGCCCGGTTTGCGACCAGCGCCCGCCCTTGCTGCCGGAAGGACTGTTGCCGCTGGCCGCTCCGCTGCGCTGAGGATTGTGCCTCACGGGACAGCACCCATCCCGCCCACGGCAGGCCCCTGGGGCTGCCGTTCCTGCAACAGCACACCAACCACCCTGAATAACTCGATTTATTGTTTGCATCTTCGTTGACGCCCCGCCAGACATTTGGGCGCGGGCGTATCGTCGCCCGGAAAATCTCAAAAAATATTTCTTACCATACCGACAGGCTCTGCCATTGTGGCGAGCCCCCCGCCCCATTGCAGCAACGGCCTGCCATGTCGTTCCTGCGACCCTTTTCTTCGTGTTCCCCCGATCGCTCACCTTTCATGACTGCCATGGATACCGCATATGCGTCCATTCTTATTTTATTATGAAAAAAAGAGTTCTCATAATACGTTACTTATGAAAAAATGCACATATTTTTGAATATATTCCTTCAAAATAAGACGTGAATAAAATCATATCATTTTATGTTGTGAATTATAGTTTTTTATTTTTTCTGCATACAAAACACAAATACCATGGTATCTTGAGAAGAACAGGAGTGTATTACGTTTTGTAAAAGTATGTAACGACACAATGAGGGGAGAACGATGGCCAGCTGTGAACGACACGAACCGTCCTTTGTCCGGAAAAGCCTTTCCGCCCTGCCCGGTATCCTTCTGCTGACAGGCGTCGCCGTTTTTTCGTGGTTCATAACGCCGCGCCTCATCGCCCTGCATCCCTTCATGAAGTCCCTCAACCTGAGCGATTTCATCGTGGCCATCATCCTGGGCATGGTCATCTGCAATACCGTCGGTGTGCACGCCGTCTTTCGGGACGGCCTGCGCTTCTCCACCACCCTGACCAAGACCGGCATCGTGGTCATGGGCTGCAAATATTCTTTCGCCGGACTCATCAAGACCGGCTCGGAAGCCATCATCATCATTTCCGTCTTTCTGTTCACCTCCGCCATCATCCTGATGTGGCTCTCCCGCCGCCTCAGCATGTCCCCTTCCCTGGGGGCCTGTCTGGCCGCCGGCCTGTCCATCTGCGGGGTCTCGGCCTGTGTGGCCATCGCCCCGGCCGTCAGGGCCAAGAATGAAGACATCGCCTACACCATCGCCGTGGTGCTCATGTTCGGCCTGCTGGCGCTCTTCATCTTCCCCTTCATCGGCCACTGGCTCGACCTCAGCCCCAACCAGTTCGGGGCCTTCGCCGGTGTGGGCATCGTCAATTCGGCCCAGGTGCTGGCCGCGGGCTTCGCCTTCAGCAATGACGCGGGCATCGTGGCCGGTGTGTACAACATCGGCCGCGTCATCTGTCTGCCCCTGGTGGTGCTGATGCTGGCCATCATGGTGGCCGCCGAGGACGCCAAGGTGCATTCCCAGCTGGCCAATACCAGCAAGATGCGCATCATCCTCGACAAGTTCCCGGTCTTCGTGCTGGGCTTCCTGGCCGTGGTCCTGCTGAACACCTTCGGCTTCATGAGCAAGGAAGAAGCCAAAATGGCCGGCAACTTCATGAACTGGTGCTTCCTGCTGGGCTTCTCCAGCATCGGCCTTACCACCCACCTCAGCGACATCAAGGCCGCGGGCCTTTCCGGTGCGCTCATCGGCTTCTGCGTGGCCTCGGTCAAGGCAGGCCTGGCCCTGCTGGTGGTCCTCTGCTTCCTGCAATGACGGACAGGCGTTGCAAGGGCCTGACGGGATGCACGCAAGACCCCTGCGGCCCTTCCCGGCGTGTTCGATGACCGGACGGCATCATCCCGGACGGAAGACAACTTTGATGCCGCCTGACGGAAAACCACAAAAACAGAAGGGACGGCTACGATATGCCCTCGGAGGACATCATGTGGAACAAGATCTCCAAAAGCAGACAACAGGACATCATCGTCATCACCTGCGGCCTCCTGCTGATCCTGCTGGCCAAGGTGCTGGCATAATCTGCTGTCTGGCTTCCGCCGCCTGCCCCCTGCGCGACACGGCCGCCCCGCTGGCCGCCTGTGGCGGACGGGAAGGCATCCGTGCCGTCTATGATGCCGGTATCGACCTCGGCCATTACGGCGAGGTGGATCAGCTGGCGCCCGCCGGAGCCATGGCGGAGTTCACGGCCTATGTGCGCCGCCAGAGCGAAGAGGAAGCGGAAGCGGCCTTCGCGCCGCTGCGGCAGGCCGCCCGCAGCCGGGGCGTAGAAATGCGCCTGCATGTGGTCTACGGCCCCAGTGCCGTACGCGATCTGCTGCGCCGCTGGGGGGAAGAAGAGACCGTGCGGGTCTTTGGCGGAGAAGGAATGCTCCTTGCCTGACTCCCGGCTGCGGGCCGGGCCATGCCCCAAAGACCTGCCACAGGGAGCGGGAAGGAGCGGAGGTTTCCTTCCCGCTTTTCTCCTTGCGAGAAGGCCGTGACAGAGGACACGCGGCAACGGCGCAAGGGAGCGGGGCATGATTATCCGGATATGCGGCACGCGGTGTGCTGCTCCGGGGCGCAGCCCGTACGGATGAAGGCCCGTATGGGCATCGGGAAGCCACCGGTAACGCCGGGGACAGTCCCGCGAACCGGGACAAAGACAGGACGAAGGAAAAGGCGGGGAAAGAAGGAGGAAAAGCGGGAAGGCCCGCCCGATAGAAGGCGCCCCCGGACGGCTATCCGCAGACGCGCGTCCGGCAAAAGCCCATAACGAAAAAAGGCTTGCAACTTTCGCTGCAAGCCTTTGGATTCCCTGGTGCCGAGGGACAGAATTGAACTGCCGACACGGGGATTTTCAGTCCCCTGCTCTACCAACTGAGCTACCTCGGCGTGAGGTGGTGTTGTTCGTCACAACAAAAATGCTTGTACAGATTTCCCTCCGACTTGGCAAGCATTTTTTTTCGTTTTTTGCCAAAAACTTGAATTTTTTTTGTCCAGCCTCCATACTGTTCCTGTCAGGACAGGCATTCTCCCTATATTTTCAGGCTGTTGCAGGCACATCTTTTTTTGTGCGCCCTGTCCGCGCCCCTCATCCCCACAGGATACCCATGGCCTTCCGCCCTTCTCTGCCTCCCTTCATCCTGGAATCCGCGGCCCTGCGCAGTCAGAGCGCCTGGACGCTCATGGCCCAGGCCCTGCTTACGGGCCTTGTCTCCGGCGGGGTCATCGGCCTGTTCCGCTGGCTCTATACCATCATCAATGGCGCCGTCCGCGCCCATATGGCCGGGCAGGATCCCTTCGCACCGGCCACGCTGGCCCTGATGGCCGCCGGGCTGCTGCTCATGGCCCTGACGGCCGGGCTGCTCCTGCGCTACGAGCCCCTCATCGGCGGCAGCGGCATCCCGCAGGTGGAACTCATCGCGGCCGGAAAGCTGCCGCCCATGCGCTGGGCGCGGGTGCTCTGGTGCAAGTTCGTGGCCACCCTGGCCGCGCTCAGTGCCGGTCTTTCCGTGGGGCGCGAGGGCCCCTGCATCATGATGGGCGCCACCGTGGGCGCGGGCGTGGGCTATATGTGGCACGACCGCTGCCGCGCCAACCGGCCCCGCTATCTGGTGGGCGGCGGCGTGGCGGGCATGACCGCCGCCTTCGGCGCGCCTGTGGCCGGCATGTTCTTCGCCTTCGAAGAGATGAAGACCCCGCTCACCCTGCCCATGCTGCTCTTCACCAGCCTTTCGGCCCTGTCGGCCTGGTTCATGGTGGACGTGGTGCTGGACTTCGGCCTGGTCTTCCCCTTCGCCCGGCTGCCCGGCCTGCACTGGAGCCAGTACTGGCTGCCCCTGCTGGCCGGTATGTCCTGCGGCCTGCTGGGGGCCGTGTACAATGCGGGCATGATCCGCCTGTTGCTCTGGCAGGACAGGGCCCGCTGGCTGCCCGGGCCCGTGCGCATCGTCTTCCCCTTTGCCTGCTGCGGCGTGCTGCTGCTCGTCTGGCCGGAGATCACGGGCAACATGGGCCTGACCACCCTGCAGCTGGAGCACCTGCGCCTGCCCGCCCTCGCCCTGGCACTGCTGCTGGCGGGCAAGATCGCCTTTTCCTGCGTGAGCTTCGCCTCGGGGGTTTCCGGTGGCATCCTCATGCCCATCCTGCTGGCGGGCAGCATGGCCGGCGCCCTGCTGGCCGCGCCCCTGCGCGACGCCGGGCTGGTGGCCCCGGAACAGACGGCCACCCTGCTGGTGCTGGGCATGGCGGGCCTGTTCTCCGCCTCGGTACGCACGCCCCTCACCGGGGCCGCCCTGGTCATGGAGATGTGCGGCGGGTTCCATCTGGCCCCGGCCGTGCTGCTGGCCGCCTTCGCCGCGGCCTTCACGGCCAACGCCTTGCATTCGACGCCTGTTTACGACAGTCTCAAGGAACGTATCCTGGACCAGCGTCGCCGGCGCCGGGCCGCCGCTTCCCCCACCGAGGAGAGATCATGACCCGCCTGTTCCCCTGCCTCGTCCTGCTGCTGTGCTGCCTTGCGGCCTGCACGTCCCGCAACGTCCCCGACAAAGCCGGATATACGCCCGTGGCCGCGCCCTGGACATGCGCCACCTATCTGGACAGCGGCGAGAACGCCCTCACGCCCGTGCTGATGCTGGACGGCTGGGCCGCCGCCCGCACACAGCAGGTGCGCCTCGGCACGGCGGGGACCGACGCCCTGCTGGATCACCTGGAAGCCTGGTGCCCCGCCCATCGCGAGGAGAAGCTGGCCGACGTCATCTTGGCCTGGCGCCGCCGGCACGCCGACAGGGGCAGGATGCTGCCCGCCGTGAGCTGTGCGGGCTGGTACGCCCCGGCCACGCGGCCCATCACGGGCAACGAGCAGCAGCTGGCCCTTTCCCTCTGGCTGGCGGGCCATGCCCTGGGGCGGGCCGGTCTGGAGGTCCCTTTGCAGGACCAGCAGCGCCTCGACCGTATCTTCGCCCTGTTCGACAGCGGCGAGAGCCCTCTGCACCAGTACTGCCGCCGCGATCCCGATGCCCTCGTGCTCCACGGGCTCACGGCCGTGGGCCTGGAAGAGGCGGCGCGCCCCGCTGGTGCGGCAAAGGCGGACGCGCCCAAAAACTACAAGTAACATTTTGATATAATTGTAAAAATAAAATAGTGCTTGCAAATATGGTTCAGGTTGCGTAAACAACTGTCCCAAATAAAATTCTACAAGGCGAGGCCGTATGACTCGTAAAGACCGTACCGAAGGCATCTACAGCCGCCGTGAAGTGCTCGACGAAAGCGAACGCCGTCAATATTGCCTGATCCAGCTCAAGGACCTGCTCTCCTACGCCTACCGCTACTCCGAAGACGTCAAAAAACGCTTCGACCGTGCGCAGTTCAACGTGGAGAAGTTCAAGACCCTGTCCGATATCAAGCACATCCCCATCCTCAAGAAAAAGGAACTCATCTTCCTGCAGTCCATGGGCCCGCGTCTGGGCGGCCTGCTGACCAAGGACATCGGGGACCTGAAGCGCATCTTCCTCTCCCCCGGACCCATCTTCGACCCCGAAGACCGTGGCGAAGACTACTGGGGCTATACCGAAGCCTTCTATTCCGTGGGCTTCCGTCCCGGTGATGCCGTGCAGAACACCTTCAACTATCAGCTGACCCCGGCCGGCCTGATGTTCGAAGAGCCCCTGCGCAACCTGGGCTGTGCGGTCATCCCCGCCGGTCCCACCGATGCCTCCACCCAGCTGGACATCATGCAGAAGCTGCGCGTCTCCGGCTATGTGGGCACGCCCAGCTTCCTCATGCACCTGGCCCAGAAGGCCGAGGAAAAGGGCCTGAACCTGCGCAAGGACCTCTTCCTCGAAGTGGCCTTCGTCACCGGTGAGCGCCTGTCCGAAAAGATGCGCTCCCAGATGGAAAAGAAGTACGACCTCATCATGCGCCAGGGCTACGGCACCGCCGACGTGGGCTGCATCGGCTACGAATGCTTCCACAAGACCGGCCTGCACATCGCCAACCGCTGCTATGTGGAGATCTGCCATCCCGACACCGGCATCCCGCTGAAGGACGGCGAAGTGGGCGAGATCGTGGTCACGGCCTTCAACAAGACCTATCCGCTCATCCGTCTGGCCACGGGCGACCTGTCGTACATCGACCGCAGCCCCTGCGCCTGCGGCCGTACCAGCCCGCGCCTGGGCAACATCGTGGGCCGCGTGGACACCACCGCCCGCATCATGGGCATGTTCGTCTACCCGCATCAGGTGGAACAGGTCATGAGCCGCTTCGAAGAAGTGAAGCGTTGGCAGATCGAAGTCACCAACCCCGGCGGCATCGACGAGATGACCCTGTTCATCGAGACCAGCGGCTTCAAGCGCGAGGAAGAACTGCTCCACCAGTTCCGCGAAAAGATCAAGCTGCGTCCCGAACTCAAGATCCTGGCGCCGGGCAGCCTGCCCCCGCAGATCCGTCCCATCGAGGACAAGCGTCACTGGGATTAACCCCGTCATGGAGGCCCGGCCCCTGCGCCGGGCCTTTTTGCCCTGTGCCGGTCGCTGCCCGGCTGTCCCGCAAGGAGGCTCGTCATGGAAATGTCGCCGCAACTGGCCCGTCTTGTGGCCTGGCTGGAAGAGATGCACGCCCGCGTCATGCAGGCCGAACAGGCGGCCCTGGCCGTCATGGGCGATATGCCCGCCTATACGGCCCGCATGCAGGAAAAAGCCCGCCTGCTGGCCTCGCTGGAAGAAGAAGGCGAGGCCTATCTCGAAGAGCTGCCCGAGCAGCTCCAGGACCAGGCCGGGCACCGTCTGCACCGTTTTTCGGCCAGCGCCCGCAACGCGCTGCGCATCGGCTCCATCTTCTATATGTCCGCCCTGCTCTATCCCGAAGACCACAAGCCCGGCCAGCCCGACGACCTGCAGGTCTTCATCCGGCGCCTGCGCGACGAGGGCGAGCACTACACCCTGCACCCGCAGGACTAGCAGACGATTTTTTCCGGGGGCAGGAGGGCGTTGGGGCTCGCGCACAAGGCCCTTTCCCCGTCCCATCCTTCCCCCAGCGCGTTTGGCCCGGAAGGACATGACCCCGGCGGCGCTCCGGCCTTTCCCTGATGCCGGTCTCCCGGTGCTGCCCCGGAGGTCTCCCCACGGAAGATTTCGGGAGGGGCGCGGCAAGGCCGCCACCTTCCCTCTGGTGAAGGCCTCCCGGCCCAGACGGCCGGAATAGCCACACCCTGAACCGACGTAAGGAGTTACCATGAACAAACGTATCCTGGGCGGCCTGCTCTGCGCCGCCATGCTCTGCGCCGCTCCCGCCCTGGCCATGCCCGGCATGGGCGAAGGCAAGGCCCCTGTGGACAAGTTCCCCATGATGGACGCCAACAAGGACGGCAGCGTCAGCAAGGAAGAATTCAAGAAGTTCTTCCCCCAGATGCAGGACGGCGCCTTTGCCGCCATCGACAAGAACAAGGACGGCGCCATCAGCCATGAGGAATGGCAGGGCTTCAGCAAGAGCCACGCCATGGGCCGCGCCGGTCATCCCGACGCCCAGATGCCTCCCGCCGGCGAGGCCGCGCCCAAGACCATGCCGCTGGTCACGCCGCCTTCCAAGTAACCGTCGGGGGAGCGTCCCCGCGTCCCTGCCGGGCGCTCCCCCTTCCACGGCACTGCGGTGCCGCCCTTTCGACCTTTCACCCCATCCGTGTGGCGTCCCAAGGCCGCCAAAGGAAAACCATGCCCTTCTTCCCCAAGCCCCGGCGCCGACCCGCGCCCGCC
>OKSA01001602.1_pt1 | contig 20251 bp, 17 predicted proteins | sample 1601181 | NCBI WGS metagenome assembly OKSA01 (sample SAMEA3541538, study PRJEB24748) | human gut metagenome | biome: human gut; feature: human-associated habitat; material: faeces | place: China | collected 2012
GACTGCCCGAGGTGACAAAGATCGACAAGATCGAGGAACCCTACATCCTCGCGCAGATCATCACCAAGTCGGAGTTTCTGGGCAACGTCATCAAACTCTGCATCGACAAGCGCGGGGTGATGAAGAACCAGACATTCATCACGCAGGACCGCGTGGAGGTCAACTTCGACATGCCCCTCTCGGAGATCGTCTTCGACTTCTACGACAAGCTCAAGAGCATCTCGAAAGGATACGCCTCGTTCGACTACCACCGCACGGGATTCCAGCCCTCGAAACTCGTCAAGCTCGACATCCTGCTCAACGGGGAGCCGGTCGACGCCCTCTCGTCGCTCACCTACACGGACCACGCCTACGATTTCGGACGCAAGATGTGCGAAAAGCTCAAGGAGCTGCTCCCCCGCCAGCAGTTCGACATCGCCATACAGGCCGCCGTCGGCGCCAAGATCATCGCACGCGAAACGGTCAAGGCCGTGCGCAAGGACGTGACGGCGAAGTGCTACGGCGGAGATATTTCGCGTAAGCGCAAGCTGCTCGAAAAACAGAAGAAGGGCAAGAAGCGCATGCGCCAGATCGGTAACGTCGAAGTTCCCCAGTCGGCATTCCTCGCCGTGCTGAAAATGGATTAAGAACCATGAAAAAGACCATCATCGACCTCTTCGAGGCCTCCGTGCGGAAATACGGGGCCAAGACCTTCCTGCTCGAAAAACGCCATCACAAATTCGAGCCTACGACCTATGCCGAGACCCGCGAGCAGGCGCTCGAAGCCGGAGCCGGACTCGCCGCGCTCGGCATCCGCCCCGGAGACAAGGTGGCGATACTGGCCGAAGGCAGCAACGCATGGATCATTTCCGAACTGGGGCTGTTCTACGCCGGGGCGGTCAGCGTGCCCCTGTCGGTGAAACTCGAAGAGTCGAACGACCTCCTCTTCCGCATGCGGCACGCCGAGGTCAAGGCCGTTTTCGTGTCGAAACACCAGCTGCCCAAGATCCGCCGCATCCGCGCCGGACTGCCGCAGCTGGAGCAGGTGATCGTCCTCGGACACATTCCGCTGGAATCCGGGGAGACGGCCTACGGGACGCTCAAGCGTCTGGGCCGCGAATACCTCGCCAAGAACAAGGAGGAGTTCATGGAGATCGGGCAGGCGATCCGGAATGACGATTACGCCACGATCACCTACACCTCGGGCACGACGTCGGACCCCAAAGGCGTGATTCTGACCCACCGCAACTACACGGCCAACGTCGAGCAGGCGTTGTCGCGGGTCGACATTCCGCCGCATTTCCGCACGCTGATCATCCTGCCGCTCGACCACTGTTTCGCCCACGTCGTGGGTTTCTACATCATGATCGCCTGCGGAGCCTCGGTGGCCACGGTGCAGATCGGAGCGACGCCGATGGAGACGCTCAAGAACATCCCGCAGAACATCCGCGAGGTGCAGCCGCACTTCCTGCTGTCGGTCCCGGCGCTGGCCAAGAACTTCCGGAAAAACATCGAAAGCTCCATACGGGCCAAGGGGAGATTCACCGAGGCGCTTTTCAACCTCGCGCTCCGCACGGCATACGCATACAACAGCGACGGGTATGGCAGGGGCAGCGGATGGCGCATCGTGCTGGCCCCCGTCGTCGGGATTTTCGACGCGCTGCTGTTCCGCAAGGTGCGGCAGGCGTTCGGAGGCCATCTCGAATTCTTCGTCGGAGGCGGTGCGCTGCTCGACGCGGAGTTGCAGCGGTTTTTCTACGCCATCGGAATCCCGATGTTCCAGGGATACGGACTTTCGGAGGCGACGCCCGTGATTTCGACCAACTCGCCCAAACATCACTGGCACCGGTTCGGATCGTCGGGCAAGATACTCATTCCGCTGGACCTGAAGATCCTCGACGAGGAGGGCCGCGAGGTTCCCCGCGGGCAGAAGGGCGAAATCGTCGTCCGCGGCGAGAACGTCATGGCCGGCTACTGGAAGAATCCCGGGGCCACGGCCGAAACCGTGCGCGACGGGTGGCTCCACACGGGCGACATGGGTTACGTCTCGGAGGATGATTTCCTCTATGTGCTGGGACGTTTCAAGAGCCTGCTGATCGCTTCGGACGGCGAAAAATACAGCCCCGAAGGAATGGAGGAGGCGATCGTGGATAAATCGCCCTACATCGACCAGATCATCGTGCACAACAACCAAAGCCCGTTTACGGGGGCGATCGTGGTTCCCAACCGCGAGGCGCTGCGCCGCGAGCTGGAGGCCCGCAGGACGCCCGAAGCGGAGCGCGTGAACGTCGCAGCGGAGATTCTCGGCGCCGAGATCGACCGTTACCGCGCCGGAGGAACCTATGCCGGGGAGTTTCCGGAACGGTGGCTGCCTGCGGGACTGGCCATTGTCGACGAGGCTTTCACGGAGCAGAACGGATTGGTGAACAGCACGATGAAGGTCGTGCGCGGGAAGGTCGAGGAGCATTTCCGAAACCGGCTCGACTACCTCTATTCGGCCGAGGGCCGCAGTCTGAAAAACCCCGAAAACCTCGCGTCGCTGAAAAAAATCGTGGGGTAGGCGCATTTTTCAGCCGCCGAAAACTTGACAAATAAAAAAAACGGAGTAACTTTGTACTCCGTAATGCGGAAATAGCTCAGTCGGTAGAGCATCAGCTTCCCAAGCTGAGGGTCGCGGGTTCGAATCCCGTTTTCCGCTCGAAGAGGTCTTTGCAGACCTCTTTTTTCGTTGGTGGTGGTAGGGAGGGGGCAGGGCGAGCTTCGAACCCACATCCGGCAGATAACGGGAATGCTCCGGCGAATGGCAGGATACCTATATCTGCATGGCGGGATGCCCGACCAAGCCCGACCGCTACCGGACTGCCGTCCCGCCCTCGCCGGCGACAGGTTCCGTCCAAACGGAGAACCGCCGGATGCAGGCTCTGCGGGCCGCCTCCTGACAGGCTTCGGCCTCCTGCGGCGTCAGCTCGTGAGGGGTTCCCGCCAGACGGCAGCCGTTCCCGGCGACGTTCGTCCCGAAGGCCGGGGCCACGAGCGTCTGGAACCATGCGCAGGCCGCAGTGTAACGTCCGGTCCCGGGATTCAGGTGGTATCCGTCGCGCGTCAGGTCCAGCGAGTCGCACAGCGCCGTGTTGCGCAGGTCCTGAATCGCCGTGCCCGACGGGACGACCACTTCGACGGAGGTCTCCCGCATGAGTTGTTCGACCGAAGAGACGATTCCCCGGTACATCAGTTGCTGGTTCTTCTCGTATCGTCCGAAATCCCGGTGCTGCGAATTGCGGGCATAGGCCCATGTCTGTTGCCAGGCGATGCAGGCTCCGGCATTGGGGCAACACCATCGCACGATCTCGACCAGCCGGCCGAACCAGGGCTGATAGGTCGGATAGATGCCCGATTTGCCCGACGCCTGTTGCAGTACCACGACGTCCCACCGTTCGTCGGCGATTCCGTCCAACAGGGTCGCTTTCTTCGAAACGGTCTCCCAGCGGTTGGACGTCGACTTGTAATAGATATACGCAGGGGCGTTGCCGGCATATTCCCGGCAATGGCGTTCGAGCGAACACCCTGCTATGTAGAGACGCCCCAGCACGACGTTCCGGATGCCGGCAGCCTCCAGCAGCTCGGGCAGATACATCATGCCGTCGTCGGTGAAACTGTTGCCGATGCCGAGAATGCGCAGCGTATCGGGCTGCTGCGGGATGGGGTAGTTGGGGAACTTTTGGGCGAACAGGCTGACGCAGACGAGCGACAGCCCTACGGTCAGCAAAAGGCGCAATGTGCGTTTCATAATCATATGGTCGGTTTATCGGGTTTGTTGCAAATGGGTGATGCGCAGCAGCCGGTCGAATTCGGACCGGGACAGCGTCGTTGCGACCCGCACCGTTTTGCTGACGCCCGGTACGAGGTCGAAATAGTTGTCCTCGAAATGTTCGTCGCCGTCGAGAGCGAGCCAGACGGCGCGGACGAAACGGTCGCTCGAGAGCGTAATTTCATAACCGTCCGCCGCAGGTCCGGCGCTCCAGCGGATGTCGGCTTCGGGCAGCTCAAGCTCTTTTTGAGAGACGAAATATCCGATGTTGGCGTAGCGACGTCCGTCGGTCGTGAATTCCGCGACGACGATCGCCCGATTGCGGGCGCAACCGTGCAAGAGTCCGGAAATGTCGGCCGAATAGACGTTCCGACTGGCATTGGGTGCGACGGTTAGGCTGCGGGTGTTTTCCGAGAGGAGGGCGCCGTCCATGTCCATGACCGTTATCCGGAATTTGCCCCGGACCGTTTTGCGGCGGTCCGACACAAGGCGGACGTTCAGCGTGTTTCCCTCGGCAAGGGGCGATACGAGGATGTCGTCGAAGGCCGGGCGGGCGAAATAATGTTGCGCCTTCCAGCGGCCGTACCAGTCGCGGCTGGCCCACGAAGCCACGGGCCAGCAGTCGTTATGCTGCCAGAAGAGCGATCCCCAGCAGTAGGGTTTGTCGCGCCGATGCGCCTCGATGGCGGTCTTGATGGCGTCGCCCTGCAAAACGTGGCTCATGTAAAGGAACGTGCGGAAATCGCGTGTGGGCCAGTATTCGTCTTCGAGGTATTGGCGGATGCGCATGTTGGCGAAATCGCCGCCGCGCTGGTGGGCCATCATCACCTCCGATTCGATGTCCCTGTCGCGCTCTTCGGGGGCGAAACGCAGGACGGAGGCGTATTCGGGGAACGACTGGAAGCCGTATTCGCTGAAGAAGCGGCTGCGCGTGGCGTTGTAGTCGGCGATCGGTGCGCGGCTGTGCCACACTTTCCAGAAATGCGTATCGCCTTCGCTGTTTTCGCTCGTGCCTTCGTGACGCGACCAGGGCGACGAGGGGTGGTAAGGCGTGCCGGGCGAGCAGGCGGCGACGGCTTCGGGCAGCACTTCGTAGTATTGGCGGCGGAGCTGGTCGCCGATGATCCGGTCCCATTCGGGATGCCCCTGTTCGGCGTACCGGGTGTTCCATCCCCAGCCGAACCACGCTTCGTTGCACTCGTTGTTGCCGCACCATACGGCGATCGAGGGGTGGTTGCGCAGACGGCGGATGTTGTCTTCGGCTTCGAGCCGGACGTTTTCGAGCCATGCCCCCTCGGCGGGCAACTTAAAGGAATCGGAAGCTTTATCTAGTAAAATGCTTTTGCACATAGAGTTTATGAATCGACGAGTTATTGGTGGATATGAATTAAAAAATCCCATTGTGGATGATGTTAAGACAAAGTTTCCATTTGCGTTTGAAATCAGTATGATGATTGTTCCCATTCTTTTTAAATACAAACGTGTTTATGTTACAGAAGATGAAATTTCATATTTAACTGTATATGTGGCACAATTCTTAGAGAATGAAAATGTAAAACTTAAAACAATCGTTGTCACAAGTCAGCGCCATAGTGTTAAACAATTGTTGACACAATGGCTTGAAATGTATTTTAAAAACCAGATTGCGATTGTGGATATCATAAATAAGGAAGCTTTGAAAAAGATGGATCTTACATCCATTGATTTAGTCATTACGTTGGATTCATTTCTGATCTTAAAAGATGTAGAAGTATTCAGTATGGATAAGTTACCAGAAATCAAAGATATTGAACGATTGAATTCAATGATCCACATGATTCGTATGAATAAACGTGTTTCTAAGATATTAGATTGTTATATTCAAAAAGAACATGTAAAGGTATATCCAGACACAAAAGAGCTTCCAGAACTTTTACAAGAGATGTCTCAAAAGTTACATGAATCAGGATTCATATCCGATACAAAAGGATTCTATGAAGATGTTTTGTTGAGAGAAAAGAATTATCCAACTAATTTAGGATTACAGATGATGGTTCCACATGCCCTGTTTACATTTGCCGATAAAACAGGTATAGAAGTGGCCTTGTTGAAAAAACCATTTGAACATCATGGAAATCAAGTGCAGCTCGTATTCTTATTAGCACTCGAAAAGAAACGAAACGATGAAATGAACTTGTTGTTTCAATTCTTTAACCAAATTGTTTCACACAAAAAATATATGCATGCACTCCTTCAAAGTGAAGATAGTGATGCCTTCATTAAAAACTTATATAGTTTTAAATTGTTAGAGTAAAAAAAACAATAAAACCAAACATAATATATGTATCAATTTATTGTCTTATGAAAAGAAAGTGAGATAGTAAAATGAAGAAATTTTCAATTGTTATTGCAGGTGGAGGAAGTACATATACTCCAGAAATTATTCTAATGTTGTTAGACAACTTAGATCGTTTACCATTAAGAAGTATCAAATTATATGATAACGATGAAGAACGTCAAAATCATGTCGCAAAGGCGTGCGAAATCTTAATCAAAGAAAAAGATCCTACTATTGAATATGTCGCAACAACAGATCCTGAAGTAGCTTATACAGATGTTGACTTTGTATTAGCACACATCCGTGTAGGTAAACTTGGAATGCGATCTTTAGATGAAAAGATTCCATTGAAATATGGTGTTGTTGGACAAGAAACATGTGGTCCTGGTGGAATGGCTTATGGATTACGTAGTATTCCGGGAGTATTGGAAAACATTGAATATATGGAAAAATATTCACCAAATGCGTGGATGTTAAATTATTCCAATCCGGCTAGTATTGTAGCAGAAGCATGTCGTCGTTTTAAACCAAACTCAAGAGTTATCAATATTTGCGATATGCCAATTGGTATGGAGCATACAATTGCACGTATTTTAGGTTTCAAAAGCCGTAAAGAAATGTGCATCCGTTATTATGGATTGAATCATTTCGGATGGTGGACATCCATCAAGGATAAAGATGGAAAAGAATATATTCAAGACTTGATTAAACACCAGTTAAAATATGGAAACTGTTTAGCCGATGATGATGCATCAAATTATACAGATAGTTCATGGTTTGATACAGCTAAAAAGGTAAAAGATATTATTGCGATTGATCCAACGATGTGTCCAAATTCATATTTCCAATACTATTTATTTGGAGATGATATGGTGGCACATACAGATCCAAATTATACGCGTGCTGATCAAGTTGTGGATACAAGAGAAAAACGTGTATTTGGTGAATGTGCTCGTATTGAAAAAGTAGGTACTGCAAAGGATACAACACTACAAATCGGTATCCATGCTGAATTTATTGTGGATCTAGCAACGGCCTTAGCATTTAATACGCAAGAAAGAATGTTGTTGATTGTTCCAAATAACGGAGCGATTTCAAACTTTGAAAACGATGCTATGGTTGAAATTCCTTGTATTGTTGGAAAAGATGGATATGAGCCATTGACTGTAGGTGAAATTCCACATTTCCAAAAGGGATTGATGGAACAACAAGTGAATTGTGAAAAGCTTGTTGTCGATGCGTATGAGCAGCACAGTTATTTAAAAATGTTGCAGGCATTGACTTTAAATAAATGTGTTCCAAATGCCAATGTGGCAAGAAAAATTTTAGATGATTTTATTGAGGCGAATAAAGCATATTGGCCAGAACTAAAATAGAAAGAGGAAATCAAAATGAAAATATTGTTATGCTGTAATGCAGGAATGTCAAGTTCAATTCTTGTAAAAAAAATTAGAGATATTGCTGAAAAAACAGGTGAAGATATTGAAGTGAGTGCAGTGGCTAATGCTTCAATTAAAAACGAAGTGGGTAAATGGGATGTATGCTTAGTAGGTCCACAATTGGTTTTTGCGGTTGATTCAATTCATCAACAATTAAATATTCCAGTTGCAAGTATTGAACCTAGAGCATACGCGATGGCAGATGGAGCTGCTGCTATTGAATTGGCAAAAAAATTATTGGGGTAATATGGCTAACGTTGAACAAATATCACAAGTTGCTATGCAGGTCATCACATATGCTGGTATGGCAAAGTCAAGTTATTTAGAAGCTCTTAAATATTATCGTGAAAACGATCAAACAGCTTACGAACAATCAATGTCAAATGGAGATGAAAGTTTTTCACAAGCCCACGAAGCCCATCTTCAATTGTTACAGCAGGAAATGAATACGCAAGAACCACAAATCACAATGTTGATGGCGCATGCGGAAGATCAGCTTATGTCAGCAGAAACAATAAAGACTTTGATTCAAGAAATAATCTTATTAATAGAAAGTAGAGGCAAATAAAATGACAATTTGGGCAGACATTCAGACAAAGAATGGCTTTGCATCCGATGAAGTACAGTCTTCATTACAGAAATATATTCGTCGTGCAAAAGTTGAAGAAGCATGTCAAGCAGCCTATGAATTATATACTTCAGGACCTGTCTTCTTAGACAAAATGTGGTCTCGTCTAGAAACAATTGCAGTTGAAGACGTTGGATTTGGAGATTTAAATGTTCCAGTTTTAATTCATGCACTCGATCAGATGCGTAAAAATTTCCCATACAATGATGGGGATCAACCTATGTATTTTATTCATGCGATTCGCGTGCTTTGTACATGTACAAAGGATCGTTCAAGTGATTATTTAAAAAATATCATTATCAAGGAATCGGCCATGGGAAAAGTGGTAGAAGTACCAGATATCGCATTGGATAAACACACTAAACGTGGACAAGAAATGGGACGTGGATCAAAACACTTCTTCGAAGAAGCCACAAAAGTGATTCCACAATTAGAAATCGACAATGATTATCGTGAACGCTATGGAAAGATTCTTGAAACATATGATCCAGATCATGTTGTTGAGAATGCATTCAAATATAGTTCAGAACAATATTAATGGAAAGTGAGTGTAAGAGAATATGTCATATAATATTTGGGCTGCCGCAAAAACAAGAAATGGCTTAGCCGCAGATGAAGTGATTTCTACACTTCAAAAAAGCATTCGACGCAATAAAGTAGAAGAAGCATGTCAAGCTGCTTATGAATTATATATCACAGGACCTTTGTTTTTAGATAAGCTATGGCGTCGATTACTAACAATTTCAGTTGAAGATATTGGTTTTGGAAATTTACAAGCGGCTGTGCAAGTCAACACATTAAATGAAGTACGTAAAACATATGCGTATGATGATGGGGATCAGCCAATGTATTTTATCCATGCGATTCGTTTACTTTGTGCAAGTACAAAAGATCGTTCAAGTGATTATTTGAAAAATATTATTATTAAAGAAGCAGCCATGGGAAAAGTCATGGAAGTTCCAGATATAGCTTTGGATAAACACACTAAACGTGGACAAGAAATGGGACGTGGATCAAAGCACTTCTTTGAAGAGGGAACAAAGGTCATTCCTCAATTGAAAATTGATAATGATTATCGTGAAAGATATGGTAAGATTTTAGAGAAGTATGATCCAAATCATGTTGTACCGAATGCATTTAAGTATAACCCAGGACAATATTAAGATTGAAAGACCAGCTTTGACTGGTCTTTATTTTAGGAGGAAATTATGTCAACAGCACACAATAGCGCAAATATAGAAGATGTCGCAAAAGTTGTTTTAATGCCAGGTGATCCATTAAGAGCTAAATTGATTGCCGAAAATTTTTTAAAGGATGCCGTATTATTTAATGATGTACGAGGCATGCTAGGATATACAGGGACTTATAAAGGAAAAAGAGTTTCTGTCATGGGAAGCGGAATGGGAATGGCAAGTATGGGAATCTATTCCTATGAACTTTTTAAATTCTATGATGTGGATGCCATTATACGAGTTGGTAGTACAGGAAGTTATTCTGAAAGATTACCAATGAAGTCTGTAGCTTTAGTCAAAGGAAGTTATTCAGAATCTACCTATGCCTTAGCACAAAGTGGTGATACAGATACAATGCAATATCCAGATGAAGATTTAAATAAGTTGATTGAAAGTGTAAGTCAAGAAGTTTCAATTCCTGTTGTAAAGACAAATACACATTCTAGTGATGTGTTCTACTATGAAGGGGACTTGGAACAACCAGAAAAAATGGTTGAAGAACAGGATGCGCTTTGCGTCGAAATGGAGAGTTTTGCCCTATTCCACAATGCCAAGGTATTGAATAAAAAGGCGGCTTGTTTATTAACGGTATCGGATTCATTAAGTACAAATGAACATTTAAGTGCAGATGAAAGACAAACATCCTTTAATGAAATGATTACTCTTGCCTTAGAAAGTGCAATTCGCTTATGAAATACAAAAAAATAGTTTGTGTCGTTATTGATTCTTTTGGGATTGGACAAGCTACAGACGCCAAAGAATTTGATGATGTAGGTGCCGATACTTTTGGACATATCCTAGAATATCGCCCAGATTTAAAGATAGATAATCTATATCAATTAGGTTTAGGAAATATTCATCCTTGTGGTAAAGCTTTACAATCAAAAGGCTATGCTTGTAAGATGCATGAGGCAAGTTGTTCCAAAGATACAATGACAGGTCATTGGGAAATGATGGGAGTTCATACGACAAAACCATTTAAAACATTTACTGAAAATGGTTTTCCTGATGAATTGGTTCAGGAATTAGAAAGATTAACAGGCCATGTCTTTATTGGAAATAAGAGTGCAAGTGGAACGGAAATTTTAGATGAGTTGGCGATGGAAGAGATTCAATCGAATGGAAAGAAATTGATACTTTATACATCGGCCGATAGTGTTCTACAAATTTGTGGACATGAAGAAGTGACTGGATTAGATGAGCTATATCGTGTATGTCAAATTGCTCGAGAAATAACTCTAAAACCAGAATACAAGGTAGGAAGAGTCATTGCCCGTCCTTATGTTGGAGATTCGGTGGGTCACTTTACACGCACGAGCAATCGTCATGATTATGCTTTGTCTCCATCGAGTAAAACCGTTTTAGATGTCTTAAAATCAAATGCATTTGATGTGATTGGTATTGGTAAGATTTCGGATATTTTTAATGGGCAGGGAATCACAAAAAGTATTCATTCGACTTCGAGTCATGAGGGTATGCTTCAAACGATTGAAGAAATGAAAAAAGATTTTACAGGTTTATTATTTACGAACCTTGTGGATTTTGATGCCAAATGGGGCCATCGAAGAAATGTTTCTGGATATGCTGATGAGCTTGAAGATTTTGATGTCTTGCTAGGGCAATTACTTTCAGTTCTTGATTCAGATACACTATTAATTATAACGGCCGATCATGGAAATGATCCAACCTATAAAGGAACGGATCATACTCGAGAGTGTGTGCCATGTTTAATGTATTCACCTAGTATGAAAGAACATGGAATATTGGACGATTCAAGTTCTTTTGGTGTTCTTGGTGCAAGTGTTTTAGATAACTTTGATTTATCAAAACCATCTGATTTGATTGGTGAGTCTATTCTTAATTTGACAAAATAGAAAAAATATATTAATTTATTTTAGCGTTTTATTTTCGTTTTGGTATCCCCTATGAAACTGCCAAAACATAGGGGAGGTAATTTTTTATGAATAAAATGGAAAATATGGAAATCAAACAATTGGTGGTTTCTATGAGTTTGCCCATCATCATCTCGATGGTGATTCAAGCTTTATATAATATTGTCGATAGTATCTTTGTTGCCAAAATTTCAAGTGATGCACTTACTGCTGTATCTTTATGTTATCCAGTACAAACCATTATGATTGCGATTGCCTGTGGTACAGCTGTTGGCTTTAATACATTGCTTGCGCGATATTTAGGTGAAAAGAAATTTGATTATGCGAATAATACAATGATGCATGGAATCTTGTTAGGATTTGTGAATGGACTTGTCTTTTTGATTTTAGGTTTACTATTTTCTAATGTCTTTTTATCTTGGTTTACATCCGATTTAAATGTGGTTTCACTAGCCAATACGTATATTCATATATGTACGATGTTTTCATTTAGTGTCTTTGTACAAATTATTTTTGAAAGAATCATGCAGGCAACAGGAAATGCCATTTACAATATGGTTATGCAAGGAGCAGGAGCCATTATTAATATTATTCTAGATCCAATCTTGATCTTTGGATGGTTTGGTCTACCTGAAATGGGTGTTGCCGGAGCTGCCATTGCGACCGTTATTGGACAGTTTTGTGCCATGCTTATTGGATATGTTATTACGAAGGTAAAAATAAAAGAATTGGATATTCATATGCATAATTTTTCCTTTTCGATACCTATTCTGTGTAAAATCTATAAAGTAGGTGTACCTGCCATATTAATGCAGTCTGTATTAAGTTTTATGACTGTTTTTATGAATATGATTCTAGCACCAATCTCAGCTATGGCGATTACTGTCTTTAGTGTCTACTATAAATTACAAAACTTCTTGAATATGGCCGTGCTTGGAATCACCAATGCCTTGATTCCAATTGTTGCCTATAATAATGGGGCCAACAGAAAAGATCGAGCAATTGAAGCCATACAATTTTCTATGATTCTATCGATTTTCATTATGGCTGTAGGAACAATTGTATTTCAATTATTCCCTAAACAATTATTAGCCATGTTTAGTGCGAATGACCAGATGTATGGGTTAGGAATACCAGCCTTAAAAATCATTAGCTTAAGCTTTGTGTTTGCCGGGATCAGTATGGTACTATGTGCTGCCTTCCAGGCTTTAAATAAGGCAAATACTTCGTTACTGATCACTTTGGCTAGACAACTAGTCATTTTGATTCCATTGACATATGGTTTAATGAAGTGTTTTGGCATTCATATAGGTTGGTATGCTTTTGTGGTTACGGAATTTATATGTACCACGTATTCATTGTTTGAATGGAGAAAAATGAAAAGGTAGCATTCGCTACCTTTTTGCGTATTTAAATGTATACATACAAATGGATGTGGCAATGGACACGTTTAGGCTTTCAAAAGTTTCCATTTCAATTTTGACAATGTGATTACTTAAATCAATTAATTCCTTGCGCACACCTTGACCTTCGTTGCCGACTAGAATTGCGTATTTTTTACTTGGCTTAATATCTTGAAGATCTTTATGTTTGTCATGTAAAGCTGTGGCATACACTTCAATATTTCTTTCTTGAAGCTTTTTAATTTCTTCTACTAAATCCGTTTGAATCACAGGAATATAGAAAAGGGCTCCTTGACTGGACTGAATCGTTTTTGGATTGTAGATATCCGCACAGCCTTTTGACATATAAATGCAGTCAATGCCAAAAGAATGAGCTGTTCTTAAAATCGTTCCTACATTGCCTGGATCTTGTACATTATCAAGTAATAGAATATTTTCTTCTTTTACTGGCTTTAAGTTTAGTTTTTTACATACACCGATCATCTTTGAATTTGAATTCTGATTCGACAATTTATTTAATACTTGTTGCGTTACTGTTTCATAGTTAAATTGAATGGGGCACTCAATTCCTTCAAGAATAAATAATTCTTGTAAAGCATTTGCGTTATATGCTTCCTTAACCATATGTTCGCCTTCAACTAGAAATAAATTTGTCTTATCTCTTTCTTTTTTTTGAATCAGTTTGGCATATTCTTTTATTTTCTTATTGTTTATTGATTGAATCATAAAAAAATATTACCATACTTCGGCTTGAAAAAAAACATGGACTTCGATATAATTTGAAATGTTAAAGCAATGAGAAGACATAGTAGCTATTTAGCGCTTAGATAAGAGAGTAAACCAATTGGTGAAAGGTTTATATGAGTAGGGATAGTGAATTCACCTTTGAGTAAGAGTTAAAACCTCTTCCGTTTCATACGGTTATCATGGTTAATTAAGTGTGTCTATCAAGACGAAGCAAGATGGTAACGCGGCAAAAAGTCGTTCTTGCGTCGTCTTTTTTTTGTTTTTAGGGAAAGGAAGAACAACATGAAAACAATCGAAGAGCTTTTGCAGGAAGCTACACAAAAAATTCAAGATGTTAAAGATTCATCTTCATTGAACGATTTACGTGTCTTGTATTTAGGTAAAAAAGGACCCGTTCAAGAGTTGATGAAGGGTATGAAGGATTTGTCGAAAGAAGAAAAACCTATCTTTGGACAAAAGGTCAACCAATTGAAACAAGATCTTTCTAAGATGATTGAAGAAAAGAAAGAACAATTGGCGGCTTTTGAAATGCAAAAAAAGATCGAATCTGAAAAGATTGATATTACATTACCTGGTCGTAAACCAGAATTAGGGAATGCGCACCCATTAAATTTGGTACGCCAAGAATTGGAAGATTTATTCATTGGTTTAGGTTACCAAGTTATTGAAGGTGATGATATTGTGGATGATGAATATTGTTTTGAAAGAGCTAATATTCCTAAGGATCACCCAGCACGTGATATGCAGGATTCTTTATATATTGATCCAAATCGTTTATTGAGAACACATACTACGGCCATTCAGATGGTTGTATTAGAAGAAAGTGCACCAAATTTACCAATCAAAGTTGTATGTCCAGGTAAGGTATATCGCCGTGATGATGATGATGCAACGCACTCTCACCAATTCATGCAGATGGAAGGTTTAGTTATTGGTGAAAAGGTCACTTTAGCGGACTTAAAAGGAACTTTAGAATTTATGGCCAGAAAGTTATTTGGTCAAGATCGCCAGATTCGTTTTAGACCTAGTTATTTCCCATTCACTGAACCAAGTGTAGAAGTGGATGTTTCTTGTCACATTTGTAACGGAAAAGGATGTCCAACATGTAAAGGGACTGGATGGATCGAAATTCTAGGTGCTGGAGAAGTACATCCTAACGTATTAAAAATGGCTGGTTATGATCCAGAAAAATGCAGTGGTTTTGCGTTCGGTGTAGGTATTGAGCGTGTTGCGATGTTGAAATATGGTATTGATGATATTCGTCATTTCTATACAAATGATAAACGATTCAATTCTACATTCAAACGTTATGAGTAGGAGGATTTAAATATGCGTATTTCAAGAAAATGGTTTAATCAATTTATGGATGTACAAGATCTTTCTATTGAAGAAATGGCAAAACGTATTACAGATGCTGGTTTTGAAGTAGAAGGTATTGAACATTTATCGCAAGGAACAAATTTAGTGATTGGTCACGTTGAAACTTGTACTGAACACCCAGACAGTGATCATTTACACTGTACAACCGTTAATGTTGGAAATGAAGTTGTCAATATTGTGTGTGGTGCACCAAATGTGGCTGCAGGACAAAATGTAATTGTTGCACTACCAGGTGCTGTTTTGCCTGGTGGAGAAATCAAGAATGGTGTGATTCGTGGTGTTGAAAGTAATGGTATGATTTGTTCATTACTAGAACTTGGGGTAGATCCATCAAGTTTAAATGATGATCAAAAAAATGGTATTGAAGTATTACCAGCTGATGCACCAGTAGGAAATACAGATCCACTTGGCTATTTAGGCTTAGATGATGAAGTATTAGATATTGGATTAACACCCAATCGTAATGATTGTCTAGCTGCATTCAATATGGCAAAAGAAGCAGGAGCTATTTTAAATCGTGAAGTTAAACTTCCTGAATATACAGGGGCTAGTGATGTGGGTAGCAAAACGCATCTTCATGTTGAAAGCACAACTGAAAAATGTCCACTATTCTATGGCAAAGTGATCAATCATTTAACAATCAAAGAAAGTCCAAAATGGATGAAAGAATTATTGGCAGCTAGTGGTGTAAAATCAATCAATAATGTTGTTGATATTTCAAATATTGTTATGTTAGAAACAGGGCAGCCAATGCACTTTTATGATGCAAAATCATTGCCAGTACAAAGTATTGTTGTAGCGGATGGATTTGATGAGGAATATACAGCTTTAGATGGTGTAACTTATAAATTACAACCAGAAGATATTGTCATCACAAACCAAGGAAAACCAATCGGTATTGCCGGCGTCATGGGTGGAGATGATTCTAAAATTTTAGATACAACAGATTCAATTATTATTGAATGTGCAATTTTCGATCATGTATCGATTCGTAATACAGCTCGTCGATTAAATTTATCAACAGATGCGAGTATTCGTTACCAAAAAGGTATTGAACCATTAGCTAGTAAGAAAGCATTGGATCGTGCTGTTCAATTGTTGATTGAATATGCCGATGCAACAGGTATTGAAGAAACGGTTCAATATGGACAAGTTCCTTATGAGCCAAAATCAATTTCTTGTACTTTAGAAGCTATCAATAATCGTTTGGGTACAGATTTTAAATTAGATGAAGTCATCGATGTATTTACACGCTTAGACTTTGAACCTGAAGTGGCTGATGATTTGATTACATGCCACATTCCAAGTTCAAGAACTGATATGGAAGGTATGGCGGATTTAAGTGAAGAAGTCATTCGTATGTTAGGATATGATCGTTTACCTAGTACACTTCCAGTTATGCCTATGACAGAAGGTAAATTAACGTATAAACAACAATTGACTCGTCAGGCACGTCAATTCTTATGTGCTCAAGGTTTACAAGATTGTTTAACATATACTTTAATTAGTACAGAAAAGAAAGAGAATGCGATTTTCAACACGGATGAAGCGATTGAACTTGCAAGTCCTATGAGTGAAGAGCGTCGCTATATTCGTACAAGTATTTTGCCAAGCTTATTAGATGTAGTTTCTTATAACCGCGCTCGTAATATCAAAGATATCAATGTCTTTGAATTGAGTGATGTAGCTGGTGTAAGTGGTGCTAAAATGCATTTAGCTATCGCCATGAGTGGTAGCTTGCAACAAACGCGTTGGACAAGTGATGTAACTGTTAGTGATTTTTATACATTAAAAGGTTTGGTTGAAGCTTTCTTAGATCAGATTGGTATTGCCGCTCAAAGAATTTCATTTGTAGAAAATGATTTGGATACAACACATTTCCATCCTTATCGCAGTGCAAAAATCATGCTTGGAAAAGATTGTGTTGGATTATTAGGTGATATTCATCCTCAATATGGTAAGAATATTGTGATGGCTGAACTTGACTTTGATGCGTTGATTGATGTGAAGAAATCAAAAATCAAATTTAGTCCAGTATCAAAATATCCAAGTGTATCTCGTGACTTGGCATTCGTATTAGATCGTGCAATGCCAGTACAAAAGGTAGTGGATACAATTAATAAGCAAGGTCGTTTAAATAAAGAAATGATTATCCGTGATGTAGAAGTATTTGATGTGTATGAAGGTGAACACGTAAGTAAAGATGAAAAATCAGTAGCGTTATCGATCACATTCCAGTCGGATTCTCATACATTAAAAGATGAAGAAATCAACCAAGTGTTTGAGGCAATCTTAGAACATATTCAAAAAGATTGCAATGCGACACTTCGTAGCTAAGAGATGTTTTTGACATCTCTTTTCTTTTGTTTAACAAATCTTGTAAAGGGCTTACAAAAAGATTAAAATAAGACATATAAGGAGATTTTTTCTATGCAAAAATATATTTTAGCAATTGATCACGGAACAACAAGTACACGTGCCGTATTATTTGATAAGGCAGCTAACGTGGTAGAAATTGCCCAAAAAGAAACGACAATATCCTACCCGCATCCAGGTTGGGTAGAACAAGATGCCAATGAGATTTGGCTTGCGTGTTTAGCCGTGATGAGCGAAGTCATTTTAAAAAGTAAGATCAGTCCAGAACAAGTAGCTGCCATTGGAATAAGTAATCAACGTGAAACAAGTGTTTTATGGGATGCATTAACAGGACTTCCTGTAAGTCCAGCTATTGTATGGCAGTCTAAACAGACAAAGAGTATTTGCGATGGTTGGAAGAAAAAGGGGTATGAAGATATTGTAAAGGCGAAAACGGGTCTTCGTATTGATCCTTATTTTTCTGCAAGTAAGATTCGTTTTATTTTTGATCAGAATGCAGATGTGTATGAAAAGGCGAAAAAAGGGGAAGTCTTATTTGGTACGATGGATAGTTGGATCGTATGGAAGTTGTCTGGTTCATTAACACATATTACCGATGTATCAAATGCGAGTCGTACCTTGCTTTTTAATATTCATACTTTGTCTTGGGATGATGAATTGCTTGAAATGTTTGATATTCCAAAATGTATTTTACCTGAAGTAAAACCTACATCCTATGCATATTGTAAGACGGCTTCGTATCATTTCTTTGGTCAAGAAGTGCCAATTTGTTGTGTTGTTGGAGATCAACAGGCGGCTTTGTTTGGTCAAGGCTGCTTTGGCGCAGGTGGCATTAAGAATACATATGGTACAGGTGGCTTTATGTTGATGAATACGGGCAAGAGAATTGTCGAATCTAAAAATGGTTTATTATCAACTGTGGCTTGGCAAATTGGTGATCAGGTAGATTATGCTCTTGAAGGAAGTATTTTTGTTTCTGGTAGTCTAATGAAGTGGCTTCGTGATCAGATGCAGTTGTTTGAAAATACAAAAGATACACAGGTTATGGCTGAAAGTGTAGAGAATACCAATGGAGTTTATATTGTGCCAGCCTTTGTGGGTCTTGGAGCACCCTATTGGGATGATGCATGTCAGGCTAGTATTTTAGGTTTAACTTTTGGAGCTAATAAAAATCATATTGTACGTGCAGCTTTAGAATCTATGGCATATCAATCAAAGGATGTATTAGAGGCTATGAGACAGGATAGTCAAATTGAGATTACTTCTATGAAGGTTGATGGTGGGGCTTGTGCCAATGACTTCTTGTTGCAGTTTCAAAGTGACTTACTTCAAATGTCTGTACAACGCTTTAAGACAAATGAACTAACGGCTTTAGGTGCTGCTTATCTTGCAGGACTATCTTGTGGTTATTGGACAAAAGATGAGCTTGGTGTAGAACTTTCTAAAGAGTTTGTGCCTGAAAAGAGTAAAGAAGAAATGGATAGCTTGTATTCAAACTGGAAAAAGGCGGTAAAAACTTGCCAGAGTTACAAATAAAAGTTAGAATATTGGCATGGAAATTTATACAAAAGAAGATTTTAAACAAATTTTTATAGATTTAGGCATTCAAAAAGGGAGTAAGGTTTTATTGGAAGCAGATTTGGATCGTTATAGTGGCTTGGTTGGAAATGTTCAAATGTTGATTGAAACGTTGCAAGAATTGATTGGGGATACTGGCTTGTTGTGCATGCCGTGTTTCTCTTATTCTTGTTTGGATCCTGCTTGTCTTGAAAACTATTATCCTTATGAAAAGTGGAAAGAGGTTCGCGAGAATTTACCTGGTTTTCATGTAATATTTACGCCAAGTGAAATATATAAGGATTGCACAAATTTATTTTTACGTTATAAAGATGTTTATAGGTCAAATCATCCTGTATATAGTTTTGCGTATTGGGGTAATTTTGATGAAGATGTTTTAAAGGTGGATGTCAATGATGCATTAAGTTTTCATGGAAGTTTATCTTTTTTAAATGAAAAAAATGCCTGTAACCTTCTTATTGGTGTGTTACCAGAAAAGAGTTTAATGGTGCAGGCACTTTCAAATGAGTATCAATTGGGAAAGACGATTGTACAAAGAGCGTTTCTTCGTTCAAAAAGACAATTGACAAAATCTTTTATTGTTCAAGTTGTAGATGAAGAAATATCTAGAGATTTACTAGATGGTTTGACAGTTCTACAAAGTGAATCGAGTTTAGAAGATGTTTATGTACTTAGAAAAGGGGAATAAAGAATTCGCAAATCTTTTCTAAGATAGCTTGATCTTCAATTGAGAAATTGTTGAATTCAAAAGAATCAATATCTAAGATGGCAACGAGTTTGCCATCTTTTTTTAAAGGAATACATATTTCTGAGTTGGAAGCACAATCGCATGCAATGTGACCAGCAAATTTATGTACGTCTTCAATTCTTTGTGTTTCTTGCGTTTTAGCACAAGTACCTACAACACCTTTTCCGTATGGTATGCGTGTACAGGCAACTTTTCCTTGGAAAGGTCCTAAAGTGCATTCTTGATTTTTTTCATCACAAATATAGAAGCCTAGCCAATTGATATTTTCCATTTCATGGAATAAAAGGGCAATCAAATTGGATATGTTTGCGATGTTTGGGAGTGTTTCATCCACTAAATACTTGCATTGTTCAATTAATATTTCATTCATTTTTATCACCGTACTTATTTTACCAAAAAAACAATGAAATTAGTGACTTTTGTCATTGAAAAAAAGCTTTTTTTTAAGTACTATATAAGTGTAAATAAAGCTATTTTTAAGGCTTGAAGAATTTGGGATTGATACTAATACTTCTGAAGGAATAACAGACAGTAAAATTGATAGCGCGAATCATTTTTAGTGTCAAAAACAAATTTTGGCAAAGAGAAGATTCTAGTAGGTTTGACGGAGCTGAATGAATCTTCTTTTCTTTTTTTTTAAATTTTAAAAAAAAAGGGGTTTACAAGATGGGAAGTATTTGGTAATATAGATGAGCACTGCTGAGGTGCACATGATCTTTGAAAA
>OKSA01001624.1_pt1 | contig 20140 bp, 16 predicted proteins | sample 1601181 | NCBI WGS metagenome assembly OKSA01 (sample SAMEA3541538, study PRJEB24748) | human gut metagenome | biome: human gut; feature: human-associated habitat; material: faeces | place: China | collected 2012
AGGTCAATGCCGCCTCGTTTCAAGGCACCTTGCTCGCTCTGGCGGGTTTTCGCTGTCGTTGCCAAAACATCGGCGTTGCCTTGGTCCGGACTAGTCGTTGGGTAGTCATTGGGGACGTTCTTAAACGACTAGTCAAACAAGAACGTCCCCAATGACTACTCATTTAAGTCTGTCCCCAATGACTGCACAATGGCTGGGAAGGCGCATCCCACACCGACGCATTGCCTTCGGGCCCTTTCCCCAGGCTCTCCATAGCTCAGCTGAACTCCCCGCAACCTGTTCCGGGTTGGCGGAACGAGCGCGACGTGGAGTGTCATTCTTTACCGCGTTAGACTAGACGCAGGGAAAGGAGGAGGACATGGATGCTCGCGTCAAGCAGCTTGTAAATATGATCGAGGACGCTCAGCCTGTCGCTGTCGCGGTACTTGCCAAGCGTCTCGAGGTAAGCGAGCGCGCCGTGAGAAACTATATCCATCGCGCAAACGACAACCTTGCAGGGGTTGCACGCATCGTTGGCAGCAAGGGGCAGTATCGTATCGATGTTGCACGTGCAGATGAGCTTGCTCGCTTGCTAGACGGTGCGGCTCTGGCCCATCCGGGCATTCCTGATACGCGCGACGGCCGTGTGTCCTTCCTTCTTAACGACCTCCTAATGCGGTCCCAGTGGGTGACGATTGAGGAGTATGCGGATTTACTCTACGTTTCGGCGCGGACTCTGTCCAATGACATGCGTCTGGTAGAGCAGAAACTCGCCCAATTTGACTTAGCGCTTGAAAAGCGCCCACGCTACGGAATCCGCGTTGCGGGCGGGGAGTCGCAACGGCGCCTGTGCCTGGCCTCGCTGGTGAGGCCCGTGTTGCCCGACACCGACGATGCAAAGCTCGCCGAGCACCTGCGGGCCATCGCCGCATGTGTGGACGATGCCCTGACGGCCTCGCCCGTCACGGTGAGCTCGCTGGCATCCCGCAATCTCATCATGCATCTTTACATCGCTCTTGGCCGCATCGAGCAGGGCTGCTATGTCCCAGCTGCAGAATCGGACGTTCAAAAACTGGAGGGAACGCGCGAATACGCCGCGGCTTTCCAGATTGCCGCAAACATCAAGGATGCCCTGGGCGTGAGCATGCCCCGAGAAGAGGTTGCCTTTATCGCAATCCATTTGCTCGGCAGGGGCACGGGCGTGCCCGAGAAGGGCTCTGCCGTTATCTCGGACGAGATGTGGGAGATTGCTTCCGAGATGGTACGTGCGGTCAACGATGAGTTTAGGTTTGACTTTAGCAGCGATCTTGAACTTCGCATGAACCTTGCTCGGCATATTGGCCCTCTGGGTTATCGCCTTGAATATCACATGCATATGGATAACCCCATGCTGCCCGATATCAAGACGAGGTTTCCGTTGGCCTATTCGATGGCGGCCGGCACCTCGCAGGTACTCGAGCGTCATTTTGGCAGCCAGCCCTCTGATGAGGAGCTCGGCTACATCGCCATGGCATTTGCCCTGGCCCTCGAGCAGCAAGCCGACCAGCCGCGTCGCAAACGCATCCTGATCGTGTGCGCCTCGGGAGCGGGAAGCGCCCGTATGCTCGAGCACCAGTACCGCAAGCAGTTTGGTATGTATATCGAGTCGATTGAGACATGCGACGTCGCCCGCGTGGGAACGCTCGACTTTTCGCACATCGACTACGTGTTCACAACGGTGCCGCTCAACGTCAAGTTGCCTGTGCCCGTCCGCGAGGCCGATTTCTTCTTGGAGACGAGCGATGTCAACGCTATCCGCAAGGTGCTGAGTGATGACGCTGCGCAATCGGACTCCCTGAGCGCTTTCTTTAGCCGTGCCCTGTTCTTCAACCGCGTTGAGGCGTCGTCGAAGCAGGCCGTTCTCCGATATCTCTCCGAGCGCGCCGTCGAGAGCGGCCGTGTCGATGCCCAGTTTGCCCAAGAGGTTGCCGAGCGCGAGAGCGCGAGTGCCACCTCGTTTGGCAATGGGGTGGCCATGCCCCATGGGATGCATCCTTTGAGCGCCGAGGCCTTTGTTACCGTGGGCCTGCTCGAACATCCCATTCTTTGGGACGAATACGGCCATGAGGTCGATATCGTCTTTATGGTGTCGTTTGCCCGGTCGGGCGGCGATGAGGCGCGGATCTTGAGCTCGCTGCTCGCTGAGATCTTTATGGACCGCCAGGGGGTCGAGCGCTTACGCGAGCGCCGGTCCTGGCATGAGCTGATGGCGCTTGTGCAAGCGCATACGGCTTAAGACTTCTTTTGTCGATGACCCTGTCAGTCTACCTGCAATAAACCTCGAGGATTGCGGGCGGGAGATAGGTGTTTCGAATATTCAAGTACAAACCAGACATCACGGGAGAGGAGACCGTTATGGACGATCAGGGAACCGAGATGGTTTCGTTTCAGCTGGTCGCTGCAGCGGGAGAGGCACGCAGCCTTGCCTTCGAAGCCCTTGAAAAGGCAAAGGCGGGGGATTTTGACGCTGCCACCAAACTCATGAAGCAGTCAAAGGATGCGGGAATCAAGGCTCACCACATCCAAACGCAGCTGCTTTCGACCGAGGCGGCGGGCGAGCATCTGTCGGTGGATGTGTTGCTGGTCCATGCTCAGGACCACCTCATGTGCTCCATGCTTGCTCAGGAGCTCGTGCAGGAGCTGATCTGCCTGTATGAGCGCACTGCAGCCAAGAACGCCTAACGGCGTGCGGCGACTATCCAACCAATCAATGCGAAGGGAATCCCTTATGAAGATCCTTCTTGTTTGCGCAGCTGGCCTGTCTACAAGCATTCTGATGAAGAAACTCGAGAAATACGCGGAGCAAAACGGCATCGAGCTCGATATCGATGCGGTGGGTATCGGCGAGTATCAGGAGACCTGCGCCGATTATGACGTGCTGCTCTTGGGGCCGCAGGTGTCCTACCAGCTCAACACCGTCAAGCAGGGGAGCGGTAAGCCGACCGCGGTCATCCCCGCACAGGACTACGGCATGGGCAACGCCGCCAACGTGCTGGCACTCGCCCAGTCGCTGTTGGGCTAGGAGGCGACCATGGAAAAGTTCATGACCCTGCTTCAGGAAAAACTGACCCCTATTGCCAATTTCTGCGGCACCGAGCGTCACTTTGCCTCCATGCAAAAGGGCTTTATGAGCGCGATCAGCTTCATCTTGGTCTCTGCCGTCTTTATGATCATCGCCAACCCGCCGGTCACGGCCGACCTGGTGGCGCAGGGCGGGTTCTGGTCCGTCTTTGGCCCTTGGCTCGATTTTGCCACGGCCAATAAGCTCACGCTGCTCATCCCGTTCAACATGACGATGGGCATACTGTCGGTGATCGTGACGTTCGCAATCGCCTATAACCTGGCGGGCACCTACAAGATGCCCAAGCTTAACGCCGGTATGACCTCGCTGGTGATGTTCCTGATCGCCGCGGCGCCGTCGTCCTACTACCAGCTTGCTGATGAGTCCGTGCTCCAGGCGGTCCCCTGCACCTATCTGGGTGCGCAGGGCCTGTTTACCGCCATCATCGTTGCCCTGGTCTCCGTCGAGGTCACGCGCTTCTGCCAGACCAAGGGCATCACCATCAAGATGCCCGATGGCGTGCCGCCGTTTTTGTCCGAAACCTTTGGCGCCATCGTGCCTATGCTCGTCAACATCCTCATCTTCTTTGGTGGCAACCTGCTGATCCAGATGATCGATCCCACGCTGTCCATCCCCTCGGTTATCGAGAAGCTGCTCGCTGCCCCGCTTTCCGTCGCAGTTGACTCTGTGCCCGGCGCACTGCTTATCTGCTTCATGACGCTGCTGTTTTGGTGCTTTGGCGTCCACGGCAACATGATCGTGATGCCCATCACCGCCCCGGTCACGCTTGCCGCCTTTGCTGCCAACGCCTCGCTCTACGCTGCTGGGCAGCCGCTTGAGTTCCACCCGGTACTCATGTCGATGGTCATCAACCTCATCGGCGGCACGGGCAATACGTTCTCTTTTGTGGCGCTCTGCGCGTTTAAGGCAAAGTCGCAGCAGCTCAAGGCATTTGGCAAGGCATCGATCGTGCCGAGCTTCTTCCGTATCTCCGAGCCCGCGATCTTTGGCGCACCCATCATCTTCAACCCGATCCTCATGATTCCGTTTGTGCTGGGCGGTATGATTTCGGCCCTGCTGTATTGGGGTGCAATCTCACTGGGTCTTGTCTCTAACTTCTACATCTTGGTGAGCGGCACGTTCCCCATCTTCGTTCAGGGCTTTATCCAGTGCCTCGACCCGCGTATCTGGGTATTTACGATCGTTTTGATCGTGGTCATGGCTGTGGTCTGGTACCCGTTCTTTAAGGTGTACGACAACCAGCTCCTGGCGCAGGAGCAGGAGAACGCCGCGGCAGCTTCTGCCAAGGATACTGAGTAGCATGGGTTACTTTGACAGAACGTCTGCTGCCGGTATGCCCGAGGGCTTTTTGTGGGGCGGCGCGCTCGCTGCCAACCAGGCCGAAGGGGGCTGGAACGAGGGCGGCCGCGGTATGTCGCACTCCGACCTGATTCCACAGGGTCCCGACCGCTGGGATGTGATGTTTGGCAGGCAAAAGCCCGTGGATGATCCGGACAGGCTGTATCCATGCCGTTGGGGCAACGACTTCTTCCATCATTGGCGCGAGGACGTCGAGCTCTTTGCCGAGATGGGCTTTAAGTGCCTGCGTCTTTCAATTTGTTGGAGCCGTATTTTTCCCACAGGGATGGAGGCCGAGCCCAACGGTGAGGGCTTGGAGTTTTACCGTCAGGTATTCGAGGCGCTGCGCGAGCATGGAATCGAGCCGCTCGTGACGCTGACGCACTACGACTATCCGTTGGCTCTGGTCGAGCGCTATGGTGGCTGGCAAAGCCGAGAGATGATCGAGCGGTATGCGCACTACGTCGAGACCGTCGGACGTGCGTACCAGGGCCTCGTGCGTTATTGGCTCACCTTCAACGAGATCAACAGCGTGGCGCTGTCCTATCTCAACGCGGGCGTCACGCTCGAGGATGAGCGTGACCGTGCAGCCGTGACCGCGGCGTTCTCGCACCATATGTTTATGGCGAGCGCTCGCGCTGTCGAGATCCTGCACAAGATCGATCCCGCAAACAAGGTGGGCTGCATGATCGCTGCCGGTGCGACCTATCCGTACCGTTGTGCGCCCGAGGACGTATGGCTTGCGTATGAGGAGGACCGCGGCCGCTACTTCTACACTGACGTGATGGCTGCGGGCGCCTATCCTACTTGGAAGCTGCGTGCGCTCGAGAAAAAGGGTGTTCACGTGCCCTTTGAGCCAGGCGATACGGAGTATCTGGCCGAGCATACCGTCGACTTCATCTCGTTCTCGTACTATTGCTCGCGCTTGGTGTGCGCCGATGACCAGGTGATCGCTGAGAAGGCGGAGGGTAACGTGTTCCCGACGCTGCGCAATCCGTACCTCAAGGATAAAGAGACTGCTTGGAAATGGCAGATCGATGCGCTGGGTTTGCGCGTGACGCTTGCCGGCTACCACGATCGTTACCATCTTCCGCTCTTTATCGCTGAGAACGGTGTGGGCGGACTCGATGCGCTGGAAGACGGCAAAGTCCACGATGCGTATCATATTGATTACCTGCGCAGGCATATTCTTGCGCTACGCGATGCAATTGTCGAGGACGGTGTTGACCTGATGGGATACACGCCGTGGGGCTGTATCGATCTGGTATCGGCCTCGACGGGGCAGATGAAGAAGCGCTATGGCTTTGTTTATGTCGATGCCGATGATGCGGGCAAAGGCACGTTCGATCGCTACCGAAAGGACAGCTTCTGCTGGTATCAAAAGGTCATTGCATCAAATGGCGAGGACTTGAGTTAACCCTTGCAAGTCTGCTGCCCCCCGCGGCCCGTTTCGGCCGCGGGGGCTTTTGCTATTTACCTAGTCCCCGATGAGACCCTCATTCTGTGGGCAGTCGTTGGGGACAGACTTAAACGACTACTCATTTAAGTCTGTCCCCAATGACTGCGGAAATCCGGCACTTGGGGACATTCCTTTTCCGCCGGCAGCTTGGGATAGTCCTTAAAGCCCGCATCGATCAACTGCGGAAAGCGCATCCCAGAATGAGCTTCCAACATGGGACGCGGTTTCCCTTGAGGCCCTCAAACGGAAAATGCATCCCGGAAATATGCCGAAAAGTGGCTCTCAGTTTCCCAAGCAGGCCGCTAACGGAAAGCGCATCCCGCTATCGAACTTCAAAGCGGGATGCGCCTTCCGTGCCGGCAGTTCCGGGCAGTCTGGGCCACTCATTTAAGTCAGTCCCCAATGAGTGCCCAATGACTAGTAGTAGGCCCACATGGCTTCGATTTCGTTGAGGACCTCCACCACGCCCCAGCGGCGGGCGCTGCGGCTGGCCGAGTTGGGGTCGTAGACGCCAATCTGGTTGGCATCGTCGATGCCGTGGAGCACGATATAGTGGCCTACGTTGGTAAACGTGCCGGGGCGCACTGCGGCGATGACGGGCGCACCCGAGCGAAGTGCTTGGGTAATCGATTCGCGATCGTTATAGAGCTGTGTTCCGTTGAGCCCCAGCTGCCACGCACCGCTTGTCATAAACGACCACTCGGTGGCACCGGTGGGGGCGTAGTTGCCGGCTTCGGCCAGTGCGCATATATCGACCGGCGTCTTATCGGTGTGGCCGGTCTTAAAGATATAGACCATGGTGAGGCAAGTGGGACCGCAAGCGTTTTCGCGAATAGTGCCGCCGGCATAGGGCAGCTCCGACCATGCGGGGTCAATTTGGTAGATGTGGGGCATGGTGCCGGCCTGCCATTGCGAGCGTGGGGTCGAGAACGCGAAGGAGTAACCGGGCGCGACGGGAGCTTTAAGCAGCTTGTCCTCGGCAGTGGGCTCAAGACCGGCTGATCCGTGGGAGATACAGGATCCCAAAAACACAAAGACGAGGCAGGCGGCAATGGAGCAAAGCGCAAGGCGTAGGCGGCGGGCCGGAAGCACGTGGCTTGTGGTATGCGACGCGGGGTGAGGGGCGGAATTGCCGCGATCGCGTTGAGGTCGCGAAAAGGAGCGTTTAACGTAGTAGTCGGTCTTACGGCGATCGTAGCGGCGCGGCTGCGATATGTCGGTCTGACGTTGGCGTGTGCTCGTACTCACGCGGTCTGACTGTTGCACGGTACGGCTTTGTTGCCGAGAAGAAGCCCCGGGCTGCTCTTGGGGGCGCTGCTGGTTGCCGTTGTCGGAGGTGCTTCTGGGCGTTGGCGTGGTGCGGCCGGCAAGGCGCACGCTTTGTGGCCGTTGGTCGCCGTCATTGTATCCGTATGCCATTCGAATCACCTTGCCTCGTGTGTAACTTGTCTATCCTACATAAAAAGATGCGCGACACATGGGTATGTGCGCCAAAAGCCTGACAAATGGTATGAACGTTGCCGCGCCGCGCGCCAAGCGTCACGGCAACAGGTATTCAAAAGCAGACAAGATGAAAGCGTCCAAGACGAATGACGTCTCCCGCCGTTCGTCCCAAAAACGGTGCCGCTCGTTTTGCAGTTCTGCCTTCGGTCGAGCTGCGAGCGGCGCTGCTGCGCCAAGGCCGTATCTTAAAGCCATGGAATAAAAGCGCGCGGCAAAACGGACCGCGCAAGGGGTGACGCCAGGGGGCGTCAAAAAGGAAAGGAGGGGAACAATGGCGGACAAGAACGCAGAAGTTGCAGTCGAAGGTAACGGCGGCATGAAGAAAACGCTTTCGCTCTGGAACTTCTTCACCATCGGTTTCGGTGCCATCATCGGTACTGGTTGGGTCCTGCAGGTCGGCGACTGGATGGTCGTGGGCGGCGGTCCCGTTCCCGCTATGATCGCATTCCTCTTGGGTGCAATCTTCCTCGTGCCCGTCGGAGCTGTTTTCGGTGAGCTCACGGCTGCTATCCCCATCTCGGGCGGCATCGTCGAGTATGTCGATCGTAGCTTTGGCCGTACGATGAGCTACATCACCGGCTGGCTCCTGGCCCTGGGCAACGGCATCCTGTGCCCGTGGGAGGCCATCGCCATCTCGACTCTCGTGTCCGAGATGTTCGGCAGCCTGCCAGGCCTTGAGTGGCTGCGCGCCGTCAAGCTCTACACCATCCTGGGTGCCGACGTTTACCTGTTCCCGACGCTGATCGCGCTCGGCTTTGCAACCTACGTCATCTTCCTCAACTTCCGCGGTGCCAGCTCGGCCGCCAAGCTGCAGGCCTTCCTGACCAAGGCCCTGCTCTGCGGCATGCTGCTCGCCATGGGCGTCTCGCTGTTCACCGGTTCGCCGGACAACGCCATGCCCGTGTTCTCCCAGGTCACCGGTGCTGGCGGCGGCAAGCCCGCTACCGAGGGCACCAGCCTGTTCGCCGGTATCGTGTCGGTCCTGGTTCTGACCCCGTTCTTCTACGCCGGCTTCGACACCATTCCTCAGCAGGCTGAGGAAGCAGCCGAGGGCCTCAACTGGAACAAGTTCGGTAAGATCATCTCCCTGGCCCTGCTGGCCGCCGGCGGCTTCTACATGGTCTGCATCTACTCGTTCGGCACCATCCTCGACTGGCATGAGTTTGTTAAGAGCCCGGTTCCCGCGCTTGCCTGCCTCAAGGGCATCAACATGCTCCTGTACCTGGCCATGCTCGTCATCGCCACGCTTGGACCCATGGGCCCGATGAACTCCTTCTACGGCGCCACGAGCCGCATCATGCTCGCCATGGGCCGCAAGGGCCAGCTGCCCGAGAAGTTCGCCGAGGTCGATCCCAAGTCCGGCGCTCCCAAGCTCGCCTGCGTCGTTCTGGGCGTCATCACCGTCGTCGGTCCGTTCCTGGGCAAGAACATGCTCATCCCTCTGACCAACGTGTCGGCTCTCGCCTTCATCTTCTCCTGCGGCATGGTCGCCCTCGCTTGCCTGCGCATGCGCTTCACCGAGCCCGACCTGCCTCGTCCCTACGAGGTGCCCGGTGGCAAGTTTGGCATCAGCCTCGCTATCGTTGCCTGCGGCACCATCATTGGCCTGCTCGTGATCCCGTTCTCTCCCGCCTCCCTCAACATGGTGGAGTGGAGCATCGTGATCGGCTGGCTGGCTGTTGGCCTGGCCCTCATGGCCTTCACCAATTCCCGCAAAAAATAACGCCTAGCCGGGGCGGATCGGGTGCGCGGGGCCCTCTCTCCCGCGCACCGAACCCGGCACCACTTGGGTAGTTTTGTGAGGCCTTAACCCAACGCGGCCTCGCCCACTATATGGATCCATAAGGAGGAACCATGTCCACTAAGTATGCAATCGTTGGCGGCAAGCTCATCGACGGTACCGGTGCCGAGCCGGTCGAGAACTCCCTCGTTCTCGTCGACGACAATGGCAAGATCGAGTACGCCGGTGTCATGCAGGACCTTCCCGAGGGCGTTGAGGTTATCGACGCCGCCGGCAAGACCGTCCTTCCCGGCCTGATCGACACCCACCTGCACTTCTCGGGCAACCTGACCGACGATGACACCGACTGGGTCATGCAGCCGCTCCTCGAGAAGCAGGCCGTCGCCGTCAAGCAGGCCTACGACTGCCTCACCCACGGTCTCACCACCGTCTGCGAGATCGGCCGCTTTGGTATCCAGATCCGCGACTGCATCGACAAGGGCGTCTTCAAGGGCCCGCGCGTTCTGGCCACCGGCCTCGGCTTCTGCCGCGTTGCCGGCCACGGCGACTCCCACCACTGCAGCCAGGAGCTCAACAAGGAATCGCACCCCTGGGGCGACCAGGTCGACGGTCCTTGGGATCTGCGTAAGGCCGTCCGTCGTCGCCTGCGCGAGAACCCCGATGCCATCAAGATCTGGGCTACCGGTGGCGGCATCTGGCGCTGGGACTCCGGCCGCGACCAGCACTACTGCTCTGAGGAAATCCAGGCTGTGATCGAAGAGGCCAAGTTGGTCGGCATCCCCGTGTGGAGCCACTGCTACAACAACCACGCCGCTGCCTATGATTCCGTCCGCTTTGGCTGCGAGCAGCTGATCCACGGCTTCGATATCGATGAGCGCACCATGGACCTCATGGCCGAGCAGGGCACCTTCTTCACCCCGACGATCGCCTTCCTGCCCACCTGGTACGCCACCTATCCGCCCGTCTACGTCCCCGAGCTGCACGACAAGTACGAGGGCACCCTGGTCGAGAAGGAGCTGCAGCGCAACTACGACTGCCTGCGCGAGGCCAAGAAGCGCGGCGTCGTCATGACGATCGGTTCCGACTCCTTCTCCTTCGTCACCCCGTACGGCACCTGCTCCATCGAGGAGATGTACGAGTTCGTCGACAAGATCGGCTTCACCCCGGTCGAGACCATCACCTGTGCCACCCTTAACGGTGCCAAGATGTGCCACATCGAGGACGAGACCGGTTCCATCGAGGCCGGCAAGTGCGCCGACCTGCTGGTCGTCAACGGTGACGTCGCCGCCGACATCCACGTGCTCAACACCGACAACATGGACGTCATCATGAAGGACGGCTGGATCGTTGAGGCCGGCAGCTTCGGCGAGGCAAACAAGTACAGCGCCTAAGCTACCGTTCATCGATGGCTGGATGTAAAACACAGTATTTGATTGCATAATGCAATGGAGAGGGTCGCTTGCGGCCCTCTTTATTGCTATGGGTGCTACGGACAAGAGGGGATGACGGTGGATTTAAACAGGCTGATTCTGGGCAAGAGCTACAACTCTACCAAGGTCTTTCGTACGGCCCAGCATGTGGTTCAGGCCATCCTGCTCGGTGTTGTCGTTCCGGCGCTTATCCTGCTGCTTATCTGGGATTTAACCGATAATCCCAATCCCGTTCCGGGCGTTGTCGTTATTGCCGGCCTGGTCATGCTGTGCTTCTTTTTCTCGTATGTCTTTGTGGTCCCCGATGACCTCACATCGAGCGCAACCGATCGTACGCTTGCCATCGCATCAAAAATATTCGCCTATACGTCGCGCGGCCTTACGCCCGAAGCGGCCCTGGGCGCCTCTAAAATCATCCTGTCCGAGACCATCGCCTCTGCCATCTGCTTTACCGACGGCAAGCAGGTACTGGCAAGCTGGGGCGAGGACTCGGCAAAATGCCCCGCCGGCACCCCGGTGGTGCTCAAGACTACGCTCAACGTGATTGAGACGGGTGAGCAGAGCGTGTTTTCGCGTGACGCTTCCAATGAGACGGGCGGCTATTTTCCCCGCCTGCGCGCCGGCATTGTCGCGCCGCTTACCGTGCGTGGGCATTGCGTGGGCACACTCGAGCTGTATTACCCGCGCCTGAGCAGCATCGATATGCGCCAGACGGCGCTTGCCTCGGGTTTCGCCGACCTTATTTCCACGCAGCTCGCCAGCTTTGAGCTCGAGCGCCAGGATGAACTCACGGCCCGCGTTGAACTCCGCGCTCTGCAGTCGCAGGTCGACCCGCATTTTCTATTCAATACCATCAGCACGATCGTGTCGCTCGTTCGAACCGAGCCCGACAACGCGCGATCGCTGCTAATCGACTTTTCCAACTACTATCGTCAGACGCTTTCTGACTCCGATACGCTCACCACGCTCGAGCACGAGGTGGAACAGGGCACTCGTTATATCAATCTTATGCAGGCCCGGTATGGTGATGGCCGTCTGCGCGTTTCGGTCGACATCGACTTTGAGGTGCGCGACAGCCTGGTGCCGCCGTTTATCTTGCAGCCGCTGCTCGAAAACTGTATCAAGCATGCGCAGCGCGAGACCGAGCCGCTTTCTATTCGTGTTAGGGCTTTTGAGACCGATGACGGCTTGGAGATCATCGTCGAAGATGACGGTATCGGTATGAGCGAAGAAGTCTGCGCGCATCTGTTTGAGCAGCATCGCCGAGAGGAGCCCGAGAGCATTACCGCCGACGGATCCATCAAGCGAGGTTGCGGCCTGGCGCTCTTCAACGTGCTTCAGCGCATCCATTTCTTTTACGGAGAAGATTCTGGCATGCGCGTGAAGTCCCAGGAGGGCGTGGGAACACAGGTCATCGTCGAGTTGAACGGCGAGCCGCATGAACCGGCGCCGCTGACGGTGTAGCACGCGGTTGGATTGAGAGAAAAAGAGGGGAAGCGCATATGTCCGAAGGCTGGAACATCCTGGTGGTTGATGACGAGCCCCCAATTAGGGCTGAGCTACGTTATCTGTTGGAAAAGGATACGCGTGTGGGTCAGATTGCCGAGGCGGGCAATGTCACCGAAGCCGTGGAGTCGATTCTGTCGAACAAGCCCGACGTGCTGTTTTTAGACATCACCATGCCCGGTCGCTCGGGAATTGAGCTTGCCGAGACGCTGCAGAACCTAAAGACGCCGCCGGTCGTGGTGTTTGTGACGGCATTTGCCGAGTATGCCGCCGATGCCTATAACCTCGATGCCGTCGATTACATCGTCAAGCCGGTCGAGGATGCCCGCCTGTCAAAGGCGCTCGACAAGATCGAGGCTGCCCTGGGCGCTCGCCGTGTCGTCCATGCTCCGCGCCAGCCTTTGCGCCTGACGGTGGATCGTGGGGGCAAAAAGGTGTTCATTCCCGTGGCGGATGTCTGCTACTTTGAGGCGCGCGCCGATTTTTGCAACGCCGTCTGCGCCGAGGGAACATACCTGATCAATGAGTCGATTTCCTCGCTTGAGCGACGTTTGGCCTCCGAGGGCTTTATCCGTGTCCACCGCAGCTATCTGGTCAATTTGGAAGACGTGCACAATGTCGAGATCGGTTCCACGGGTCTTATGGAGCTCAGGCTCGATCGCGTAACCTCGACCGTGCCCGTGTCGCGTCGTCGCGCTGCCGAGGTTAAGGCGCATCTGGGGCTTGCGTAGACGGTCTGCATGCCATCGTTTACCACCGTAGGTTTGGTATGGCCGCGCGGTGGGCATAATGGGTGACATCGAATGAAATCGAAAGGATTATTATGCCTGCGCTCATCACCCATCATCTATTTGGCGAGGAAAGCATCGAGCGTCTGCCGCAGGGCGTCATTACGTCCGACGAGGAACGCATTGCTTTTATCCTGGGCAACCAGGGTCCCGACCCGTTTTTCTTCCACATCCTGACGCCGCGCGTTTCCGACTGCACGCTGCTAGCGCAGGTTATGCATCGCTCGCGCATGTCGCGCCAGTTCTCGTGCCTGCGCGACGGCGTGTCCCATCTGCTCCCGCGCGATGCCAACTTGGGCCGCGCCTTTGCGCTGGGCTTGCTGTCGCACTACGTGCTCGACCGTAATGCCCACCCCTTTGTCTACGAGCAACAGTTTGGCATTGTCGAGTCCGATCCCGAGCTAGAGGATTCGGGCAGTCAGGTCCATGCGGTGCTCGAGAGCGACCTGGACGTACTGATGCTGCAGGTCAAGCGCGACGGCGCCACGGTCGACGATTATCCGCCAGCGGGCGAGATCGTTACCACCGACCGCATCAATCGTGTGGCCGGCGTGCTGATGAGCTATGTTGCCGGGCGTGTGTACGGTATCGATATCCCGGCGGGGGAGTACGGAGCCGCAGTTGCCGACATGCAGCTGCTCTATCGCGCCATTGAGCCGGCGGGCTCGGCCAAGACGCGTGCAATTGCCCTTGTCGAGGGCCTAGTACACGACTACTCCCTGCTTGACGGCCTTGCTCACCGCGTGACGACCGAGCCGCCCGAGCGCGCCGGCAATCTGGGCCATCTGGCGTGGAAGAATCCCTTTACCGATGAGGTCTCGAACGAGAGCTTCCCCGAGGTCTTTGATCGCGCGCTGGTCGATTACGAGTGCACGGTCGCCCGATTCATCGAAACAGGCGACATGGAGGCCGTGACCAACCATGTCAATTACAGCGGTCGCGTGCTCAATGCCGATGAGGAGTTCGACCGCGAGGAATAGGGCTCATGCGTGCCCCTTTGCCGAATCCTTACCGGTGCTTCTGGACAATTGGGGTACGATGAACTAACTGCATATCGGGCAAATACGAAGGGTCCCTGTCCATGAAATACACCAAGCTCGAGCGTAACTGGGTTATGTACGATGTGGGCAATTCGGCCCTCGTGCTGCTCAATACCTCGGTGGTGCCCATTTACTTTAACGCCATCAATACCGGCGCTTCCTCGGCCGACCTGGTGGTCGCTTGGGGCAATGCGCAGACGATCGCCTCGCTGGTCATCGCCATGCTCATGCCCATTCTGGGCGCACTTGCCGACTACGCCGGCAACAAGATCAAGTTCTTCTTGGGCTTCTTCCTCACGGGCCTGGTGCTTTGCCTGGCGCAGGCTATCCCAATGTCCGCCATGGCATTTTTGACCGTGTACGTGCTGTGCACCATCGGCCTTAACTCTTCTATGACGTTCTACGACGCCATGCTGCCTGACATTACCACCGACGAGCGCATGGACGCCGTGTCCAGCTCGGGTTATGCCTGGGGCTACATCGGTTCCACCGTGCCGTTCGTCATCTGCCTGGCGCTCATCATGGGTGGCCCCGCTCTTGGCATCCCCACCATGCTGGCAACGCGTCTGTCGTTTATCATCACTGGTGCCTGGTGGCTCATCTTTACCCTGCCGCTCATTCGCACCTATAAGCAAAAGTACGGTCGCGAGCGCGGTCCCGAGGACACCATCGGCCACATCGTGGGCGGTGTGTTCTCCGAGGTCGGACACACCATGCGCGAGATTGCCCGCAATAAGACCGTGCTGGTCTACATGATCGCGTTCTTCTTCTATATCGACGGTGTGCACACGGTCATTTCCATGGCCACCAGTTACGGATCGGCCTTGGGCATCGATTCGACGCAGCTGGTGCTGGCGCTGCTCGTTACGCAGTTCGTGGCCTTTCCGTCCGCCATCATCTACGGCAAGCTCGCCGGACGCGTGGGCACGCTCAACATGATCCTGGTGGCGGTCGCCGCCTACATGGGGATTGTGCTGTTCGCCGCGTTCTTCCTAAAGACCGCCTTTGAATTCTGGGTGCTTGCCATTATGGTCGGCCTGTTCCAGGGCGGTGTGCAGGCGCTCAGCCGTAGCTACTTTGGCCGCATTATCCCCAAGGAAAAGTCCAACGAGTACTACGGCTTCTTTGACATCTTTGGTCGTTATGCAAGCGTTATGGGCACCTTCCTGGTGTCGGTCGTCACCTCGCTGACCGGCAACCCGTCGCTGGGCGTCCTTTCCATTGGCGTGCTGCTGGTCGTTGGCTTTATGCTACTGGTCCGCCTGTCCCGCATGACTCGGGCGGCAGAGCATGCCGCATAGGAGCGAGCGGCTATTGTGCCTGTCCGCGATACTCTTTTGGGGTTATCCGCAATAAACATTGCGACTTGCGAGCAATGATTTGCCCAAGTGGGTATGATGGAATCAGCTAGGTCGCGGGGCGTCGCCTGTGTTTGGCGGCGTCCCGTTTTTGTGTTGCAGGGAGGGTAAGGCATGAACGCCACGGTCGTGATTCCAACGTATTGGGCGGGCGATGACGCTTGCGCAAACGCCCCTGGCACCTATGACCATTCGACGCGACTCAACGCCGACAATCCCGAACTCGACCGCTGCCTGGCCTCGCTTGAGCAGGTGTGCGACATCCCGCGCATCATCCTTTTGGTGGTCTGTCCTGTTTCTGCCACAGCCGATGTGTCGCTGCGCGTGCACGAGATTGTCGACGCGCATCCCACGCTCAAGGTCACCGTTGTCACCAACACCCAGGCCTCGCGCATCGCAGACCGGGTTGCTCAGATCGCGCCCAAGGGTTCGGGCGAGTGCGTGAGCCTGCGAGGCTACGGTGCCATCCGCAACATGGGGCTAGCCTGTGCCGCTGTGCTGGGGCATGACGCGGTTATCTTTTTGGATGACGATGAGACTGTCATCGACGCCGACTTTATGAAGCGCGCGACCTATGCGTTGGGGCAGCAGACGCGTCAGGGCTTGCCGATCTTGGTCAAGAGCGGCTATTTCTACGATCGCGACGGCTCGCCGCTGGCTCCCACGGACAAGGCGGGCATCTGCCATCGTTGGTGGACCAAGCGCATCGAGTTCAACCGTTGGATGAAAAAGGCGCTCTCGGGCACCCGCATCTCGCGCTCCAACTACGTGTGCGGCGGCCTGATGGCCCTGCACGCCCGCGCCTTTACGCGTGTGGCCTTTGACCCGTTTATCACCCGCGGCGAGGACTTGGATTACCTCTTTAACATGCGTATGTTTGGCTACGACGTGTGGTTCGATAACGAGTGGACCGTGCGCCATCTGCCTCCGGAGTCCGAAAAGCGCTCACCGCGCTTTATGCAGGATGTATACCGTTGGTACTACGAACGGGCCAAGTTGACGTTCGCCGCGCATCAAAAGGAGCTCATCCCCGTTACGGCGGCATCGCTCATGCCCTACCCGGGCCCGTGGATTTCGCGCGAGCTCGACGACCGCGTGCGCAAGACCGCTATGGTCCGCAGCGTGTTTACCCGCGAGCATGAGGGCTACCTGCGCATTTGGCGCCATGGTATCGGCGAGGCAAAGGCCTATGCGCGCCAAAACGCTGCAAGCTACCTGCGTTTCCAGAGCTTTTGGCCCAAGATCATGGACGGGCTTTGGCGTGACGCACAACTGATCAGTATCCTGGAGGGGGCCGAATGATCGACCGCCGCGCCCAGCGCGATAGTTCAATATCAATCTTTCGCATCATTGCCGTTGCATGCGCCATTTGCGTGCTGGTGTACTTTATTTTTGCCTTGGTGACCGGTATCGAGCCGATCGCCACGGTGATTGCCTGCGCGCTGCTGTGCATCTTTCTGTGCATCTTTATCTTTTTGACGCTCAATCCCGATTCGGTGCGCTCCCAGTACACCGAGGAGACGCTCTCGGTGGCCTCGGCCATGCTCGAGGACATTAAGGGCGGTCTGACGCAGGAGTCGGCGCGTTTGGTGTGCCGGCGCATTTTGCCCGAGACGCGCGCCATGACGGTGGCCATCACCGACGAGGACAACGTGCTTGCCTGCGCGGGCGAGTTTGAGGAAAAACTGCTGCCCGATACTCCCATCCACACGCTTGCCACACGCTACGTTATCGAACATGGCATCGTGCAGTCGTTCAACCGTATGGTGGATGTCGTGGGCTCGGACGGCTCGCACAACCAAGTTCCCGCCGGCATTATCGCCCCCATCAAGGTGGGCGATCGTACCGTCGGCACGCTCAAGTTCTACTACAAGACCCCGCGCGCCGTCGACCGTACCCAGTATGCGCTTGCCTCGGGCTTTGCCGAGATCTTGTCCACGCAGCTCGCCATCCACGAGCTCGAGGTGCAAAAGGAACTCACGGCGCGCGCCGAGGTGCGTGCGCTGCAGGCGCAGATTAACCCGCACTTCCTGTTCAACACGCTGAACACCATTGCATCGTTTACGCGCACCGACCCGCTGCGGGCCCGCGAACTGCTTCGTGAGTTCTCGTCGTTCTATCGCGCCACGCTCGACAACTCGGGGTCGCTTATCCCGGTCTCGCGCGAGGTCGCACAGACCAAGCGCTACCTTACCTTTGAGAAGGCCCGCTTTGGCGAGGACCGCGTGCTTGCGACGTTCGATGTGTCCGAGGACGTGGAAGATACGCTGGTGCCGGCGTTCGTGATCCAGCCGATTGTCGAGAACGCCGTACGTCATGGTATGGGCGATGACGACGCCCTGAGGATCGACGTGACCGTTCACCAAGACGGCGAGGATGCAATCTTGATTGCCGTGGCCGATAATGGCGTGGGCATGGATGAGGGTACCGCCGCCAGACTGTTTGACGAGCGCTCTGCCCGTCCCGACGCCAGCTCTCCCCAGGGTGGCGGCGCCGGTGTGGCCATGCACAATATTTCGGAGCGCATCCATCGCTTTTATGGGCCGCACTCCTATACGCGTGTCGAATCGGCGCCGGGCAAGGGCACCAAAGTGCTCCTTCATCTTGATTTGTCAGAGAGCATCTTTGACATTCAAGAGTAAAATAAAAGGCTACGGGCTCAACGTCATGCGACGGATGCCCGGCGTAGTTAGTTGACGAAAGGTTTTATCCCTATGCTGCGTGCGATGATTGTGGATGATGAGGCGCCGGCTCGCTCGGAGCTTCGCTTCCTGCTCGAGCAAACGGGCAAGATCGGCACGATCACGGAGGCGTCGAGCGTCCGCTCCGCCATCGAGATGCTTATGGAAAGTCGCGTGGATGTCGTGTTTCTCGATATCTCGATGCCCGGTGCCTCGGGCCTGCAACTTGCCGAGGCGCTGCATAAGCTCAAAAATCCGCCGGCGATCGTGTTTGTGACTGCGTATAGCGACCATGCGGTCGAGGCATTCGACGTGGATGCCGTCGATTATCTGATGAAGCCGGTCGAGGAAGCTCGCTTGGATCGCGCGATCGAGAAGGTCATGCAACGCGCCAAGCCGGTTACGGACAGCAAGGTGACCATCGAGCGTATCCCGGTGGAAAAGGGCGGCCGCAAGGTGCTCATTCCCGTGGACGACATTCGCTTTATCATGGCCAAGGACGATTACTCCTGCATCTATACCGTCGATGATCGCTTTTTGTCGACGACCTCGCTGGCGCAGTTTGAGGCCAAGCTCTGCGACTTTGGCTTCTTCCGTGTTCACCGCCGCTATATCGTCAACCTAGCGTGCGTCACGGACGTCGAGACGGTGCCCTCGGGCGCCATCCAGCTGGGCATTACGGGCGTCGACGAACGCGTGCCGGTTTCTCGCCGCCGCGTCGTGCCGCTCAAGAAGGCCCTGAGTCTCTAGCACGCTGGCCCCGCAGCCCTGTAGACCCATCGTCTGCGGAGCCGTGGGGCCTTTTTTGTATGTATCTGCCGAATCGTTTTTTGCGGAAGGGATCCCATGAACAGTGCAAGCGCCAAGCGTATCGACATCATCTCGGACACCCACGGCTATTTATCGCCTGCGCTCTTGGATGAGCTTGAGGGCGCAGACCTGATCATCCACGCCGGCGACCTCACGTCAGAGATGGACTACGAGCACCTATGCACCATCGCCCCCGTGCGGGCCGTCTTGGGCAACAACGATTACTACCGCGACTACGGCCCCGATGTAGACCGTCTTGCGCTCTTTACCTACGAAGGCCTCAAATTCGCCGTAGCCCACTACCGCGAAGACCTTCCGGTGGGATCCGTAGACGTAGCCATCAACGGTCACACCCACGTAACCAAAGAAGCCCAAGTAGGCCGCTGCTTAGTCCTCAACCCGGGCAGCGCCAGCTACCCCAGAGGCACCCGAGGCCCCACCATGGCCAGAATGCTCGTTAAAGACGGCAAGATCCTAAGCACCAAGTTTATTGACTTGGACTAACCGCAACAAAAACGGGGGATGCAAGCCGCATCCCCCGTTTTTGTTTCAGCAAAAGGCAGAGCTTCAGCGACAACCTTAGACAACCCCGCCGAGGAGAACGGGGACCTCGAGCCGCGGAAGCGGCGAGGAACAACAACGACTCGAACAAAGTGACGGCAGGGAGGGTCTCCGGGGCTGGGGGCGGGGGTTAAGTTTGTCGCGAGTTCCGCACGCAAAGGAAAGCACTTAATGTGCTTTCCGTCTTGTGCAGGACTGTAGAGCAGCAAACTTAAACAGCGGGCCGCCCGTTCCGGGAATCCGCCCCCGCGCACAGAAGGGGATTCCTTTTGCCAATAAGGGACAGGTTTATTTTGGTCGGCTTTTCATGCTTGAATTTGAAACATTTCGCCCGACAAGAGCGTATCTATGGTGAGGGCCTCATCGAGAACCAATAACGTCACCGGGAGGTGATTATGGAAGAACAAGCATTTAGACAGGCGGTCGAAGACCACCGAGATGTCGTGTTTCGGATCGCATTGACGTATCTGCGTGATCGCGCTGACGCCGACGATGTCGCTCAAGACGTCTTTCTTAAGTTGCTCAAAAGCGACGCGCAATTTGAAAACTGGGAGCATCTTCGTCGATGGCTTATCCGGGTCACGATCAATGAATGTAAATCTCTCTTTCGAAAGCCGTGGAGGCGCGTGGAGGATATTGAGAATCTGGCCGATTCGCTTTCGACGGCGCAGGAGGAGACCAAGGCAGTCCTGTCAGACGTTATGCGACTTCCGGAGCGATTCCGTATTCCTATCGCGCTCTATTACTATCTGGGCTTCTCGACTTCAGAAATTGCCGAGTTACTGCATGTGCCAGCCGCGACCGTTCGAACGCGTTTAGCTCGCG
>OKSA01001657.1_pt1 | contig 19893 bp, 14 predicted proteins | sample 1601181 | NCBI WGS metagenome assembly OKSA01 (sample SAMEA3541538, study PRJEB24748) | human gut metagenome | biome: human gut; feature: human-associated habitat; material: faeces | place: China | collected 2012
ATCTACGGAAATTGCCGTTATCTCTTTGGGAGGTATCGTTTCCAACAACTCCATCCGCACAGCCGGTGATGACCTGACAGAGGATATTCGCGAATATATGAGCCGTCAGCACAATGTGAAAGTCAGCGAGCGTATGGCAGAACGTATCAAGATTAACGTAGGTGCAGCCCTGACCGAACTGGGCGAGGATGCTCCCGAAGATTATATCGTTCATGGTCCGAACCGTATTACGGCGCTTCCTATGGAGGTTCCCGTATGCTATCAGGAAGTGGCACACTGTCTGGAGAAGTCCATTTCTAAGATTGAGACTGCTATTCTAAGTGCATTGGAGAATACGCCGCCCGAATTGTATGCCGATATCGTGCACAACGGTATCTATCTGGCAGGTGGCGGTGCTTTGCTTCGCGGACTGGATAAGCGTCTGACCGATAAAATCAACATACCGTTCCACATTGCGGAAGATCCTTTGCATGCCGTTGCCAAAGGTACAGGCGTTGCACTGAAGAATGTCGACCGCTTCTCATTCCTGATGAGATAGGTATGCGGAATCTACTGAACTTTCTTATTAAATACAATTACTGGTTCCTCTTTCTTCTGTTAGAGGTTACCAGTTTTGTTTTATTGTTCCGTTTCAACCATTATCAGCAGAGCGTGTATTTTACTTCGGCAAACGGAGTAGCCGGGAAAGTTTATGAGATTTCGGGCGGCATCAGTTCTTACTTCCATTTGAAATCGGTCAATGAGGACTTGCTCGACCGGAATATGTGGCTGGAACAACGGGTAGCTTTTCTGGAAAAAAGCCTGCAGGAGCAGGGCCTGGATTCCGTAAAACTATATAGTATGGCGCGCCTTGCTCCGGATGATTACCGCATATTCAAGGCAAATGTTATAAAGAACAGTCTGAATAAGGCAGATAATTATATAACATTGGACCGTGGCTCGTCAGATGGTATTCGTCCGGAAATGGGGGTAGTGGATGCAAATGGAGTGGTAGGTATCGTATATAAGACTTCTCCCCGCTATTCGCTGGTTATTCCGTTGCTGAACAGCAAGTCGAGTATCAGCTGCAAGATTGTGGGCAGTGAGTACTTCGGCTATTTGAAGTGGGAAGGTGGAGATTCGCGTTTTGCTTATCTGAAGGACTTGCCCCGTCATGCGGAATTTAATCTGGGTGATACGGTGGTGACCAGCGGCTATTCCACAGTATTTCCTGAAGGAGTTATGGTAGGAACGGTCGATGATATGTCCGATTCCCATGACGGACTTTCATATCTGTTGAAGATAAAGTTAGCTACGGATTTCGGTAAGGTGAGCAATGTGCGTGTCATTTCGCGCAGCGGACAGGAGGAACAGAATATGCTGGAAAAAGAAGGAGAGAAATGATAATCAATTATTTGCATAAGATAGGGTGGTTTGTCGGTCTGGTATTATTGCAGGTGCTGATACTGAACAATGTGCATATTGTAGGATATGCCACTCCGTTTTTATATATATATCTGATATTGAAGTTTGAGTCGGATGTACCCCGTAATGCATTGATGCTATGGGCTTTTTTTCTTGGGCTGGCGGTTGATATCCTTTCCGATACTCCGGGAATGAATGCGGCGGCTACGGTGCTTTTAGCCTTTTTGCGCCCTACATTCTTACGCTTGTTCGTGCCTCGCGATACGCTGGATACATTGGTTCCGGCAATCCGTACAATGGGAATCTCTCCTTTTTTGAAATACTTGGTTGCCAGTGTCTTGGTACATCACGGGATGCTGCTTACTCTTGAATTCTTTTCTTTTGTCCACATAGGTGCGTTATTGCTGAGAATTGTAACAAGCACTTTGCTGACTGTAGCTTGTATAATGGCAGTAGAGGGCATACGGAAGAAGTAAAAAGAGGTTGCAAGTTATGTTACTTGTATTTATAACTCATATGTTGTGATTGAATGAAGGATTATACGCTGGAGAAACGAAAATATGTGATAGGCATGGCGGCTGTCGTCATTGTCCTTATCTACGTGATTCGCCTGTTCGACTTGCAAATCATGACGGATGATTATAAGAAGAATGCGGACAGCAATGCCTTCCTTAATAAAATTCAATATCCTTCGCGTGGGGCTATTTACGATCGTAACGGCAAGCTATTGGTGTTTAATCAGCCGGCATACGATATTACATTTGTGCCTCGTGAAGTGACGCAGCTCGATACGTTGGATTTATGCCGTGCGTTGAACATCACGTTCGAGCAGTTCCAGAAGCGGATGAAGGATGTAAAGAACCGTTGGATGAATCCCGGTTATTCCAAATATACGCATCAGGTGTTTATGACGCAACTCTCGGCAGAAGAGTGCGGTGTGTTTCAGGAGAAACTATTCAAGTTTCCCGGTTTCTACATCCAGCGGCGTACTATCCGGCAATATACTTACGATGCTGCCGGACATGCGTTGGGGGATATAGGTGAAGTGTCAAAGAAAGATATTGAGGCGGATAATTATTATATCCGCGGAGATTACATAGGCAAGCAAGGTATTGAGAAATCTTATGAAAAGTATCTTCGTGGCGAAAAAGGGGTGGAGATTCTGCTTCGTGATGCGCATGGACGTATTCAGGGGCATTATATGGATGGGAAGCTCGACCGTCCCTCTGTGCCCGGTAAGAACCTGACTTTAGGTATCGATATTGAGTTGCAGAGGTTAGGTGAGCGTTTGTTGCAGCATAAAATCGGAGCTATCGTAGCCATTGAACCGGCTACGGGAGAGATACTCTGTATGGTTTCTTCTCCTACTTTCGATCCTCACTTGATGATTGGACGCCAGCGTGGAAAGAATCACCGGATGTTGCAAAGAGACAAGCGGAAACCTCTCCTGAACCGCGCAATCATGGGTGCGTATCCGCCGGGCTCTACTTTCAAGACTGCGCAGGCATTGACATTTTTGCAGGAAGGAATAATCCATGAAGATTATCCTACTTTCCCTTGTGCACACGGTTTCAATTATGGAAGTTTGCATGTAGGCTGTCATGGGCACGGTTCTCCTTTGCCTTTGGTTCCGGCAATAGCCACTTCGTGCAACTCTTATTTTTGTTGGGGGCTGTTCCGTATGTTCAGCGACAAGAAGTACGGTTCTCCGCAAAATGCCATTACCGTATGGAAAGACCATATGGTGTCGCAGGGATTCGGCTATCGCCTTGGTACCGACCTTCCCGGAGAGCAGCGCGGCTTGATTCCTAACGCCAAGTTTTATGATAAAGCATATCGGGGCTCTTGGAACGGACTTACGGTAATCAGTATCGCTATCGGACAGGGAGAAATTCTTGCGACCCCGTTGCAGATAGCCAATTTGGGTGCAACCATTGCCAACCGGGGGCATTTCATTACTCCGCATGTTGTAAAGGAGATACAGGATAATGAATTGGACAGTATCTACCGTACCCCCCGTGTCACGTCAATCGACCGGGAATATTACGATGAAGTTGTGGAGGGGATGCGTGCCGCTGTTACAGGTAGTACGGGTAGTGCAACCTGCCGTATGGTCGGCACAATCCTGCCGGGTGTAGAGGCATGCGGCAAAACCGGTACGGCACAAAATCGCGGTAAAGACCATTCGGTGTTCATGGGATTCGCTCCGATGAATGATCCTAAGATTGCTATTGCGGTGTATGTGGAAAATGGCGGTTTTGGTGCAACCTACGGCGTCCCTATCGGTGCGATGATGATGGATCAGTACTTGCATGGCAAGTTATCGCCGGAGAATGAGATACGTGCGGAGGAATTCAGCAACCGCGTAATTCTGTACGGAGACGAAGAAAGGTAATAAACAGTCAAACAGTAGCAGTATAAATGGTAAGAAGAGACAGTATATGGAAATCATTGGATTGGGTGACGATTATAATCTACCTGATGTTGATTGTATTCGGCTGGTTCAGTATTTGCGGAGCAAGTTACGATTATGGTGACCGTGATTTTCTTGATTTCTCTACCCGTGCCGGCAAGCAGTTCATGTGGATTGTCTGCTCATTCGGGTTGGGATTTATTCTGCTGATGCTGGAAGATACGCTTTATGATATGTTCTCTTACATTATATATATAGGACTTATTCTCTTGTTGGTTGTCACTATTTTTATCGCTCCTGATACCAAAGGCTCACGGTCTTGGCTGATTTTGGGGCCTGTCAGTCTACAACCGGCTGAATTTGCCAAGTTTGCCACGGCATTGGCGTTGGCCAAGTATATGAGCGCCTATTCGTTCACTATAAAAAGCTGGAAGAGCGCGTTGATGCTGGCTTTCCTTATTCTTCTGCCGATGACGCTGATTATTCTTCAGCGGGAAACGGGGTCTGCATTGGTTTATATGGCTTTCTTCCTGATGCTTTATCGTGAAGGTATGCCCGGAGTAGTGCTTTTCTCCGGTATTTGCGCTGTGGTATATTTTGTGGTGGGTATCCGTTTTGATCAAGTCTTTATTGCAGATACTCCAACACCTATCGGAGAGTTTGTGGTACTGTCGATGATTTTGCTCTTTGCCGGTGGAATGGTATGGGTATATAAGAAGAAATGGGAGTCGGTTCGGAATATCATCGTCGGTTCTTTTATCGTATTGCTTGTCGCTTATCTGGTTTCGGAATATATAACCCCTTTTAATCTGGTATGGGTGCAATGGGGATTGTGTGTGGTTGTAACATGTTATTTATTCTTCCTTGCTTTGAGTGAACGCCATTGGAGTTATTTTCTTATTGGTTTGTTTGCCATAGGTTCGATAGGTTTTCTCTACTCCAGCGACTATTTTTTCAATAAAGTATTGGAACCTCACCAGCAGATTCGCATTAAGGTTCTGTTGGGCATGGAAGAGGACTTGGCAGGAGCGGGATATAACGTAAATCAATCGAAGATTGCTATCGGTTCGGGCGGATTGACCGGGAAAGGCTTTTTGAACGGTACACAGACCAAACTTAAATATGTTCCCGAACAGGACACGGATTTCATATTCTGTACCGTAGGCGAAGAAGAAGGCTTTATCGGTTCGACGGCTGTATTACTCTTGTTCCTGACTTTGATACTTCGTCTGATAGCGTTGGCAGAGCGGCAGCAGTCCGCATTTGGCAGGGTATACGGGTATTCGGTGCTGAGTATTTTCCTGTTTCATCTTTTCATAAACATCGGGATGGTACTCGGATTGACGCCTGTTATCGGTATTCCGTTACCTTTCTTCAGCTATGGGGGGTCTTCGTTATGGGGCTTTACGATACTGCTGTTTATATTCCTGCGTATTGATGCGGGGAGAAATAGAAGGTTGGTATAATATTATCGTTGTAATTTGATTCCCACATCATTGATGCCGGGCAGGAGGCTGTCGGGTAATGTATAAGCTACTTTGAAAAGGTAGTCACCGGGTTTCCCTATCTTGATGTTTCCTGCGGGAAATGCAGACTGATATAAACCGCCCCAGCCATCTCCTTTCCATATGCCTTCTTTATCGGCTAAGACGGCTGTCAGTGTATCTGTCTGTAGCTTTTTCAATTCCGGACTGTCATAGCAGACGGATAAGTTGATGTTTTGGTAAGGGTAAGTGCTGCGGTTTCTAATTTCTACTATCAGTTTGTAGTAAGTTTGCGAATCGGGTACAGCGACATTAAAAAGGAGTGTGTCCTGTCGTTTCCAACCCTCTTGCGGAATGGATTGGAATGCATGATATACAGTCTGTTTATCGCAAGCGCCTAATGCGCTTACGATAAACAGCAGTATGATATATCTCAGAGTCTTTATCTTATTCTTGAGCAGGCTTGTCATTTTGAGCAGGTTTATCTCCCTGAGGTTTGGGCTTGTTGTTGTGAGGACGTTTACGGTTGTTGCTATTCCGTTGTGAACGTCTTTCATTTCCTTGCGGCCGTTTTTCGTCTCCCTGCTGTCTGGGCTGCTCTTGTTGTTGCGGAGCGGCAGACTGTTCTCCGCCTTGCGGTCGGTTATTGGGAGTCTTTTTCTTCTTTTTATTCCGGTTGCCGCCGTTATTTCCATTACCGTTTCCATTGTTGCCGTCTCCGCTGTTCTTGTTCTTGCGGTTACGGTCGAAGCGGGTCAGGCTTTCCTGCTCCAGCAGGTCTACCGGTTTCTTGGGTTCGGTGCGATGTGTCTCTTCCAGCAGGCTCTCCGGTTTGATGCCCCTTTTATTCAGACCGATAACTTCAAAGGCACGTCTTCCGCTGATAGTAACCAGATTGGCAGGGATACTCTTGTCGGTGGAGTAAGTTATCTGGTTGCTGAGAATGTCGGCTTTGAAGAAATAGAATACGCCGTCTTTAGTTTCCAATTCGATTTCTTTGGAAGGCAGGCGTTTTTGTGCTTCTACGTAACAGTCCACTTCGTAGTTGAGGCAGCATTTCAGTTTGGCGCATTGTCCGGCAAGCTTTTGCGGGTTCAGTGAAATATCCTGGTAGCGGGCGGCGCTGGTCGAAACGGAAACAAACGATGTCATCCAGGTAGCGCAACACAACTCACGGCCGCAAGGTCCGATACCGCCGATACGGCCGGCTTCCTGACGTGCACCGATCTGCTTCATTTCGATGCGTACATGGAAAGCGTCGGCAAGCACCTTAATCAGTTGGCGGAAGTCTACGCGTTCATCGGCAATGTAGTAGAAGATTGCTTTGTTGCCGTCTCCCTGATATTCCACATCCCCGATTTTCATATTGAGGTTGAGGTCAAGAGCGATCTGGCGGGCACGTATCATCGTGCTGTGTTCACGCGCTTTCGCCTCGTTATACTTGTCCATATCCACCGGTTTGGCTTTGCGGTAGATGCGCTTGATATCTGCTTCCGACTTGATATTTGCCTTACGCATCTGTAGCGGTACAAGCCGCCCGGTAAGGGTTACTACGCCTATATCATGTCCGGGAGTAGCTTCCACGGCTACTATATCGCCTTTTTCCAAAGGAATTTTGTTGCTGTTGCGGAAATAACCCTTGCGGGTATTTTTGAACTGAACTTCCACCATGTCCGATTCCTCTGCATTGCCGGGGATGTCGGCAAGCCAGTCGTAAGTGTTCAGTTGCTTGTCTTGCCTGCCGCAGCTTTTGCAGCAGAGACCGCCGCTTCCATTATGTAGTTTAAATTCCATCATTCTATCTGTTATTTTGATGATTTACTATGTTATATGTTAGTTGAAAAGGATTCTTCTATTGTTTTAACAGAACAATCATTTTCAGTGAAAAATCAAAGAATACCATACGGGCATTCACATTCTGCTCAATGTGCACTTGCGCTTCGCTGAGTTCATCCATAATACCCATAACATTCCGTTCGTTGACAAACGGGGCAAACCGGGTAGCGAAGTTCTGTTCGGGCAGGGTCATGTAGTTCATCTCTTTCCGATGCAGGTTATAGATGAAATTTTCCCGTATCATGCGCTGGCAGTATTCCAGAAAATTCTTTTGGCGTTCGCGCCCCATAGCCGCCAGTTGTTCGCTCCATTGCTTCATTTCCCGTATTTTCCGTTGATAGGAGAGGCGCATCAGGCTGACGAACAGATTGAAAAACAACTCATTCTCTTCATTCAGGTGGATTGTTTCCAACGCTTTGATGAAGTTTCCGTTTGCCAGATGGGCTATGGTCTGGCTGTCCGCCGGTTGCACGCCGTACTTTTGTTGCAGCGCGTTTGCCACGCTTGCCTCATCTATTTTGCGGATGTTGAAACGTTGTGTACGGCTGAGTATGGTAGACAATATCATTTCGGGTGCTTCGGAAACCAACAGGAAGATGGTCTTCTCAGGCGGCTCTTCCAGCAGTTTCAGTAATTTATTGGCACAGACCTCGTGCAGCTTTTCAGGCAGCCATACAATGGTTACCTTGTATCCGCCTTCGCTGGATTTCAAACTGAGCTTACGGGTGATTTCATCGCTTTCCTTTGCGTAGATAATCGCTTGTCCGTTTTCCGCTCCCATTTCATTCAGCCAATGATTCAGTGAGAAATAGGGGTTGCTTAGTACAAGATGCCGCCAGTCGGCTATGTAGTCATCGCAAACTTCTTTCTTCCCTTTGGCGCTTTTCACGATGGGGAATACGAAGTGTACGTCCGGATGCACCAGTTTATTCCACTTCACACACGAAGGACACGTGCCGCAGGCATCGGTCTCCGTGCGGTTCGGGCAGCAGATGTAACGGGCATAAGCCATAGCCAGCGGAAGTTTGCCTACTCCTGCCGGTCCGCAGAACAGTTGCGCGTGAGGAATACGTCCTTCCCGCACCTCTTGTATCAATTGTTGTTTGGCTGTATCCTGGCCTATTACATCTTTAAAAAACACGGTGTCGGTATTTGGTTAATAAATCTGTTTGGCTACTTCCTTGATGCTGTCCACTGCACCTATGGAATAGAAATGGATGCTGGGAATATGGTACTTCATCAGTTCCTTGCATTGCTGCACGCACCATTCGATACCTACCTGTTGCGCTTCGGCATCATTCTTGCATTTCAAGATTTCGTTTGTCAGCTCTTCGGGCAGGTCTACTTTAAACGTTTTGGGTATCATGCTGAGTTGCGAAAGCTTCTTGAACGGCTTGATGCCCGGTATAATGGGGATGGTAACTCCGGCTTTGCGGGCGCGTTCTACGAAATCGAAGTATTTCCGGTTGTCATAGAACAATTGGGTAACGGCATATTCCGCTCCGGTTTCCATTTTCTTTTTCAGCCAATAAATGTCCGTATCGATGTTGGGCGCTTCTTCGTGTTTCTCCGGATAACAGGCCACTCCGTATGAGAAAGGAGTATTGGTGACTTTCATCTCGGACGCATGCAGCCAGAGAGAGCCGATCCCGCTGCAACGCGCCCGCGCAGCCTCCATGGCCGCAGGTTCTTCCAATTTCCGCGCCTCGCAGAAATCCGTCAGCTCCAGACCAAGGCCCCATTTCCGGGCCAGTGCGGCGGCATTTTCATCCATACCGGAGAGGAATAACTTTCCCTGTAAACTCTGCATACCTTCCCCTCACTTTCCATGCCGCACCGCACGATTCAGCAATCGCATATCGTGCGGTGTTGCTCAAGGAAGCTCTGATTAAATCAGCAAGAGTGGATGGCGAGAGATTTTCTGTCAAGTCAAGGTTTGAAAAATGCAGGAATACTTTGTGTATTTCAAGTTTTTCAAACCGATGGATTGGCGGAAAATATCCGCCATCCACCGCAGATGATTTATTCAGAGTTTCCTCAAATATGATATCACAAAAAGAGGCGGATGCCAACATCAATCTCGATGCGGCATCCGCCATTTTCCCGGCATTCCCGCACCGCCGCAGAGCGGCGCGGGAGCGCCATAGTCTCAGGGAATCTCCGAACCAATCGTCTGCGGCTGAGCCGCGAAGCTTCTGCCGATTGATTCAGCGCTTTCCTTACTTGCCGAGGGAAGCGAAGCGCATCAGCAGCGTTGCGACCTCTGCGCGGGTCGCCGTGCCCTGCGGCTCGAGGCGGCCGTTGTCCATACCACGCAGCAGGCCGACGGCAACTGCCCAGCGCACCGCTGCGAGCGCATAGGAGCTGACCTGCATCCCATCGGAGAACTGCGACAGATCATCGCGTGCGCCGGTGACAGCGCCGATCTTTTCCGCATAACGGACGATCATCGTGACCATCTGCTCGCGGGTCACCGGGGACTCGGGGTCGAACGCCGTGGTGGACACGCCGTTGATCACGCCGGCCGCATAGGCCCAGCGGACTGCATCGGCATACCAGGCATCGGCAGCGACATCCGCAAACGGGAGCGCCGCGGAGCTTGCCGGGCTGCCTGCCACGCGCCAGAGCACCATGGCGAACATCGCGCGGCTCATCTGGCCGTTCGGGCGGAACGTGCCGTCCTCAAAGCCGATGAACAGGTGGTTCGTGATGGCATAGTCCGTGCTGAGGTGATACCACTGCGCGGGATCAAGATCCGGGAAGGCGCGGCTCGGGCAGTTCGCACCGCCGTCACACACCGGGGCCTTGCCCGTCACCGTGACGACACACTGGCTGTAGGTGTGGTTGCTGTCGCCCGTTGTGAGGACGTAGACGCCTGCGGTGTCAAAGTGCCAGGCAAACGTGCCGTCCGCGGCCGTCCTGCCGAGCAGCTCGCCGCCGCAGAAGATCTGCACGCCCTCTGCCGGAGCAACACCGGTTCCCATCTGGTACACCGTTGCCGTGAACGTCTCGCTCGCCGCTGCGGTGAGCGCGGTCTCGTGGAACCAGACGTTGTACTTATAGCCGTAGTAGCTGTCGGAGTCGGCCGTCGACTCATTGGCAAACACGCCGTAGATGCCGCCGGCCGTGATGGGGACCGTCAGCGGGGAGGACGTATCATACGCGCCGTTCACGAAGTAATACTGGCCCCAGTATGCCACTGCCGCATTGGCCGCGTTGAAGTCTTCCGGGCCAGTCAGGCTGCCGATGTAGCCATATTCGCTGACCGTGAGGACATAGTCCTCGCCGAAGCCCTGCTGCAGCGCCTCTGCGACCGTGCTGGAGGAAGAGACCTCCAGCGTGCGGTCGATCGCGCCGATGCCGTTCACGCCCGTTAGGCGGACCGTGACCGTCGCCTTGAAGGGCTTCTCCGTCACATGGACGCGGCACTGGCTGTAGGTGTGCAGCTCGTCGCCGGTCGTGAGCACATAGTCGCCCGCATGCTCAAAGCGGCAGATAACCTTGCCGTTCTCATCGCTGACGCCCATCACATTGCCGTCCGCATAGACCTTCACGCCTGCCTGCGGCACGGCGGTATTGCCCTGCATCTGGCAGACCGTGACGTCAAAGGCCGTCTCGGCCTCGGCGGTAACGCTGCGCTCGTGGATCCAGACGTTGTACTTGTAGCCGTAGTTCTCGCCGGTCGTGTTCTTCTCGTTGGCAAAGATGCCGTAGACTGCGCCGTCCGTGACGGGGACCGTCAGCGGAGAGGAAGTGTCATACGCGCCGTCGATGTAGTAATACTGACCCCAGAACTCAACGCCCGCATTGGCGGCGTTGAAATCGTCCGGGCCGGTCAGACTGCCGATGTAGCCATAGCCGCTGACCGTGAGCGTGTAGTCCTCGCCAAGGCCCTCCTGCAGAGCCTCTGCCACGGTCTTATCCGACGTTGTGTCGAACGTGCGGTCCACTGCGCCGACGCCGTTCACGCCGGTCAGCACGACCGTGACCGTCGTCCTGACGGGAGGCTGATCGCCGCCCGGGTTCGGACCGTCCGTGCCGAGGACCGTCATGGTGGCGGAGACCTTCTGACCGATCAGCTTGGAGAAGTAGTCGTCATACCATGCACCGGACGTAATCTTCTTGGCATACTTGGCAAAGACGGCATGCTCCAGGACGCTCTCAACGGTGACAGACGTGTTGTACTTCGGCTGCGTCAGCACCAGATTCTCATGGGCAATGACGGCCGGATTGCTGGACTTGAACTTGTTATACTGCTCCTGACCGCCGACGGAGGAATAATCCGCCTGATCTCCGGCCACGATGCCAGCACCATGCGCGTCGCGGTAGTCATACAGCCACGTCAGGCCGCCGTTCTCGCCCGCAACGGCCTCGCGGAAGGCGTGGAGGCTCTTCGTCACGGCGTACTGCGACTCATTCGCTCCGTCGTTCAGGCCGTCCCAGTAGTGGGCCTTGGCCTGCTCCATGAGGTTCAGCGCATCGTCAAGCTCCGCCTTTGTCAGCGGCAGGACCTTGAGGGGGATCTGCTTCTGTACGGAGACGTCCTTCGTCTTGTGCTGCATGGTAACGGTCAGCGTCACCTCCGCCGCGGCTTCGCCGGGCATCGGGCGGTAGATATTGGCGCGGTAAGCGTTGATCTCGGCCAGATCCGGATCGTCCGAAGTGACGATGAACTTATAATCGTCATAGTTCTCGATGCCGGTAGCGCGTGCCGTGAGAAGCTGGATGTCGCCGTTCACGGCCTCTGGGTCGATGACCTCGCCGGTCACAACATAGGTCAGCTTCGTGACGAGATAGTTCTCGTCAAGCTCCTTCTGCATCTGCTGACGCAGCGGCTCGAGATCCTCGGCCGGGAGCGTCAGGCGGAAGCCCTCCGTCTGCATAGTGCCCTCGTTGAGCTGGAACGTCAGGGTCGGATAGAGATGGACCTTCGTGTCAACGCTCGGGCGTGTGACGCGGCCCGTCAGGACTTCGCCCGCCGTGCTGCCCTCGATGGAGATCAGCTTGGAATCGGATGTCCAGGCGAACGTGACGAACGGATAAGCGCCGGTACGCTGCGGGAGCTGCAGGTCGGAGATAATCTCCGCTTCGCTTGTATTCTGATTGCGGATGGTATCGAACGTAACGGAGGCCGCCGCCTTTTCGAGGTAATCCCGGACGGTGTCCAGATCCCAGTTCAGGATGACCATCGCCGTGATATCCGCGCTGCTCTCGCCGCGCGTAAGCGTCAGCTCCACGCCGGAGACGCGGGCAAAGTGCGCCGCAAGGCCCAGCGTTGCGGGGTCCGCATTGAAATAGGTGATCTTGCCGTCGGCCGCGATGCCGGTCGTCTGCGCCACATCCATCGGGTAATCGAGCGCGCCGGGATCCTTCACGGTGACGGTGATGCCGTCAAGGTTATTTCTGCTCAGATAGTTTTCCACATAGGTGCAGAGGTTCGTATCCGTACCGGGGACCGGGTTCAGCGTGGACTTGCTGTCCAGCAGGGACTTGGCCGCCGTGACGAGCTCGTCGTTCTGCGCCTTCAGGGACTTCACCGTGATGAGGAAGGTCTTCGTGCCGGTCTCGCCGCCATAGGCCAGCGTTGCCGTCAGCTTCACATAGACCGTTCCCGTGGACGGGAGCGTCACGACGCCCTCCGGCGTGATGACCGCGCCGTTCGAGCTGGCCCAGGTGATCGTGCCGTCAAAGCCCTCGACCGTCGAAGCGAGCGCCAGCGTGCAGTTCTCGGTGACGAGCGTCGGCTCGACCGTGAGCTTTTCCGCCGCGCGCGCAATGGCCTCGGCCGCCGCCGTGTTGACCACATGCGTGCCGCCCTGCCATGCCAGCAGCGGATAGCCGCCGTTGCGGCCGTCGTCCTGGTGGAAGGCTTCATTGCCGAGTGCAAGGACAAAGGCAGTCTCCTTCATCTCCGCGGCAGTCTTGGCCGTCGCTTCGACATTGACGCCGTCCTTCGTGTTGCCGGTCGCAGCAGAGGCGGAGCCTTCGAGATAATAGCTGTTCCGAATTTCGGCCGCATATTCGCCGACGAGCGCGCCGCAGGAAGCGCCCTTGACGCTGCCGGTGTTATAGCAGTTCGTGACCGTGGGATCCGTGCCGCCGGTGTGCTTGCCCGCGATGCCGCCGACGCAGGTCGCGCCGGTGACGGAGCCGGTATTGTAGCAGTTCAGGATCTGCACGCTGCCGTTTTCGGTGTAGCCGACGATGCCGCCGACATAACCGCGGTTGTTGCTGCCACCGTTGATCGCGCCGGTGTTATAGCAGCCCGTGATGGGCGCGTAGCTTGCGCCGACGATGCCGCCGACCTTCGCGTCGGAATAGGCGCTGCTCAGCGTGCAGGTCACGCTGCCCTCGTTGCCGCAGTTCACGATCGCACCGCTGGCATAGACGCGCGCGGCGATGCCGCCCGTCACGCCGCCGTAGGAGGCCGCATTCGTCACGTTCACACGGCTGACGCAGCCCTCGATACGGCCGTAGCTCTGGTTGGCGAAGGCGCCGATCGCGCCGTTGCCCTCGATCATACCGACAAGCGTGACATTCTTGATCACACCGTCCGCGCCGAGATAGCCGGACAAAGCGCTTGCGGATTCATAGGTCGCATTGTTATCGCAGCTGTAGTAGCCGCTGATCGTCTTGCCGTTGCCGTCCAGAATGCCGCCAAACTGCGCGCTGTATTTGCCGATACCGCCCCAGCGGTTGGCCTTCGGAGCCTCCGTGCTGTTGAGCACGAGGTTCACCATGATGCGGGCGTTGATCGTCGTCTCACCGCCGTTGACCTTCGCGGCGAACCACGCCAGCTCCTCCGGCGTCTTGATGAGGTACCACGTCACGCCGTTTTCTGTTTTTGTCTCCGGCGCGGTATCGGAGGCCTTGCCCGTCCAGACATTGCTGCCCTCCTCGAGTCTGACCGTAACGGTCAGGTCCTTGCCCGCGACCGTGAAGGAACCGGCCACATTCAGATAGCCGTCCAGCATGACGGCATAGGAATAGGTGCCGTCTGGCAGGCTGTAGACGCCGTTCGCCGCCGTCTGCTCGCCGCCCTCGGCATGCGTCACGGTAATGTCCGCGCCGCTCAGCGTGCTGCCGTCTTCCGCCTTCACGGTGGAAATGCGCACACTATGGCGCGCCGCCTGCTGCAGCGTGACGCTCAGGCTGTCGTTTTCGCCCGTGACCGTCAGGCTGCCCAACGCGGTCTCATAGCCGAACAGGCTCGCCTCATAGGTGTAGCTGCCCTTCGGCAGGCGCCATGCGCCGTTCACGGCGCTCCACTGCTTGCCATCGGCATCGCGAAGAACGAGCTTTGCCTCGGCCGGGGTCATCGTCACGCTGACGGGATAGGTGCGGACCGAGAGGGTGACCGTGATGGTGCGGCCTGCGCCGTCGATCGTAAAGCTTCCGGTCACATCGTCGCACTCATCGCGCGTGACAAGATAGGTATAGCTTCCGGAGACAAGGCGATAGGTGCCGTCCTCCTCCGGGGTCTGCTCCACGTTCTGCGCATCGTAGACATGGACGGAAGCGCCGGTCATGTTGACGGAGAACGCCACGATGAGCTTGGCGTCCGCATCCTGCCAGGCAAGGACGGGATAGCCGCTGTTCTGATTCTTCGCGTCGTTCACGAATGCGCCGCCGAGCTTCAGCACGGTGTCGAACGACTTCAGCTGCTCTTCCGTGAGGGCAGTCGTGTCGCCGGAGCCGCTGCCGATGGCCTGCGTGCCCGTGAGGTAATAGCAGTTCGAAACGGAGCCGCCGTCGTTGTAGCCGATGAGCGAGCCCGCATAATTATAATTGCCCGCTGCCGCCAGTGTGATCGCACCAGCATTGTAGCAGGACGTCACGGTCGTGTTCGAATCCGTCTGGCCGAGAATGCCGCCGACGCGGTTGCCGGTGGCGGAGCCGACGTTATAGCACTCGCTCAGCGTAGTATAGTAGGCAGTGCCAACGATACCGGCCGAGAAATTGTTCGTACCATTGCTGATCGTGCCGAAGTTCGCGCAGCGCAGGACGGTCGAGCGCGCAGCGGACTTGCCGTTCAGACGGCCGACGATACCGCCGACATTCCGGCTCGTACCGGTGACCGTGGCATAGTTCGCGCAGGCCTCGATCGTGGCGCTGTCCGCCTGACCGGCGATGCCGCCGACATAGCCGCGGCCGGAGATGCTGCCGCGGACCGTCAGGCGGCGTACGGCCGCGCCGGTATCCAGGCAGCCGAACAGACCGGCATAGTCCGTCGTCTGCGAGACGAGCAGATTATCGATCGTGTGATACGCACCGTCAAAGCTGCCCGCGAAGCGGCGGTCATCGCTGCCGATCGGCGTGAAGGCCACATTGCCCATGTCCAGATTGGCCGTCAGGATCACATACTTTCCGGCAAAGGCATTGCCGGAGGCGACCTGTGCAGAGAGATAGGCCAGCTCCTCGCCGTTCGAGATGAGATAGGGATCGGCCTGCGTACCGGTGCCGCCCGCAAAGCCGTCTGCCACCGTTCCATCCCACTCGATGCCGGGGACCATGGTGACCTCGACCGTCGTGTCGGTCTCGCCGAGCGTGAACGTGCCGCGTGCCGTCTTATAGCCCGCAGCCTTCACCTGATAGGAATAGTCCGCCGGGAAGAGCAGGTAGGAGCCGTCCTCCTCGGCCTGCATAATCTCGTCGCCGTGCTTCACGGTGACGGCCGCCGTCGTGCCCGCGGCAAGGCCCTTGATCGAGAACGCCGCCTTATGACGCGCAAGCTCCGTCATGGTCACGGGGACTTCAACGGCCGCATCCGTCACGGTAAAGCTGCCGGTGGCCTGCGCATAGCCGAAGGCCTCGGCCGTATAGCGGTACTCGCCCGCCGGAACGCTGGCCTTGCCGTCCGTCACGGCATAGGAAGCATCCGCGCTGTCCGTCAGCGTAAAGGCCGTGCCTGCAGGCGCGCCCGTGAACGTGACGCCATAGTACGTTTTGCAGCTGAAGTCCTTCAGATAGAGCGTGTCATCGTTCCTATCGCCGTTGTAGTCCTTGGAATACCCGATGGTCACGACGTCATTCGCAGCGACCTCCATCGTGTAGGTCTGAAAGGACGTCATCGCACCGGAATACGAGGTCGCATTGGACTTCGTCAGGTTCGTTCCGTTCTTCGTAACCGCCATGTAGTCGTATTTGGACTCACTGGAGACCTTATAGGAGAAGCGGAACGTACCGCCGCTCCGGAAGGTCAGCTTGAGGGCGGAAGTCGTTCCCCCCATACCCTTGTTGCCGGATATCAGGCAAGTCTCGTCGTCGCTCTCCGCAAAGGGATAGGAGGCGTCGTTTTCCACGGCCGCCGGAACGTCCGCAAAAAACTCATCGAAACTTGCCGCTGCTGCGACCGGGATGCTGCACAGCACCATGCACAGCACAAGGATCGCCGCGATCATTCGTTTCATGATCCAATCTTCCTTTCTTAATACGAAAATAATAAAAACACTGCGGCAGAGGGCCTCGTTTCCCCTGCCGCAGCCGTTTTCCTGCGTCATGGCGCACCTGCGCCGCATGCTTCTGTAGGTCTTCTGACTCGTGCTCTCGGGTCTCCCCCGCAACGCGGCGCTCAGCCTTCTCAGGTCGCCCCAATGACCGGCTTTCGCCCATGGAGCTCGCGTCTTGCACATACAGCGCCGGTCGGCGTTGCAGGCTCTCACTGCATTCCCTCGTCCATCTCCGGCTGTACATATGCCCTGCCGGAGCCACAAAAGCTTTTTATTTTTAACCTATTCAGTATAGCATATTTCCGCAGCATTGTAAAGCCGGATGAAAAACGTTCCGACCCTATAACCGCCGTTGACGAAGCGCCGAAAATACGCTATAATTTGAATTGTATATTATGATCCGCCCCCGGCGGGAAGGAGTGCAGCATTATGATCCAGTTATCTGATTTCTATGGCTACAGCATGTATACCATCTCTTCCGATACACTTTCCGTCTCCGTGATGAGCCTCGGTGCGACCGTCACAAAGCTTGCTTATCTGGGCCGCAATGTCGTGGTCAGCCTGAAGACTCCGGACGACTATCTGCAGGACACCAGCTATCTCGGTGCGATCGTCGGCCGCTATGCCAACCGCATTGCGGGCGGCCGCTTCCCGCTGAACGGCGAGACGGTGCAGGTGCAGCAGAACGAGGGCCGCAACCATCTGCACGGCGGCAATCCCGGCTTCCACCAGCGGGTGTGGCAGGCTGCGTGCCTCGGCGAAAATGCCGTGCGCTTTACGCTCTGCACGCCGGACGGCGACGCGGGCTATCCCGGCGCGCTGACGATGCACGTCACCTATCGCGTGGAGGGCAGCCGGCTCTTCCTCGATTTTGAGGGCATCAGCACGAAGGACACCATCCTTGCGCCAACGACGCACATGTATTTCAACCTCGGCGGCACGGAGAGCATCCTCGGAACGACGCTGCAGATCAACGCCAGCCGCTGGATCCCCGTGGACGGCGAGCTCATTCCCACCGGAGAGCTGCGCCCGGCCGAGGGTCCGTTCGACTTCCGCACGCCGCACGCCATTGCGCAGAACTTTGACCACGGCTTCGTGCTCGACGGCCCGGACGCTCTTGTGGCAGAGGACGGCGGCGTCCGCCTGTCGCTGCACACGGACTACCCTGCCCTGCAGCTCTACACCGGTGAATTCCTCTCGGGCAAGCTCCATCCGAATCAGGGCTTTGCCATTGAGCCGGAGGCCTGCCCCGACACGCCGAACCATCCGGAATTCGGCTCCTCCGTGCTGAAGGCCGGTGAGACGTTCCATCGCTCCATCGCCTATACCTTCGAATCCACCGCAAAATGAGCCGCGCCGATTTGCTCTACCGCGAGACGTGTGCACGCATCCTGCGCGAGGGTGTCTGGGACACCGATCAGTCCGTTCGCCCGCGCTGGGCGGACGGTTCCCCGGCCCATACGGTCAAGTGCTTCGGTGTGGTGAACCGCTATAATCTGCAGGAGGAATTCCCGCTCATGACGCTGCGCCGCACCTATTGGCGCTCATGCGTGGAGGAACTGCTGTGGATCTGGCAGAAGAAGTCGAACAACGTCCACGACCTCGGCAGCCATATCTGGGACAGCTGGGCCGATGAGAGCGGCTCCATCGGCAAGGCCTACGGCTATCAACTCGGCATCAAATACCGTTTCCCGGAGGGAGAGTTCGATCAGGTCGACCGCGTGCTGTACGACCTGAAGCACAACCCGGCCAGCCGCCGCATTCTGACAAGCCTCTACAATTTCGCCGATCTGCACGAGATGGCTCTGTATCCCTGCGCCTATTCCATGACGTTCCATGTCAGCGGCAACCGGCTCAACGCCATTCTGAATCAGCGCTCGCAGGACATGCTCACGGCAAACAACTGGAATGTCGTGCAGTATGCCGTGCTTGTGCACATGCTGGCGCAGGTCAGCGGTCTTGTCGCAGGCGAGCTCGTGCATGTGATCGCCGATTGCCATATCTACGACCGCCACATTCCGCTTGTCGAACAGATGCTGGAGCTGGAGCCGTATCCCGCGCCGGAATTCCGGCTCGATCCCGCGGTCACGGACTTCTATGCCTTCACGCCGGACAGCGTGCGGGTAGAAAACTACTGCTATCATCCGTTTTCGGCCAGAATTCCTGTCGCCATTTAGGAGGAGCCATGGACTGCATCGTCAACGTCACGCAAAACTGGGGCATCGGGAAGGACGGCGATCTGCTTGTCTCCATTCCCACCGACCTGCGCCGCTTCCGCGCGCTCACGACCGGGAAGACCGTGATCTATGGCCGCAAGACCCTGCTCACCTTCCCCCACGCGCGCCCGCTGCCGAACCGCGAGAACTGGATCCTATCGGCGACGCCCGGCTTTTCCGTGCCGGGCGCAGCGGTGTTTCCGTCGCTTGCGGCCCTGCAGGAAGCCATGCGTACCCGTCCGGCCGATTCGCTGTGCCTCATCGGCGGTGCGAGCGTCTACCGCGCGCTGCTGCCGTGGTGCAGCCGCGTGCTGCTCACGCAGACCTGCGCCGACCTGCCTGCCGACCGGTTTTTCCCCGATCTGGACCGGCTCCCGAACTGGCGCTGCACGGACACCGGCCCCCTGCAGGAGGACGGCGGCCATTGCTTCCGCTATCTGACCTACGAAAACGACGCTCCGCTTCCGTTATGAACATAGAATTGCTCCCTTCTGCGCAGACTAAGCGCCGAAGGGAGCGATTTTTATGCCGATTTTACCTTTGACGGAAGAAAATTTCGAGCAGGAGGTCCTGCAGGCCGAGGGTCCGGTGCTCGTAGACCTCTTTGCCGCGTGGTGCGGCCCGTGCCGTGCGCTTGCGCCGGTGCTGGAGACGCTGGCAGAGGCTCGGCCGGAGCTGCGCATCGGAAAGGTCGATGTGGACGCCCAGCCCGAGCTTGCGGCGCGGTTTGACGTGCTGACCGTCCCGACGCTGCTGCTGTTCCGCTCCGGCAGGCTGCTCCGGCGCACGACCGGCGCAAAAACGCTGACGGAGCTGGAGAAATTCCTGCGGAGCGGCGAAGCATGAGATGCTATGACATGGCCGTGGTCGGGGCCGGACCGGCGGGCTGCACGGCGGCTCTCTATGCCGCCCGCGCCGGGCTGGACGTGCTCGTTCTCGAGCGGCTCGGCCCCGGCGGGCAGATGGCGCAGACGCAGCACATTGAGAATTACCCCGGTTTTGTGGACGGCATCGACGGGGCCGCATTGGCTGCGGACTTGATTGATGAGATGGCAAACATCGGTCAGATTCCCAATCTGGAAAAACTGGTA
>OKSA01001660.1_pt1 | contig 19865 bp, 19 predicted proteins | sample 1601181 | NCBI WGS metagenome assembly OKSA01 (sample SAMEA3541538, study PRJEB24748) | human gut metagenome | biome: human gut; feature: human-associated habitat; material: faeces | place: China | collected 2012
CTGCGGCCGCTGCTCTTCTGTTTTTTCACGGGAGGGGCCGTAATGAAAACGCCCTGCTGCCCGTTACATCTTTTCCCGTAAAAAGCGAAGGGGCTGTTGCCAAGAACTCCCTCAGTCACGGCTTCGCCGCGCCAGCTCCCTCACGGAGGGAGCCTGACATGACGGTAAGCTGTGAAGCCTCCCTCATTGAGGGAGGTGGCATCGCGTAAGCGATGTCGGAAGGAGTTTGGCAACAGCCCTTTTCTATATTTTTAAATTTTTCAGATCTTCTTACCGGTCAGGAACTCCGGCAGGGACTTGCCCTGCTTGCGCCACTGATGATACTCAGCGGTGGCAGCGAACTCCACGTCACCGGCAGAATTCAGGGCAGTCTCAACAGAGTCCTGCACCACGCCGATGATGAAGCCGACGCCTACCATCTGCATGGCGACATCGTTGGAGATGCCGAACAGGGAGCAGGCCATGGGGATCAGCAGCAGGGAACCGCCGGCCACGCCGGAAGCGCCGCAGGCACCCAGAGCGCTCATAGCGCTCAGCACGATGGCTGCAGGCAGAGACACCTGAATGCCCAAGGTGTTAGCAGCGGCCAGCGTCATGATGGTGATGGTGATGGCGGCACCGTCCATGTTGATGGTGGCGCCCAGCGGGATGGAGACGGAGTACATATCCTTGTCCAGACCCAGCTTTTCGCACAGGGCCATGTTCACGGGGATGTTGGCGGCGGAGCTGCGGGTGAAGAAGGCGGTCAGGCCGGACTCACGCAGGCAGCGGAACACCAGCGGATAGGGGTTGCAGCCCAGATAGATAAACATGATGAAGGGGGAGACGATGAGGGCCATGAACAGCATGGTGCCCACCAGCAGGGCCAGCAGCTTGCCGTACTGGGTAAAGATGGCAAGGCCGTTGCCGGAAACATTGGTGTAGACCAGGCCCATGATGCCGAAGGGTGCCAGATTGATGATCCAGCGCACGATCTGGGAGACCGCATCGGCGGTGTTTGCCATAAAGGTCTTGGTGGTGTCAGAGCCGATCTTCTTCATGGCCACGCCGAACATGCAGGCCCAGAACAGGATGCCGATGTAGTTGCCGCTCATGATGGCACTGACGGGGTTTGCCACAAAGTTGGTGAGCAGAGTGCCCATCACTTCGCCCAGACCCTGCGGCACCACGTCCGACTGGGCAGCGTCTGCCAGCACGACCGTGACCGGGAACATAAAGCTGGTCACCACTGCGATGGCCGCAGCCAGAAAGGTGGTGAGCATGTACAGCCAGATGACCGTGCCGAAGCGGCGGTCCAGCTTGGAAGAGCCCTGTGCCAGAGCACTTGCCACAATCACGAACACCAGCACCGGGGCGATGCCCTTCAGTGCGCCAACGAACAGGCTGCCCAGTTCACCCACCCAGCCTGCACCGGGGGCCACCAGAGCCAGCACCGCACCGATGATCAGGCCGATCAGAATGCGAATGATCAGGCTGATGCCGTTGTAGCGGGCAACTGCCTTATTCAACGTTTTCATATAGACACTCCTCTTTCCTATTGTACGCCAATGGCGCACAGCTTCCTGTCTCTTACACAAGGACGGGTGTTATTATAGCACATACGGCAGAGAAATGAAAGCGTTTTCAGACATTTTTCGTTCACAAATTTGCATTCAGGTCGGCGCCCATGGGGGTTTTCCGTTGATCTGTATTTGTAGCGAGGACAGGTTTGGCCATTCGCGGCTTCGTTCTCTCCGTCACCGTCGAGCGGCGCAGGGCGGAGCGAGCAGGGGCAAACAAAAAAGCCTGCGTGCGCAGTCCTGCATGGCAGGCTCTGCATCCGCAGACCGGGGCTCTTTGGGGGTGTATTCTATTTTCAACCCAGCGGCTGGGTGGGGGCAAGCTTCTGGTAGGCAAAGCGGGGCGAGCCGTCTGCCACATGGATGACACCGCAGCGGGTAAAGCCGTTCTTTTCCAGCAGATGCTGCATGATCTTGTTGTCGGCGTGGGTATCGGCACGCAGGCTCTGGCAGTGCTCCATGCTCCAGTCCAGCACGGCCGATGCCACGCCCTTGTGCTTTCCGGCCGATGCCAGACGGTGCACCGTGCCATAGGGCAGGGTATCGTCCAGCCACTGGCCGTCCTCAATGGCGGCGTAGGTGGGGTCCGCCCCCAGAATAAATGCAAATACGGCCTCGATCTGGCCGTTGACCACATAGAGGAACAACCGGTTCGAGTCGATATCCTCCTCCAGCAGTTCCTGCGGCGGGAAATTATCCCCCCACTGGGTCGGGTTGCCGGATGCCTTCATGACTGCACGTGCATGGGCGTAGATCTTCAGGATCTGGGGCAGATCCCCTCTCACTGCTCCACAAAACATTCATTCCACCTCGTCTTTTCTGCGCTGCGCTCGGTCCGGCACAGCACTTTGAGAATTGTTCTTATTGTACTACAAATTACCATAAAAATCCAGTTCCCGCACCAAAGTACCTTAAAATGCTCCAAAACGGCAAAAAGCAGGGGCTGCTGCACTTTCGGCTAAAACGATGTGCAGCAGTCCCTGCTTTTAGAGCAAGTACCTTATGCGCTGGCGCGGCCATGGCCGGTGCGCACCAGCCGGTATTCCCGCGGGCTGAGACCATACCGCTCGTGGAACAGGCGGTAGAAATAGCTGGTGTTCTCGTAGCCCACCAGAGAAATGATCTGCTGGATGTTCATGTCGCTGCGGCGCAGCAGGCGGGCAGCGGTCTCCATACGGTGCTTTTGCAGCAATTCCTTATAGGTGCGTCCGGTCTGGGCACGCACGCACTCGCTGACATATGCCAGCGAAACGCCGTACTCCCGTGCCACGTTGGAAAGGCTTGCTTCGCGGTAATTCTGGGTGATCTCTTTGAGTGCCGCCTGCACCAGTGCTTCGCGGCTGACCGTCTCGCTGCGTGCTTCCAGCGGAAAATGCTTCATCTGTGTCATTTTGATCTTCCTCCATAAAGGTGCGGCGGGCGGGGACTGGGGGAAGCCGGACACCCGCCGCACAGAGATCGCAGGCCCTTTGCCGGCCCTTACACTTCTGATACGAACCGGCCTGCCGGAATATTGCAGAAAGCTAAAAAATTTTTAGTCAATTTTCGTTGTAGGAGTCAGACCCCTCTCAGTCACGCCTAACGGCGTGCCAGCTCCCCCGAAGGGGGAGCTTTATCGGCACGAACCGGTAGATGCTTAAAAGCTCCCCCTTCGGGGGAGCTGGCGAACGCAGTGAGCCTGAGAGGGTTTTCGTCTTACAGAAAAAGACCGCTTCCGCACCGGGCAGAAACGGCCTTTTTCAGGAGAAATAAAGAAAACACGAACCCTCAAAAATGAGGAAGGGAAATGCTCAGAACATGCTCTCGTCCTTATAGCGGCCGGTGCGCACGAACTGCACCCACTCGGCCACATTCACGGCGTGGTCGCCGATGCGCTCCAGATACTTAATGACCATCAGCAGGTCCAGCGCTGCGTCCACCTTGCCGGGGTCTTCGGCGATCTCCTGCGCCAGCTGATGCTTGATGGCATTGAAGTCGTAATCCACCGCGTCGTCTGCGGCGATCACCCTGCGGGCGGCATTTTCGTCCTCTGCCGTCAGGGCATCGAGGGCATCCAGGATCATCTGGTGGGCCTTTTTGCCCATGGCAATGGCCTGACTTACCGCCGGGTCGCCCTCTTTGCGGACGGTGACAAGGTGGGGGATGATCTCGGCGATGTCGGCGGCATGGTCGCCGATGCGCTCAATATCCGTGACCACCTTCATGGCAGTGGAGATGCGGCGCAGATCGCCTGCCACCGGCTGCTGACGCAGCAGCAACGTCATGCAGCGGTGCTCGATATCCCGCTCCATATTGTTGATGCGGGCATCCTCCTTCACGATGGCCGCAGCCGCATCGGCATCAGCAACGCAGAGCGCTTCCAGAGCGTTCTCCACGGCATCGGCAGAGTTGCGGCCCATTTCGGTCAGCGAATTTTTCAGCGATTCCAGATCGGTGTCGTACTGTTTACGGATACTCATAGCTGTTTCCTCCTTTAACCGAACCGACCGGAAATGTAGTCCTCGGTGCGTTTATCCTGCGGTGCGCTGAAGATCTGCGCCGTGGGGCCCACTTCCACCAGCTCGCCCAGCAGGAAGAAGGCGGTGCGGTCGCTGATACGGGCCGCCTGCTGCATGTTGTGGGTAACGATGACCACCGTGTAGTTCTTCTTCAGCTCACTCATCAGCTCCTCCACCTTCATGGTGGAGCCGGGGTCCAATGCGCTGGTGGGCTCGTCCATCAGCAGCACTTCGGGCTTCACCGCCAGTGCGCGTGCGATGCACAGACGCTGCTGCTGGCCGCCGGAAAGGCCCAGCGCGCTCTTTTTCAGGCGGTCCTTCACCTCGTCCCACAGGGCCGCGCCCCGCAGGCTGCTTTCCACCAGCTCGTCCAGCTCAGCCTTATTGCGCACGCCGTGCAGCTTGGGGCCGTAGGTGATATTGTCGTAAATGCTCATGGGGAAGGGATTGGCCTTCTGGAACACCATGCCCACCCGGCGGCGCAGGTCTGTAAGCTGCATTTCCCGGGCAAAAATGTCCTCGCCCTTCAGCCGCACATCACCCTCGATGCGCACATTCGGCACAAGGTCGTTCATGCGGTTGAGGGTCTTTAAAAAGGTGGACTTGCCGCAGCCGGAAGGGCCGATGAGCGCGGTGATCTCCCGCTCGCCCACGTCCAGCGAAATGCCTTTCAGCGCCTTGAAGTCGCCGTACCAGAGGTTCAGGTCTTTTGCCGATATCACCGGCACATTCGTGTTTTCCATAGAGTACCTCATTGTTGAATTGGAACGAACCCTCTCAGTCACGCCTGATGGCGTGCCAGCTCCCCCGAAGGGGGAGCTTTTGATCATCTGCCGGTCAGCACCACTCTAGCTCCTCCTTTGGGGGAGCTGGCATTGCGCAGCAATGACTGAGAGGGTTTCTTCTCTTTTTACTGTTTCTGTTTCAGCTTAGTCTTTGCCAGCCGCGCCGCAAGGTTGATGGCCAGCACCAGCACCAGCAGCACCGCACCGATGCCCCATGCGGAAGCAAAATCGCCGTCCTCAAAGGCACGCAGGTACAGCAGCACCGACAGGGTGGCACCGTTGGAGGTGTAGGCTTTGGCCACGCTCTTGGCAATGACCTCTGCGGCACCGGCGGTGAAGAGCAGGGCGGCACTTTCGCCCACGATGCGGCCCACAGCCAGAATGCAGCCGGTCACGATGCCGTCGATGCTGCAGGGCAGCACGATGGTGCGGATGATGTGCCACTTGCCTGCACCCAAGCCCATGGCACCCTCACGGTAGCCCTGCGGCACCGTCTTGAGGGATTCCTGCGTGGTTCGGATGATGGTGGGCAGGTTCATGACCACCAGCGTGAGTGAACCGGACAGCAGACAGGTCTGGAAGCCCAGCGCCTGACTGAACACCAGCATACCCACCAGACCGTAGATGATGCTGGGGATGCCCGCCAGCGTTTCGTTGGTAAACTCGATGACCTCGATGAGCCGCCGGTTGGAGGCATACTCGGTCAGGTAGACCGCCGCGCCCACGCCCAGCGGCAGTACGATCAGTAATGTCAGCACGATGACATACAGTGTGTTGAGGATGGCAGGCAGGATGCCGTCGGTCTTTTTCAGCACACTGGCAGTGGTAGAAAGGAACTTCCAGCTGATGTGGGGGATGCCCCGCACCAGCACCATGCCGATGATACCGGCCACCAGAACCATCACCAGAACGGCACTGGCCCAGACCAGTGCGGTCATGACCCGGTTCCACATCTGACGGGAAGGCGAAAGGCCCTTATTCATCGCGGTCGCCTCCCTTCAGCACAACGTTCAGCACAACATTGATGATCATGATAAAGACGAACAGCACCAGCGCGATGCTGAACAGCGCCTGCCGCTGCAGACCGCCGGCATAGCTCATCTCCTTGGCGATGGCGGTGGTCAGGAAGGTGACGCTGCGGAAGGGACTGTCCGGCATGTTGGGGCTGTTGCCTGCCACCATCATCACCGCCATGGCCTCGCCGATGGCACGGCCGATGCCCAGCACAATGCCTGCGGCAATGCCGCTTTTGGCTGCCGGAATGCTGATCTTGAACCATGTTTCGGTGTCGGTGGCACCCAGTGCCAGACTGCCCTGCTCATACTCCGGCGGCACGGCGTTCAGTGCCGTGACCGACACGGACACGATGCTGGGCAAAATCATGATGGAAAGCACCACGATAGCGCTCAGCAGGCAGGCACCGGAAGCCTTGCCGAAGGTCTTTGCCACGGCGGGCACCAGCACCTGCATGCCCAGCAGGCCGAACACCACGCTGGGGATGCCGGACAGCAGCTCGATGGCGGTGACCACCACGGTGCGCAGCTTGGGGTCGGCGGCCTTGGAGAGGAACACCGCCGTCAGCAGGCCGATGGGCACACCGATGATGGCAGCGCCCAGCGTGCCGTAGATGCTGGAAAGGATGAACGGCAGGATGCCGAACAGCGGCTGGGCTGCCGTGGAGGCCCACTTTGTGCCGAACAGAAATTGGAACAGACCGATCTTGTGGATGGCCGGCACGCCGGAGATCACCATGTACACCGAGATGAGCACCACGCAGCCCACCGCCAGCATACCGCACAGGAAGAAGATGAAGTTCATCACCGCTTCCAGCCATTCGGCGGGGGTGCGGGGCAGCCGCACCCGGCTCAGATAGGATTTTTTGTTCATAGCTGAAATCCTTTATAAAAGCCGCGTCGGCCCGCAGAAACGACAGCCCGACGCGGCAGTACTCTTGTTCAGATGCGGGGCAGGCGGTTCACCGGGGAGCTTTCCCAGGCAAACCACCCGGTAATTACTCGTTCACCGGCACAGCACCTGCGGTGCGGATGAGGTCGGCAGCGTCCTTGCTGGTGGCAAAGTCCACAAAGGCCTGTGCCTGCTCCGACAGGGTCACGCTCTTGTTGGTGACGAACACGAAGGGACGCTGGATCTTGTAGCTGCCGTCCTTGACGGTGTCCTCGCTGCACTCCACACCCTCCACGGTGACCATGGCGACGGTGTCGCCCACAGCGGACAGGGAAGCGTAGCCGACGGCCAGAGGATTGGCCTCCACAGCGCTGATGACAGCGCCGGTAGCGGTCAGCTCCTGTGCGTACTTGCAGCTGTCCTTCACGTCCACGATGCTCTCAAAGCCATCGCGGGTGCCGGAACCGGCCTCGCGGCCCACCAGAACGATCTCGCCGTCGTCGCCGCCCACATCCTTCCAGTTGGTGATCTCGCCGGTGAACATCTGCTTCAGCTGGTCCACGGTCAAGTCTGCCACCTTGCTGGCCTTGTTGACAACGATGGCGATGCCGTCCAGAGCCACGGTGGTGCCGTCCACGTCGTTCTTCTCGTCGTCCTTCAGGGCGCGGGAGGACAGGCCGATGTCCAGCGTCTTATCGGTAGCACCGGTGATGCCTGCGCCGGAACCGGTGGGGTCGTAGCTGACGGTGACACCCGGCTCCACCTCGGCAAAGCCCTCGGTCAGGGCAGCGATGACGTTCTTCATAGAGGTAGAACCGCCGGTAGCCACATTGCCGGACAGGGTGCCTGCAGCGGTCTCAGCAGCGGCAGAAGAAGAGGTGGGCTCCGCAGCAGAGGATGCCACAGTGGAAGAGGCTGCGCCGCCGCAGGCGGTCAGAGCCATAGCCGCAGCAGCAGCGCCGCAGACAGTGATAAACGAACGACGAGTGATCTTTTTCATAACCCTTTTCCTCCAATAAATGCCGAAATGCAGTTCCGGCCGATGTTTTCTTGTTTCTATGTGTTTTCCTTGGGAACGGCCTTATTGTACCGCACCGCCGTGTGCGCTGCGACCATGTACGCGCAAAATGGAGGTAAAGCTTTTGCACAGGCTCCGGCGGCTGTGTCAAGCCTGCGTAAAGCCGGTATGAAAAGCCTGTACTCAAATTTTACAAACAGGATAAATATGCCGAAAATGCCATTTTCCGGCTGGGCAAAACGACAAAAAGCCCCGGGCACTCTTTCAAAGAATGCTCGGGGCAAAAGGGTCTGCGGGTCAAACCGTGGTAAGGGAAGGCAGAGTCTTGGTGGCTGCATAGCCGCCATTCTTCTTGACAAGGAACAGCGTCTCGCTGATGCCGTTGATGACGATCTTCAGCACCGCAGGCTGACCATTCCGGTAAGCTTCCTTGATTTCTGCATCGGGGAAGTTCAGCCTCAGATCTTTTTCCTCTGTGGCAAAGGGCTTGCCCAACAGCGTGTCGGAGACAAAGAAAGTCCCGGCGGGGGATACCTGCTTCAGCTTTGCTTCGCCCACGAAAGCTTGGAACATGTCGCCGTACTGTCCGCCCTGCCAGCTGCCGCCGCCGGCGTCATAGCGCAGTCTCACCTTGCCGGTGATGGCACCCTTGTCCGTGCCGGATTCCGTGCCCAGATCCACATCCAGACCAAAGACCTTCACGGTGAAGGGTCCGATCTGGACCTCGTCGTCTGCCAGCTGACCGCTGCCGCCGCAGCCGGTCAGCACGCCGGACAAAGAGATTGCTGCAGCCGCAGCTGCTGCGCTCTTCATAAAGGTACGCCGGGTCATTTTTTCTGCCATAATATTGCCCTCCTCTAAAAGCGTTTTTCTGTGCTTTTAGCGTACCACTTTTTGGAAGTCTGTCAACAAAAATATGACAAAAAGGCGCTCTGTACACATAATTTGCACAGAGCGCCTTCTGCTCAGCAGTATTTTGTTCCGTCCGGGCAGTAGAACTGCACGTACTTCTGCCACTCGGTCTCGCTGATGGTGCGGCGGTAGCAGTCCACCAGGGCATCCACGGCCTGCCGGTCCGCAAAGGTACCGGCACCCGGGCAGTCCAGCACCAGAATGCGGAACCATGCATCGAACAGGTGCTCGGTGAAGCCGGTGTCCCGGGCGCCGCACCGGGCATAAAAGCCCAGCCGCCGCGCAGCCATAGCTTCGTCCTCCGCCTTATCCGGGCATTCGGCCTCAATGAGGATGGCCTGCGCACCGCGCTCGTGCTGCGGCAGGTCGGCCAGCAGCTGCGCGCCCAGCCCTGCAGAACGGTATTCCGGCAGCACGGCAAAGTAATCCAGCTGGCTCACCCTGCTGCCTGCCGGGCGCACCATGAGCAGGTACGCCGCCAGTGTTTCGCCGTCGAACACGCCCCATGTGTGGGCGGTGCCGTCCGCTTCGCTGTTCAGGATCATGCTCAGGGGCTTTAGCTCCGTGGGCGGAAAGTCCCGCCGCATTTCGTCCAGATAGACCCGCGTCAGTTCTTTTTCGTTCAGTTTCCGCCAGCTGTACACTTTGCTCATGGTTTTTCCTCCCGTATCTGCCTTTTGAACCAGTATAGCACACTCCGCGCGGGAACGCAAAAAGCCGCCGGGAGCGGCAGGTTCTGCCCTTCTCCCGGCGGCTTTTATGGGAATGCAGGAGCAACCAGTCTCCCGCACAAACTCCGTTCAGAATGCTGTGTGCGTTACAGCATCTTCTTCAGCTCGTCGTACACGAACTGAACCTTGGTGCCGATGATCACCTGGCAAGCGTTCTTGCTGGGGCGGATGACACCGGCAGCACCAGCGGCCTTGACAGCCTTCTCGTCCACCTTGGCGTTATCCTTGACCTCAAAGCGCAGACGGGTTGCGCAGTAACCAACTTCCTTCACGTTCTCCTTGCCGCCGACAGCAGCCAGAACAGCGGAAGCGACTTCGGTATAGTTGTTGTTTGCCAGAACGACCTTCTTCTCGGCCTCTTCGTCCTCGTCCTCACGGCCGGGGGTCTTCAGGTCGAACTTGGTGATGGCAAAGTAGAACACTGCGTAGAACACCACGAAGGCTGCGATGCCCAGAGGAATGATCATCCAGGTCTTAGCAGCTGCGGGCAGGGAAGCAGAGAACACCAGGTCGGTAGCACCTGCAGAGAAGCAGAAGCCGGCACGGAAACCGGAGTAGTAGGTGATGACGGTAAAGATGCCGTACAGAGCAGCGTACACAACGTACAGGGGGAAGCACAGGAACATGAAGCCGAACTCGAAGGGCTCGGTAACGCCGCAGACGAAGGCGCAGATTGCAGCGGACAGAACCAGGCCGATGGCAGCCTTCTTGTTCTTAGCGGTCTTGACCATAGCCAGAGCAGCGCCCAGGACACCGAACATCATGCAGGGGAAGAAGCCGGACATGTACATACCAAGGCTCCAGCCCACATCAGCAGAGGTCTCGCCAGCCCAGAAGTGGCTCAGGTCGCCCAGACCGATGGTGTCGAACCAGAACACGTTGTTCAGAGCGTGGTGCAGGCCGGTGGGGATGAGCAGACGGTTCAGGAAGGCGTAGATGCCAGCGCCGATGCCGTCCATGCCAGCGATGCCGTTGCCGATTGCGACCAGAGCGTCGAAGATGACGGGCCAGACGAACAGCAGAACAACGGACACCAGAATGGAGATCAGACCGGTAGCGATTGCAACGAAGCGCTTGCCGGAGAAGAATGCCAGCCAGTCAGGCAGCTGGATATCCTTGAACTTGTTGTAGCAGGCAGCGCCCACAACAGCGGCCAGAATGCCGATGAAGGAGTTGCCGGCGACCTTCTGGAAGGCGATGTAGGTAGCAGTGCCTTCTTCCAGGTGACGGACCATGCCGACCACACCGGGGTTCAGCAGCTGCTGCATCATCAGGAAGCTGACCAGACCGGCCAGACCTGCGGTGCCGTCGTTGTCAGCAAGGCCGACAGCGGCACCAATGGCAAACAGCCATGCCATGTTATCGATCAGAGCGCCGCCTGCCTTGACCAGCAGGAAGCCAACGGTGTAAGCTGCACCGGAGGTTGCAGCACCGGGAACGCCCATAACGCCCGGAGCAAGGGCATAACCGAGGCCCATCAGGATACCGCAGATCGGCAGGACCGCGACGGGAAGCATCAAAGCTTTGCCCAGTTTCTGGAGATACTTCATCATAAAGCACATTCCTCCTTAAGAAATGTTTGTGTTTACAGACGCCTCTGGTTGCAGGCCGTCCATAATTCCGTAATAGAATAGTAACATATTTCCGCAAAAAAAGAAAGTCCCTTTCGCCTTTTTTCTATCAAAATGCATCAAAAGTCCTCATTTGGCAGTTTTTCAGTCGATAATTTTTGGGTTTTCCGCACAAGGGTCGTCTTTGTGTTGAAAATTCCTTTCTTTTTACGTACATTTTGCCCAAAGGCTTGCATCCCACAGCCGAATCGGGTACTATACTATTATAAAGAACATGCGCCCTCTCAGGCCGCTTCGCGTCCAGCTCTCCCAAAGGGAGAGCCCTTGGCAAAACCGCAAACTTTGCATGGACTGCCAAAGCCTCCCACTTTGGGGGAGATGGCATTGCGCAAGCAATGACGGAGAGGGCGAGGATGCAAAATAAAAGGAGACAGCATTATGGAATGGACTGATATCCGCCTGACCGTGGCCAAGGCCGACGCCGACAACGCCGAAGCCGTTGCCACCATGATCGCCGAGGGCGGCATCTATATCGAAGACTACAGCGACATCGAGCAGCAGGTGGCCGAGATCGCCCATGTGGATCTGATCGAGCAGGAGCTGCTGGACAAGCCCCGCGATACCGTTATCATCCATATGTATCTGGAGCCGGGCGCTTCCCCCGTGGAAACGCTGGCCCTCATTGCCGCCCGCATGGAAGCTGCAAACATCGCCTACACCGTAGAGACCGAGGGCGTGGAGCAGGAGGACTGGCAGAACGGCTGGCGCAAGTATTATCACCCCCTGGAGATCGGCAAACGGCTGGCCGTGGTGCCCTCGTGGCAGCAGTACGACACTGACCGGGTAAAGCTGATCCTTGACCCGGGCCTTGCCTTCGGCACCGGCGGCCACGAGACCACCAGCCTGTGCATGGAAGCGCTGGACGAGCGGGTGACCGGCGGCGAGCGGGTGCTGGACATCGGCACCGGCAGCGGCATCCTTGCCATTGCGGCGCTGAAGCTGGGCGCTGCCGTGGCCGAGGGCGTGGACATCGACCCTGTGGCCGTGCGCACCGCAGGCGAGAACGCCGCGTTGAACGGCGTGCAGGACAAGCTGACCGTGCTGGTGGGCGACCTTTCCGATAAGGCCAGCGGCAAATACGATATCATCACCGCCAACATCGTGGCCAATGCCATCCTGTCTCTGGCTCCTGCCGTGCCGGGCCTGATGGCGGAGGGTGCCACCTTTATTGCCAGCGGCATCATCGACAGCCGCAAGGACGAAGTGATCGCCGGGCTGGAAAAGGCCGGCCTTGCCGTTGTGGAAGTGAAGGAGAAGCGCGGCTGGGAGTGCATCGTCTGCAAGAAAGCGTAAGGAGATTTTATGCCGCACCGTTATTTTACCACCGAGATCTCTGACGGCACCGCCACCCTGCGCGGGGCCGATGCCCACCATCTTGCCCGCGTGATGCGCGCAAGGCTGGGCGATACTGTCATTCTATGCGACGGCAACGCCGTGGAATACACCGCCACCATCACCGGCTTTGGGGACGAGTGCGTGGAGTTCCGGGTGGAGCCGGGCTATCCCAGCGCCGCCGAACCCAGCGTGGAGGTCACTCTGCTGGCCGGTTACCCCAAGCAGGACAAGCTGGAGCAGATCATCAAGCACGGCGTGGAGCTGGGCGCAGCCCACATCGTGCCCTTCTTCAGCCGGTACTGCGTGGCGGCCCCCAAAAAAGAGGAGCAGAAGAACGAGCGCTACAACCGTATTGCGGTGGAAGCCGCCAAGCAGTGCGGCCGGGGCGTTCTGCCGGATGTGGCCCTGCCGCTGGCAAACTTTGGTGCCGTGTGCCGCACCTTTGCACAGTACGACCTTGTGCTGTTCTGCTACGAGTGCGGCGGCGCGCCCCTGCGCGACCTGCTGGCCGCAGCAAAGCCCGCCGATGGTGAAAAACTGAAAATCGCCATCGTGACCGGAGCCGAGGGCGGCTTTGCCGCCGAGGAAGCCGAGATGGCCGCAAAGGCCGGTGCCAGAACGGTGGGCCTTGGCCCCCGCATCCTGCGGTGCGAGACCGCCCCGCTGGCCGTGCTTGCGTCCGTCATGACCCTGACGGGGAATCTGGAATAATGCTTTGTGCTGCCCGGCAGCGCCTGCGGGCCTTCCGGACAGCAACAAGGGGCCGCTCCCGGAAAGGAGCGGCCCCTTGTTTTTTTATTGTTCCGCTGTGCAGACGCAGGGCAGATCAGTCAATGAGGCCCTTGTCCTTTGCATTCTGCCAGGTAAGGCAGACGCGCAGCTTGCTGACCGGGAAGCACGGATGGAACTTGTTGTTGTCCTCGTCGAACTTCATCAGCTCCTGCTCCACCATCCAGTGTGCAGCCTTCTGGGCATCGGTGTCATCGGCGTCAATGTCCGCATACAGGTTCTCATCGGTCATGTTCTGCGGCTCCGGCTTGTCTGCACGCTCCCAGACCAGCTCTGCCAGCTCGATGCGGTCAGACGGCAGGGGGAGGCCCTGCATGTTCATCAGACGGTAGATGCCGGTGCCGGTCTCATAGGCACCCAGGATTACAGCGCCGCCGATGATGACACCGGGCAGGACGGGGTCCACCGGGTCTACCGGGTCCACCGGGTCTACCGGGTCCACCGGGTCTACCGGGTCCACAGGCTTCACGGGGTCCACGACTTCGTACATAGCTTTGACCGTCACGTTGCCTTCGGGCATTTTAAGGATCGCCTTGGTCTGGTCCTCCTCATTGGGGAAGGTCAGAAGGTCACGCAGGTCATTCTGTACAACGCCGTTCACCTTCACGAACCAGACTGCGAACTTCTGTCCATCGGGGGCTGGGTCTGCGGTCAGGGTGACCGGGGTGCCCACCGGCACCTGCGTGACCTTATCCAGCACGGTCGTGCCGTCCACAGTCGCTTTGGCATTCTCGGCATCCACCGTGTAGCCGGTGCGCGGGGTCAGGTAGCGGTAGTTGTTGACCGCATCGTAGGCCACAAAATAGGTCTTGCCCTCTGCATCCTTATCGTTGCTGACAAGGTTCAGCTTTTCCTGCCCGGTCGCATCCGCCGTGGTGATCTGGCGCGGGGTGGCAATGGGGCTGTCTGCCACCTTTACGGTCGCAGTGTCGGTAAAGGTATCTTCGATGGTAATGTATTGTCCTGCTTCCAGATAAACATCGTTCTCGTTATCCTTGAAAGCCGCATCTTTTAGGGTGACACTTGATGCATTCTCTTTATTCCAGATGCCATACTGTGCATTTTCAATCGTAGCACTATGGATGTCGGTAATAGCATTCGCCTCCGTTCGTACACCCGACCTTGGAAGGTCGGTTTGATTTCCGGCAACACGAATTTCTGTTTTACCCTTGGTTTCATCAATCGTCATTTTGCCACGATTACAAATCACCGTTCCCTTACCCTCAAAAGTACCACCATGAATGTTTGTAGTACTATTTGCTGTTGTATTTATGCACAAGGAGGTGCTTTGGGAAGTGTAGCGGCCTCCGTTGATATCGGCTGTACCAATGTTCGTTACAGGACAACCACTCTCATTGCTTACTTCTACGTCATCGTTCAATTCGATTCTTGAAGTACCAGTACGATTGTACACTGTCGGAGCCCCCGGGCTCTTGCTTTCGTATTTTCCACCGTAAACATATGCCGTTCCCCAGTTGTTAAGCGCATTATCAAATTCAGAGAACGATGTTACATCGTGCAGATATACTGTCCCATAAAAATTGAATAGAGTTTCATGTCCGCTGGACTTATATATACCGCCGTTCATAGTTACTGTTGCTTTCGCTCCGTGTTCCACATCCACATGCACACGGATGCACCTTCCGCTGGTAACAGAGAACTCATTGTTCTGCAGATTATTGATTGTGACCGTGCCATTGCTGATTAGCAGAGCATTGTCGGTAGGTCCGAGGTTAGAATTTTCTACCGGCCCAGTAATATTGATGACCACATTTCCATCCGGCACGTTTATGGTAACCGTCTGTGTATAGGGACCGCTCATGCTATAGGTTCCCGATTTAGTAATCTCCTCGCCGTCTTTCAATATTCTTCCCTGATTCTCGCTTGCCTGCACACTCACGCCGGTTTCAGAGCCTGTCCCCCCAGCGGCAAATGCACTTGCCGGAAGGACAGAAGCCATCATGCAGCCTGCAAGTACCGCGCTGATGAGCCGTGTGCCAAATTTTTTCATGCTATGACTCCTCTCATGTTTCGCTTTTTTCATGAAGGCAGGCTGTTTTTTCGCCCGCCCGCACAGTTCACACACCTAAAGTATAACATTCCCACAACAAAGTGCAATCTTCATCCTGTACGAAGCTTTTGTACCCCCCCCCCCATGTTTTTTGGTGTGTTCTGCACAAAAACGGAAGAGAAAATACTTTTGCAGCCGCAGAAAAAACAGCCCGGAACGACCCACAGATCGTTCCGGGCTGCTGTGTCAAAAATGGTTTGGAGCGTCAGAGCTCCAGCAGGGCTTTCTTCACATTCAAAAGGTTCTGCGGGCTCACCGAGAAGCTGCGCAGGCCCAGCTGCAGATACTGCACCGTGTTGGCCGGGTTGCCCACCGCAAGGCCGCAGATGGTCACCGGCACATTGCGCACCTTTGCGGCATCCAGCACCATAGTGATAAGCTTTTTCATGGCGCTGCTGGCCGGGCGGTAGTAGTGCTCGGCGCTGGCAAGCTCACGGTCTGCCGCGTGGGTGTACTGGGTCAGGTCGTTGGTGCCGACCACAAGAAAATCGACCCCGTGCTCTACAAATTCCTCAGCGGTCAGGCAGGCAGCGGGTACGCTGAGCATCACGCCGAACTTTGTATCTTCGTTGAACGCCACGCCGCGCTCCCGCAGGTGCTCGCGGCAGCGCTCCACCACACGCATGGCTGCGTCCCAGTCCTCCACATTCGTCACCATGGGGAACATCACCCGCAGCGGGCCGCGGGCGGCGGCGCGCAGCAGTGCACAGAGCTGCGTCTCGAACTGGTGGGGCTGGCGCAGACTGTTGCGGATGCCCCGCAGGCCAAGCTTGGAAGACTGCAGGCCCTGATAGGCGTCGGAAATGGTGCGGTCTGAGCCAAAGTCGAAGGTGCGCACCGTTACCGGGCAGCCCTTGGCGGCAGCAAGACAGGAGCAGTAGAAGAAATACTGTTCCTGCTCGTCCAGAATGCGGCCCGGCAGCATCATGTAGCCGGTGCGCAGCAGGCCCACGCCCTGTGCACCGGACTGCATGGCCGTGTCGATGTCCTCCGGCCCAAAGCAGTTGGCCAGCAGCTCAAAGGGCTGGCCGTCCTTTGTCCTGTTGGGCAGAGCATGCAGCTGCCCCATCTCTTCGTTCTCCCGCTGCAGCTCGCAGATGCGGGTCTCGGCCTGCTGGCGGGCGGCAGCGTCCGGGTCCAGCGTGCACTGGCCCCCGGTGGCATCCAAAATCACGGTGCGGCCGTCGCAGTCGTCCAGAAAATCCCGGCCCACCTGCACGATGCCCGGGATATTCATTGCCCGGGCAATGATGGCCGCGTGGCTCTGGCCGCTGCCCTCTGCCGTGATGATGCCTAAAATCATGCCGGAGGGCACGCTGAACAGGTCGGTGGGCATCAGCCGCTCTGCCGCAAGGATCACCGGGTGATCCAGCGCCAGCCACATGCGGGGGCGGTTGGTGATGATGTTGATGACCCGGCGGCTTGCGTCGAGAATATCCACACTGCGCAGCTGCATGTAGGGGTTGTCCTTCATGTTGGCCAGCTGGTCGGCGTAGCGCTGGCCCACCTGATTCATGGCCGCTGCCGCGCCAATGCCCGCATTGATGCAGAAGCGCACCTCGTTCATCATGCCCTCGTCGTCCAGCATCATGCTCTGGAACTGGAAGATGGCCTGCTCGCTGGGTGCGGCACGGTCTGCCATGGATTCCAGCTCGTCCTGTGCGGTGCGGATGGCATCGGTGAGCAGCTGCAGCTCCCGGGACGGTTTAAAGGGGCCCACGGTCGTGGTCTCCACATGGTGCTCCAGACGGCTCACCTGCCCCAGCACAAGGCCGGGAGAAGCGCAGGAACCTTTATACACTTTCATGTTCGGTCACCTCCGGCAAAAGCTCGGCTTCCGGCGTGGTCAGGGTGCGCCAGACCAGCGCCTGCAAAAAGGTATTGGGCAGCAGCGCGGCCAGTGCGGCCCGCGCCGCATCGGCACTGCCCTCAAACAGCGGCGCAAAGCTCTGCATCCGTGCCTGATCGCACTTTGCAAGGAATGCATCGCACAAAGTATGGGTGGTGTAGTAATGGGCTGGGTCCACACCGGCATCTTCCGCGGCGGCTTCCAGCGGGGCAAGGTCGGCATCCTTCATCTTGGCCAGCAGCAGGGCCGCATCCGCCGTCAGGGTGACCGGGTATTTCTCCCGCACGGCCTTTTGCACCCGCTCAAATTTTGCGTGGAACGCAGCAGCGTCCGCGCAGCTCTGGGCATCACAGGAGACAGCATAGGCACACCCCCGCAGATATCCCATAGCGCGGCGGGTATCATAGTAGCCCAGCTCGATGTTGCGGCGGGCGGTGTCAGGGTCAAAGTGCAGGATATCGCCCAGCTCCCAGTAGCTGCGCACCATCACGGTGGGCAGGCCGGTGAGGTTGGGGCGGGTGATGCCCACGCCTTCCAGATCGACGCACACCAGTTCATCCGCGCCCATGCGTTTGGCAAGACCGGTGGGCATGTTGTCGCTGTAGCCGCCATCCAGAAACTTGACCCCGTCGATCTCCCGCGCACGCAGCGCCGGGAAGCAGGCAGCGGAGGCCATCAGGTAGTCCTTGACCTTTCCTGCCGGGATCTCGTCCAGCGTCAGCTCCCGGGGCTTTAAGCCCCGCTGCTCCACCGTGACAAGGCCGAAGCGGATGGGAGCCGCGCGCAGGGCATCCTCGTCCAGAACCCGCTCCACGATCTCTTCCAGCGGGGTCACATCCATGCCGCCGGCTTTCACCACGCTGCGCAGGAACTGGTGCAGGGCCGAAAGGTCGGCATCCTCCTCCGGCAGCTCCATCACATCCTTGCTGCGGATGGCCAGCCACATATCGCGGGCTGTCTCGTACTGGTCCAGCACGAACATGGCACCGTTCAGGCTGCCAACACTGGTGCCGGTAATGATCTGCGGGTGCCAGTCCAGCTCCATCAGCGCGCGCCACACACCCACCTGATAGCTGCCCCTGGCTCCGCCGCCCGCCAGCACCAGAGCTTTGCACGGAGCACTGCGGTCATCCATTGCATCCGCCTCCTTTGATCGTTTCCGGTTTTGTTCAGATTATAGCATATTTCCAGAGAAATTTCTTCCGTTTTTTGTAAATTGATGCCTTTCTCCCGGCAAAGAAACATGGTATACTTGTCAGGATTTCAAAAGGAGGCATTCTCATGCACTGCAAGCAATGGATCTTTGATATGGACGGCACCCTGACCGACAGCATGACCGTGGTGTGGGAGGGTGCCCCCGACGCACTGCTGCGCCGCTATGGCCGCACCCCGCGGGGGGATCTGCGCGCCACACTGCTGAACATGGGAATGCAGGAGGGCGCACAGTATCTTATCCGGGAGTACGGCCTGCCGCTGACCGAGGAAAGCTATTTTTCCGTGATGCGCGAGGTGATCGCCGAATTGTACGAGACCGTGGAGCTGAAACCCGGCGTGCGCACGATGCTGGCAAAGCTGCAGGCCGAGGGCGCACGCATGTGCATCTGCTCCAACACCTGGGCCGAACAGTGCCGCACCGTGCTTACCCGGCTGGGCATCGCGCAGTATTTCTCCTTCATCGTGGAAGCGCAGGGCGTGCTGCACAAAAGCCGCCCGGAGGTGTTCTTTGAGTGCATGAGCCGTCTGGGCGGTGCAGACCCCGCCGCCTGCGCCGTGTGCGAGGATGCCGTATACGCCGCCGCCACCGCCCACAAGGCCGGGTATTACGTCATTGGCATCGCAGACCGCACCTCTGCCGCCGACGAGCCGGAGATGCGCCGCATCTGCAGCCAGTTCGTGCCCCGGTGGGATATGCTGGACTGGACACGTGTGTAAGAAAAAAGGGCCGCAGCGTGCGGTTCTTTTCTTTATCTGATCCTTCTTTGCTCTTGCATTTTGTTCGCAAGAAGAGTATGATATTATAAATAGGACTGCCCCAAGGGGGAAGTGTCCTCATTTGTGAGAATACACTCTGTGATTTTTAATATAAAGGTATAATATCCGTAAAGAGGAGACCTTCCGTCATGAACAACCCACTCGTCAGCATTATCGTGCCTGTGTACAACGTGCAGAATAGTGTTGCCCGCTGTCTGGAGAGCATTTGTGCCCAGACATGGTAGTTTAAAACAATCGCACCTAGGATGGGCGGTAAATTCTCTGAAAAGTGCTATACCGGCATTCCTATCGCTAGGATATACCACAGACGGGGATATTTGCGTTGATAACACCAGGAAAGTGGAGCTTATTCTATTGACGGATTCGGACGGTAATACAATAGAACTAGTCGCCCCTATCGCAGATGATTCTCCAGTATCTGGAATACTTAAAGCGAATGGTCCAGCTCCGTATCATGTATGTTTTTCAATGAATGTTGAAAAGGGGTTCGACAACTATAAAAAAGAGTTTGAAAAAAACGGATTTATCGTGCTGCATAAACCGTCACCGGCCCCGCTTCTACAGGGAAAGGATGTTGTCTTTCTATATTCACAGCATATAGGGCTGATTGAATTAGTACTTGATAGAAAGGAAATATAGAAAATGAACGAAAAACAATTTATTGAAGAGATTGCGGAAATAATAGAGGCCGACGCATCCGGGCTCACAATGAATTCTGATTTTAGAGAGTCAGCGGACTTTTGGTCTTCGCTGACCGGTTTCAGTATCTTGATTTTCATGCAGGACAGAT
>OKSA01001667.1_pt1 | contig 19826 bp, 16 predicted proteins | sample 1601181 | NCBI WGS metagenome assembly OKSA01 (sample SAMEA3541538, study PRJEB24748) | human gut metagenome | biome: human gut; feature: human-associated habitat; material: faeces | place: China | collected 2012
CCCCGCCACTGCCATCTGTTTCAATTCACGCACCCCGTGCGGGGTGCGACAGAGCCAACAGCCAATAGCCTTTACCGACGAGATCGTTTCAATTCACGCACCCCGTGCGGGGTGCGACACCAGCCAAGCTGGAGCGACTCAAGGAGATGCTCGTTTCAATTCACGCACCCCGTGCGGGGTGCGACTCTAAGTCAGTAACTGAAATCTCATACGGACGAGGTTTCAATTCACGCACCCCGTGCGGGGTGCGACTATAGTAGACAGCGTAGGACAGAGACACCATCCGTTTCAATTCACGCACCCCGTGCGGGGTGCGACGGACTCCCCCTCCGTCTGTTAATAGCATGATAGAGTTTCAATTCACGCACCCCGTGCGGGGTGCGACATGGCTACAGACGGGAGATCCTGGCGAGCAAGCGGTTTCAATTCACGCACCCCGTGCGGGGTGCGACTTGGCTAAACAGCGTACTGATGCTGATGTAGAGGTTTCAATTCACGCACCCCGTGCGGGGTGCGACCCCGTTTCTCTGCCAAGAGGTTGTGCCTGGAGACGTTTCAATTCACGCACCCCGTGCGGGGTGCGACATAAGGCAGTATCATTGTACGTAAGAGTACAGAAGTTTCAATTCACGCACCCCGTGCGGGGTGCGACCTCTTCAGCATCGTTATATAGTCGAATTCTACCTCGTTTCAATTCACGCACCCCGTGCGGGGTGCGACGCATACGAGATAGCGGAGTAACAAGCTAGAGATTAGTTTCAATTCACGCACCCCGTGCGGGGTGCGACATCGAAACCATATACAATAGATTTAATATCTACGTTTCAATTCACGCACCCCGTGCGGGGTGCGACCTGCATCAACCTGCACCGCTCAGCTCGAGAGATGTTTCAATTCACGCACCCCGTGCGGGGTGCGACAGATTACAGCTGATAAGGAGATTTCGGAAGCTAAGTTTCAATTCACGCACCCCGTGCGGGGTGCGACATCGATGCCCAAAGGTACGCATAAATAGAAGGTTAGACGTTGATCCATTGCGAATAGAAGACTACAAGCGGGTATGTCGGTGCGTTGGCGGTGATTGCGAGGCGGTATGTGCTTGTATATCAACCTGTGCGAATAGTCTGCCTTTTCTCTGATCGCTTGGCATTCGCAGAGGAGTACAAGCAAGAGAGAACGAGGCTGAGTACTATATGAGCAACACGCCCTCGGGATCTACGCCTTTCGTCTTACCAATGGTAGTGATCTTAGACTGGTAGTTGGTGCCGAGGTGGTAGATGCGCAGGGAGTCGCTCGATAGGTTGATCGTGTCCGTGAGCGCAGCCTCCAGCTCTACTCTTTGTGCGGGAGAGACGAGACATTCGAAGACTGAGTTTTGGACACGCTGGCCGTAGTTTTGGCATATCTTCGCCACTTGGCGAAGTCGCTTAGCTCCGTCAGGCGAGGCGGTATTCACGTCGTAGGTTACAAGTAGGTACATCAGCTTTGGATTAGAAAGACAGGGTAGTCATCGAGGTCTCCTCGGAGGCATCGAGCTAAGAGCAAAGCCTGAGCATAGGGAAGCAGTCCTATGGGTATGCGCTCCTGAAGGAAAGGGTGCATGATCTCCTCTCGCTTACGTTGCTGCCAAGCGGCTAGGAGCTCTTTGCGGGGCTCGTCTCCAAGGATGTATCCGTTTTCGCCTTGGGTGATGAAGTCTGAGGGTGCGACCTGTCGCTTGTTGATGACGGTCAAGACGAAGCGATCCACGAGGTAGGCGCGTAGCTCCTCCATAAGGTCTAGAGCAAGGCTTGCTCTACCCGGTCTGTCCGTATGGAGGAAGCCCACGTAAGGGTCCAGCCCAACGGTCTCCAGTGCTGCCGTGACCTCATGGGCGAGGATGGTGTAGAAAAATGAGAGCAATGCATTGGTCTCATCGCGAGGTGGTCGTCGCGATCGTCCCTCGAAGGTGAACTCTGGTCGCCGTATGAGGTGGTGAAAGAGGGCAAAGTATTGCTGCGCCGCTAAGCCCTCTACGCCCATAACGGTCATACGGTCTCGCTTGTAGGCTAAGCTCTTTTGCAAAGTCTTGAGTTGGCTTAGTGCTTCCTGGAAGGTTGCCTCCACGCTCTCCGTCGGGTGGTAGTCACGCAGGTAGCGCCCTAGCACCGATCGCTGGTTAGCTATCTTGGCCGAGATAAATAGTGCGGCGAAGTGCGCTGCGGCAGGTTCGTCGTCAGCGATGCGGTACTGCGTACGTCTCAGGAGGACGTTGCCCCTCGTGGGTCCCTCTAGCGAACCGATATAGCGACCTGTGGGTGTAAGGAATGTGAGCTTGACACCCTCCTGCACGCAGAGCTGCATCAGCCCTGGCGAAGCACCCATATAGGAGAATGTGATGATCCCCTCGAGGTTGTGTATCGGTATGCGAAAGGTTTCCTCGCCATCTATGCGCGCCACGACATTGGTGCCGTCCTTGAGCAGGTAGACGTTGGGCGTAAGGATATAGAGGGTGTTGAGTAGCTTTCTCATAAGGTGAGTATGTCGTGATGCTTTAGGTAGCTCTTGGCCGATCGGTGTGATGCGATACGAGGCATGCACTCATCGATGAGAGAGCAGGAACGGCACTGACGGGTGTAGTGCGCTGGTATAGGCGTGCGCTGCACAAAAGCCTCGTGCATCTTACGCGCCACCTCGTAGCACGCTGCCCGCAGGGTGTCGTCCATTTCGACCTGTAGGCGATGCCGTGTCTCTCCATAGTAAAGAGCTCCGTAGGGAATAGTGACTTGGTACATCTCCTCAAGAGCTATGACCTGAGCGCAGAGCTGTAGTTTGTCAGCGAGGTGAGTCTTAGGCCTGCCACGCTTGTATTCGACAGGAGTCGCCTGCCACGCCCCGGGGTACTTAGGGTGTCGGAAGGGGCGCAAGCTATGATCCCGTAGCGGGGTCAGCTCGACCGCATCGGACAGCCCGTATAGTCCCAAAGAGTAGGAGACGAGCGGCACCCGCCTCATAGTGATCGTGTCCCCCACACGAGCACTCAGCTCCGGCTGATCTACACGCTTGTGGAGGATCTGCCCTAGCGCAGTGAGGTGGTTGTCGTGCCATAGCTGCTCTAGGGTGATCAGTTGCCACTGACGTGGACAGAAGCAGTAGTGCTGTATCTCGGAGATTGTCAGCAGCTCCTCGTCGCTGTAGTGTCTCATGGGGAAGAAGGTCGTTTGATAGGAAAAAGCCCCTCCGTAGTGGTGTGCGCTACGGGAGGGGCTTTTGTGTGAAAGCGGGCTAGACGAGCTCGACGTCATCGACCTGGACACCCTGGAGTCCGTCGCGATCGATCTGGACGGTGTAGTCGGAGAAGTCGCGTGCGGGTCCTGTGAGTCCCTCTCTCCGTGCTATGGTGACACGCTCGAAGAGCTTGTGCGCAGGCGCATTACCCAGAGGCGAGTCGTGCTTGAAGACGATCAATTTCTGCAGGCTCATGAGTCCACGGGCTGCCGAGTGATCTAGGTCAAACATCTTCTTGAGTGCCTCCCAGAAGAGCTGCAAGTCATCCTCCGTAAAGCCTGTGTCCTCTGCAAAGTGTGGCGTCACGAAGCCATACATCTTATATAGCCCGTAGGGCACGGTGGCTTTGCGCCCCATAGTCTGATCCTTGTTTGCAGCAACGACTGGGACAATCGTGTGCTCGTGTGGGAAGATCGGGTCGATAGAGCGTCCGAATGTGAGTTGTATAGGACCTCGGACTTGGCCAGCATTAGCCTCCTTAAAAGACATAACAGCACCAAAAGCTCGTATGTCATAGAACTCTCGAAGCATTGCCTCCCGCTTGAGGTCAATGATCTTCTTATCATTCTTCTTAGCGTCCTTCTTGAGCTTCTCTATTTCATCTGATGTCATTGCCGAGATCTTGTCTTTGAGGATGGGACCATCCTTGACATAGATCTCGTAAGACTGAGGTCTATCCGTGATGTGTAGGTAGTCGATATAGTTGCGTACCTTGCGCTTGATGCATACATCGGTGACGAGTCCCTCGCCAGTCTCGGAATCTACACGGGGCAGGTTGTCACTATCGGGATCTCCATTGGGGTTGCCATCCTTGACGTCAAAGAGCAGGATGAAGTCATAGCGATTCTGTACGATCTGTGGGTTATTCGGTTGCATATTCATGACTCTGTTGGTTATTGTTCTATTTCTTCAGTTGGGTTGTCTGTGTCCTCCTTCTTCTTATAGATGTCGACCTTCTGATGATAGTAGCCTACTGCGAAGAGGCTCTGCTCATCTAGCGAGAAGGTTGCGGGGAATGCTTTTTCCTTTGTGGTAATAAGCTCGGTAATCTCATTGAGGATCTTGTCAAAGAAGACCTCTAGTCCAGGCATCTCTTTGTGTAGCTTGCTCAGATGATGGTTGGACAGTCTGAATAGTGGTCCCATCACACTACTGGGTCGTGTGGAGGCACTGGCGTAAAAGCGGTCTCGGATGGTCGCATTGACTCCCTTACCTAGAGCTGCGCGCTGAACCTGCTCGAAGACGGCAAAGAGGCGTCCTGCGAGGTAGGCGATGTTTTCGTTTTGCTTGTCTAAAGCCATATCTAGTTCTTTTAGTTGTTTATATATTCTTGCTTTGCGGTTGATGCAGCCCTTGAGGATGGCCGCACATAGATCAAATCTTTTCTTGTATTCTTTCTTTTCCTTATTGGGCTTTTGTCGGAGTATTTGAGGAATCCTACTAATACATGCTTGCTGTAGTGTGAGTGGATAGGGGGTACCATTGAGAATGCTCTCGACGATGCTCTGTACCAAGTTAAGTTGAAACTTTTGAGAGCTGGGCGCTGTGGAGACTGGGGAAACCGTGGACACTATCTCATATAGAGAGCGTAGGGGAGGGTTCTCCTCATCTACGAGGCCATCCCGGCTGATGATATTCATATCGACGAGATGCTGATAGACTCTGTCGAAGATCTCCGATACAGTCCCCTGCTGCCAATACTTGATGGCACCACGACCTCCTCCTGTAGCTCCGATAATGTAAAACTGTCGCTCATCCTCCCAATGCTGCCCTTTGCCACGATTGCCACGGATAGCTTTGAACTGTTCGAGCAATTTGCGGGTTTCCTGCGTGGGGTTAGGAGCTTTCTCTTTGCTCCGTTTTTTTCGCTTCGGTTTGTCATCCTCTATGGCGGATTCCTCATCCTCGTTTTGCTTATCCCTATAGTCTACGAATGCGACGTCTCGGAAGGTGTTATTGATGCTCTCATTCAAGACATCTGAGTTCCAAAACACGTAGCGAATGCTCCCAAGATCATAGTGTGTATTGGGATTGTCACATAAACTATTGAAGGCCGTAGCATAAGCAAAAGCTGCATATTTAGATATAGGCGCATTGTCCAGATCTTTTATACTTCTTCCGTACGAGCAGAAAGCTGGTTGGTTGAAAGAGACCAAAGGGGTCCCATCACCTCTTTTTGAGTCTGGTAACTGAATTGGCGTATGCTTCTCTACCAGAGGTCCCTCCAGTCCTGTAATCAGACAAAGTCCTCTAATCTTGCCTGACGAGAGTTGTTCTTCTGCCCACGAAAGAGCGTCATTGTCGGAAGCAATAATACCAGTGGAGCCTTTTAATTGGAATGATATCCAGTCGGTTTCATTGACATCTTTGAAAGACTCTAAGACCTCAGGACTTTTATAAAGACCTTTTGAGTAGAATTGCTGTACGGCTTTGAACGATTTGTTCTCTGGATAGAGCTCTGCAAATGAGTTAACTATCCCCACAAATAGGTTGAGAGCATCTTGGGATCGCTTGGTCTTCGAGCCTTTATCTATCCCAAGAATATACATTTTCTTATCCCATAAGTGGTTGGCTTCAATACCACTTGTTCTGCCCACAGCTGGGATTACTAGATACTCTTTCCCTTTACTGTTTTTGTCACTAGTATCTTTGAGGGGCTTTAATCTCACGAAAGAACCATCTTCCTTGATGATGATAGCCCAAGCGATGGCTTTATACTCCCGTCCAGGAGGAGCAATAAGCTGCAGTTTGTTCATCGCTTCGTAGTAGTTGTATAGTGCTTGTAGGATCATCTCAGTATCTCATTACTATCCATCGGGGGGACGGTGATGACGCCCTCGGTCATCTGCGCATGATAAAACATAGCTGGGGGATTCTTCCTATTCAGCTCGAAGTCCATATCGTAGAGCATGATGCTCAGGTCGCGACTCGCAGGGATAGGCTTGGGCTCTAAGGGTGTCGCTCCATGCTCTAGGTCTACATACTCAAAGGCGCAGGTGAACTCACGGCACCCTAGGTAAGGCATCGTGAAGCACTGCCCGGCCTTGGCTCTGCGCTCGAATATCTCTTGGTACTTTCTAGGGTTCTCCGCCTTGCGTTCGGCTTCGCTGTACACCTCGTTGTAGTGTTTCTGACAGCTAGCTGATCGGTCTCTCACGGGTATGTAGACCATCTTAGCATAAATCCGATAGTCCACGTCACGTAAAATGTAGGAGGCACGCTGCTGACGCTTATCAGACACATCAAATCCCAGTGTGCCGTAAGAGGTATCCTTTATTTTCTTCTCATTGTAGCTCATAATTGCTTCCACCTCATTTCGCTTGATGGTAAACCGCTTGATTGGGGCTAGCACCTCTATCTTCGTGATCTCCCAGCGTATGGCGGGCTTCCAGTAGATCGCCTGAAAGATGGCTCGCGCTGCACTAGGCGTGATCACGTCATAGCTGACACGCTCCACCTTCATCTCGGGGCGTGTGAAGCAAGCGAAGGGACCGCGCACACGCAGGCAGTACTCCTTATCTATATACTCTTCCATATGTTTATGCTGTCATAAATGTTGATGTCTGATCGATTATCTGTATCCCAGTCTTCGTGCTGTAGAGCTTGTCATCGGTTAGATAAGCGATGCCACTCTCGCTAACGGAGATACTACTCCCCAAAGTTAAACAATCGTTTGCATAAAGACTAACAGTAAGACGATTCATTTGTCGGTACTCTTGTCGTGTCAACGGAAGGTTGTTTTGGAGCTTCTTGATGATCGCTTTCCCCGCTTTGTCGTAGGGGACAACGATAGAGGTGCTCTGATCCTCTATATACTTAAAGTACTCGCTCGCCGTCTCGTAGTCGAAGCGTAACTCCTCACATCGATCGTCATCCACATCCCAAAGCAGTGGGGAGATTCTCTTATCTTCCCTTCTAGTCATTCTGTTGTCGAAGCAGTCGACATCATTATAGAACGCCTTGTAGTAACGCTCGATCTCGGCTCTCTGTGGAGCTCCCTGCTCAGCCAGCCGATCAAGGAGATCCTCCAGAGCACCTTGCGCCCAGCTCATTTCACCCAGGCTGACTGTTTCATCAAGGCGAAAGATGTAGACATCGCCAGGCTCTGCCATACGCCCCTCACGGTTGCACCGCCCAGCGGCCTGCATGACTGAGTCTAGCCCCGCCATCGCTCGGTAGACCACGGGGAAGTCTAGGTCTACACCAGCCTCGACCAGCTGCGTACTGACGACACGCACCGGCTCGCCAGCCTTCAGGCGACGGCGTATCTCCTCTATGCGCTCTTGAATGTGTGCCGAGCACATTCTCCGTGAGAGATGTAACAGCCCCTCGCTTGCCTTCTCTTGAGCTTGCAGAGCGGTATAGAGACGAGCCGCGTCGTTGCGACTATTCACGATACAGAGGAAGCTCTCGTGCTGTGCCAATCGCTCCGCTAACTCCTCCGTAGAGAGCTTAAGTAGGTCCCAATGGTAGCGAACCTTGTCAAAGGGTGCAAAGCGCTCGGCATCATAAGGTACGACCTCCTGAATGGGTTCCTCGAGGAAGAAGAACTCATGACCGATCCGCTTGCTGTCTGACAGGATATCTTTGTCAAAGACTGGTAGCGTGGCGGTACAGAAGAGAGGCTCCACACGGAAGGCGGAGTGCAGACTCTCCACCACACGCAGGATCGGGTTGAGCAGCCGAGGGGGAAACATCTGTACCTCGTCAAAGACAACGACCGAGTTGCAAATGTTGTGTAGCTTGCGACAGCGACTCACACGGTGAGCATAGAGCGACTCGAAGAACTGCACGTTGGTCGTCACGACGAGTGGCACGTCCCAGTTTTCCGTCATAAGCTTGGTGTACTCCATAGCTTCGTCAGGTCGCTCCTTGACATCTACATCTGAGTGATGCTCCAGCACCTGGTCCGCCCCAAAGATGTCCCTAAAGGTTTGCGCCGTCTGGGTGATGATCGAGGTGTAGGGGATGACGTAGATGATGCGCTCACACCCTTGCGCTATGGCATGTTCTAGAGCCCACATCATCGAGGAGACCGTCTTGCCGGCACCCGTGGGGAGCGTGAGCGAGTAGATCTTTCGCTGAGCCGTGCGTCCATGGTTGCGACACTGGTCGAGGAAAGCAGCTCGCGCCTCATTGATCCGCCCCTCACGGTTGAAGTGTGACACATACTCCTCTAGCTGTTTTCGCATCTCTTTTAGCGAAGCTTTAGCACTCTGACGAGCAAGGCTTTTGTCGGGAGTCATAAACCGCTCCGTGTCGAGGAAGTCGGCGTCTACCAAACAGGAGAAAAGCATACGAACCAGTAGCTGGTAGTCATCCTCCTCGATCTTGTTCCATGCCTTAGTAGCCTTGTCCAGAGAGGCTTTGTGGAGAAGCTCCTCAAGTTGGCTCGCTTCAGGTTGGAGTCCCTTGACTAGGTTTGCCACTGCTCGCTTAGTATCACTAGAGTCCACAACTTGTCCTTTCCACTCAGAAGCATCGTAGAGTCCTCGGTGGTGAGCCCCAATGCAGAGCGAGAGGATCTTGAGAAGCTGCTGATTACCGCCCACTTGCTTTAAGTTGTAGGCGTAGCGTGCTCCTGCGGGGCTGTGCGGGGTGCGCCACCCGTTGAGCGTAGGATCTAAACCGGACTGCTGACGTATGTAGCGCTGGAAGCCCTCCTGGTACTTGCCCAAGTCGTGCAGGAGTCCCAGCAGGTAACCGATCTCGCCAAGCTCTGCGTCATCGGTGATGCGCTCAGCGTAGCTCTGCGCCAGCTCCGCCACGCCGTATAGATGATCTAGTAGAGGCTGCGTCTCATAGGAGCCATCCTCTAGAGCCCTTACGTGGGCTATCTGCTTTGTGTTGCTCATGTGTAGGTATTCTTTACTCGTATTGTTTTGATACAACGGACGCACAAACCATAGCCCTACTACGAGGCGATACGTCTGTGCGTCCGTTCCTGCGACAACACTTCATAGTCGTCAATCTTTACCTTTTTTGGGGGCTCAGTCTTCTTGCTCGTAATAATACGAGTAGTCGATCCCCTTCATAAAAGTCTCTCTATCGTTTATCTTATCCGTAAGCGCAGCGTGTAGTAGACATTTCAAGCTTGTGGCATCTGCCACACTGGCTCTCATAGCTTCGAGATAGGTATATTTATCCACTTGGCTCCAGTCCACACACAGCCCAAGTTGCTTCTTGAGCATTAAGTCGAGCCAAATACGTGTGGCACGCCCATTACCTTCCCTAAAAGGATGAGCGATATTCATCTCCACATACTTATCAATAATCTGCTCCCATGTCTGCTCTGGCATTTGCTCTATACTAGTAAGGGTGTCAGGTAGGTACTGAGCCATAGCAAACTGAAATCCACCTTTGGCGATATTGACTTGCCTGATCTGTCCTGCAAAGTCGTAAAGTCCACCGAATAGATAGGCATGTATCTGTTGCAGCCCTTGCACCGTACCCACTTCGATACTGTCTAAGAGGTTGCTTTCAAAAAGGGCATACGCCTTGGAGCGACTGCGCCCATCAATAGTTTCCTCTCCTCCCACAAACCACTTCACGAAGCGCATAGCCCGATCATTGGGAAAGCTCTGTGCGAGAGCCACGACTCCTTTGTCATCGAGGGTGTCCGTTAGTCGCTTCTTTCCATCGGGAGCGAGGAGTTTCAACTGGTTAGTGGCACTAACCACTTCACTTTCCTCTCTCTTGAGTTTCGTCTTTAGATACTTCCAGTAGTTCCTGTTTTTGTTGTAATCGTCTTGGTCGTTGAGCACTCCTATGATGTCCAACACAGAGAACCACCACTTAGACTCAGTCTCGTCCCAAACGGCTCGCACCTCTCGGTCATTGAAAAATCGTATCGAGATCTTGCTCATACGCTTCGTGTGAGTTTGCTAGGCCTCTATGGCATACTGTGCCAAGGCGGGATTACTTCTTGCCGACCTTGGTGAGGAGGTTGCCCACCTCGCTGGCGGAGACCTCCTTGATGCCTCCGAGGGCAGAGAGGATGCCCGTCGCCTCGTAGGGGAGGAAGAGCGTCTTGTCGGAGCTGTTGCGTCCGATCTTCTCGAGCGTGTCTAGATAGCGCATCGCTATGAGGTACTGCGTAGGATTGCTGCCCGTGCTGGCGACAGCTGTGGTGATGCGCTCGATGGCCTCTGCCTCAGCCTCTGCACGAAGGATGGTAGCGCGAGCGTCAGCCTCGGCAGCGAGGATCTGCGCTTTCTTCTCACCCTCGGCATGGTTGACCGACTCAGTCATGCGACCCTCGGACTCACGGATCATAGCCTCCTTCTGACCTTCTGCGGTGAGTACCTGCGCACGCTTGTCACGCTCGGCACGCATCTGCTTTTCCATAGCATCGCGGATGTCTCGGGGCGGGTTGATGTCTTGCAGCTCCACGCGATTCACCTTGACTCCCCACTTATTGGTCGCTTCGTCTAGGATGTCGCGCAGCTTGTTATTGATCGTGTCACGGCTGGTGAGCGTCTCGTCGAGATCCATCTCACCGATCACGTTACGTAGCGAGGTCTGCGTGAGCATCTCGATAGCTACCGGCAAGTTGGAGATCTCGTAGACCGCTTTGAGTGGCTCGACGATCTGAAAATAAAGAACCGCGTTAATCTCCGTGACAACGTTATCACGGGTGATGACGCTCTGACGGGCGAAGTCGTAGACGTTCTCTCGTAGGTCGATGCGGTCAGTATTGATAAAGCGCACGAGCGTACCGCCCTTGCTGGATGAAGCTGTGATACGCCAAACCATAGGGCGTGGCTTATCGATGAAAGGAATAATCAGGTTGATACCCGAGGGAAGGGTCTTGAGATAGCGTCCGAGCCGCTCTATGATCATCGTCTCAGACTGCTGGACGATGACTAGCCCCTTGGCGATGATGTAGATGACGAGCAGGACGAGTACGCCCAGTACGATGAGGGATGCTTCCATATATGTGTAGTGTTTTAGTTGTTATTCAGCTGTTTCTGTGATAGGCTCGACGATCATGACGATGCTGTCGTTACTGACGATGCGTACCATCTCGCCACGTGGGATCACCATGTCGGGTGCCACCGTGCGGGCACGCCAGTTGTCCCCATCCACAGCGATGCGTCCCGTCTCACGACTAGCGTCTATGCACTCGGTGACACGTGCCGTGCGCCCGTAGAGTGCCTCAATGCCCGTGCGGGCGGTCTCCTTGTTGCGACTGAGGCGACAAACCATAGGACGCAGGAGCAAAAGGGCGAGGATCGATCCGATACAAAAGGTAATCACCTGCCAAGTAATAGAGGCTCCGAGAGCTGCTGGCAGGATCGCCAGCAAAGCTCCTATGCCAAAGCAGGCTACGACGAAGCCGGGCGTGAGTAGCTCAACGAGTAGGAGCAGTAGCCCAGCGATGAGCCAGAAGTAGATGGGAGAGTTAAACATAGCTTTAGTCGTGGATTAGAGGAGAGCTTCGATGTCCTTGGCTAAGTTCTTCGGGAGCTTAGCCGATCCGTAGCGGGTTATGTCGGTGCCGTCACGGGAGATGAGGAACTTGTTGAAGTTCCACTGTATCGGCTTGACCGGCAGGTCTGAGTCTTGGCTCGTCTCCTCCTTGAGGAACTTAAAGAGCGGGTGAGCGTGGGGCCCGTTGACCTCTACCTTCTGCATGATTTGGAAGGTGACGCCATAGTTGACCTGACAGAAGTCTCGTATCTCCTCATCGGTGCCAGGGTCTTGCCCGCCAAACTGATTGCAAGGGAAGCCGAGCAGGACGAGCCCCTTGTCGTGGTACTGCTTGTGTAGCTCCTCGAGCCCAGCCAGCTGAGGCGTGTAGCCGCACTTGCTCGCGGTATTGACGATGAGGATGACTTTGCCGCGTAGGTCGGCTAAGTTTAGCTCCTTGCCTTGAGAGGTCAGGGCGGTGAAGTCGTATATAGTTGCCATAGTATTTAGGGTTCTGTTTACACTATGACAAAGATACACTTTAGCCAAGAGAACTGCAACAGTCTTCAATGGGGATGTATGCCGAATACTGAACATCAGTAAGCGAACATTGCAACACTATCGGGACTCGTCCGTGCTGCCCTTTATCCAAATCGGACATAAGTGCTATTACAAGCGAGAGGATGTGGAAGCTCTCCTCGCTAACTCTAACACTCGTAAAGGTTAACGACTATGGAGTACGAAACTATCAATAAAGAAACACCAGAGATGAAGCAACTCATCTCTGGCATTAAAGGTTTGACGAATCGAGTGAGAAGCATCGCTCAAACTCATCGTCCTCTTTTTGAAGGTGAAATCTACCTCACAGGACGGGAGGTTTGCGAGAGACTGTTCCTTTCCCCTCGCACCCTGCAAGACTATCGGGATAAAAACATTATCCCCTACACCCAAATTGCAGGGAAGATTCTCTATCGCCTCTCAGACATCAACAGAATACTGAGTGAGAACTATAGGAAGCGTGTTAACTTGTAATCGCTACGATTCTTTTATATTATCGAGTAGGTCGGGAAACGAAAGTTTTCTGACCTACTTTCGGTATGACATGCTCGTCATACAAAGCAAAAGTGGGTGTGCCAAGAAAAGCACCTTAAAGTCGTGAGGGGAAAAGGGGTATGTTAAGTGTTGACTTCAAGAAGATAACCGAATTACGTTACGTAGGGGCGGATACAGATCCGCCCCCACACGAGTCTTAGTGTACTTCAAAATTGTGATATAGGAAGCTGGTTTCTGTCATAATAGTACCGAAATGGTAATGGTTAACTTTTTCAAAGGTACTAAAGATAGAGCCAGCTTCTTTCTTAGCCCAAAGTTAAGTCATCACACAGAATCTCGGATGAACCACATTTATTTTACTTCCGATACTCGCACGTCATGCGGATTTTTCTGTACCCTATATGGAGGTAGTTTTACCTACTCAGAGAAAAGAGGAGAGAAGCTCTCAGAGCCCCCTCCTCTCTAGTTAGCAAAAGAATTCTACTAGGCTATCGCCTTAATGATTCTATGAGCATCAGTCTTCGCGCTTTATCTCTAGAATATGAGATTTGCGATCAACTGTAACAGCCTGTAACTTAAACGTTGCTGAACCACCCTCTGCAATCGAGAAGGTTTTATTGATATAATCAATCGTAATACCCTCAGGGCTATCAATTACATTGAGACCAAAGTTTGGATCTCCAAGATCTCGCTCCTCAATTACGTTACCATCAAAGTCTGTAATATACAAGGTCCCTAGAACCTTACCTGATCCACCCTTTGATGTAAACGTATTTGGCTCAGCTCTAAAAGAGAATCTTTCCCCGCCACGCTTTATGAGAATGGTCTGCTTACAGCCCTTGCCCTTGCCACTGATGACCTCGGCCTCAACCTTAAACGTCTCAGCATTTATACCATCTCGGACAAAAAACTCATTAAGTCCATACTCACGAGGTCCTATCCCAGTTGGATACCTCTCAAAGTGCAGTGTAAACTCTGAGTCCGTCAGCGGGGTCTCATGGAGTAGCTCTCCGCTGGGAGATAGTTCTTGTAGCACTCCGTGAACCTTACCATAACCTCCGAAACCAGAGAAGGAGTTTGGGCTGGCACTGAACTTTGCTTGGAAGGTGTTCTTCTGAACGACCTCTGTAGTATCTTGTTTTTTAGGAGGTGTCGGTAGTCCGCAGTTACAGCAAGACGTCACCAATGCCATAAGTACAATAAGAGAAACGACATTTCTCATGTTGATGAAGTACTTCATAATAGTATTATTTCGATTGGTTTATAGCTTGTGAATCTTTTGTGTAGCGATGAGAGCTGTTCCATCGTAGTAGTGGAGGAGGTATTCCCCGCTAGGTAGTCCAGTAAGGTCTACCGTCAGTGTTTTCTCTCCTTGTGTGGATAGGGTGTAATATGTCTTGCCACTTTCTGCTGAGGTGATTTTAATTACACCGTCTTGACGAGCGTCTGTAAGCTCTATAGAGAGTATTCCATCGGTGGGGTTAGGATAAAGCTTCATCGGAGATGCCTCAATAGTAGCTTTTTGTGGTAGTGATACTATCTTGCGATCTAAGAAGCCGTCTTTGGTAGCTTCTACCGATAGAGTTATATCTTTTAGGCTAGATCTTGAGGATAGCTCTAGTTCTTTGCCCGTTGCAACTTCTTTGCCGTCAGATGTTGACCAAATGTATTTAGCGGGTTCACCAATGTCATGTGCTATGAGTTTAGAATCTCCATCAACAATGGTCGCTTCCGCACTGAACATCGGTCTAATATCCTTACGAAGTATGTAAGTGTTTCCTCCGATACAGTCGCCAGTCTTAGCATCTAAAGCTTGCACTCTTACTGTAAACTCCTTTTGGTCTGTTTGCTTTTGTACCAAGAAGTTAGCTTTAAGCTGAAGATTCAATTGTTCCCTAGGTGCTAGGCGTATGCCGTCTATATGTGCGACCGAGTCTACTCGAATAAACTCTGTCGGTAACGAAGGAATTCCCTTTTTAGTCCGATATGATTGATCGTAGCGGTATGATAGCTCGAGTTGATCCTTTACCGTTTCATACTTTTGAATTCCATCATCATAGTTTATATGAAGGTTGATATCCTTAATCTTATCTCCGTGGTTGATGACAATAATGTCGTTAAGATCTATTCCTCCCAATCCGTTGTCGGATACATTAATAATGTGGACATTCTTTTGTGCAACATTGTTGTTGGCTTGGACATACTTGCGAAAGTCACTATGATCTGATAGATAGAGAGGATCTTGAATCTCAGTAATCTCTGCGAGCAAACAAGCGTGCATCTCTTTAGAAGTTTGATCAAGGATTAGTTCAGCTGGCAGAGTCCAAGGAATCTCTATAATGGTAGACTCTCCTGCACGGATGGAGGGAATAAGGGCTGTCCCGACCTCACCTCCTGAGACAACCTTCTTTCCATTGGAAATGGTTGTTTCCTCTTTCCCGTGGAAGGATTCCCACCACTGCGTTGGACTAGAATATGACCAATAAAGACTCACCTTAGCCTGAGGAATTGAGGATTGAACTCCTTTGTTATGTATGCGCAGATATACATAGCAACGATTATCCTTGCTAAAGTTCGGGTTTTGATGCTCTTCTACCTTATCATTATTTTGGCGTACCCAAATGTCTGGACTCTCCCATTGTGGGGCATCAATGAAGTATGGTTCGACACCTTTGTCTTGTTTGACATCTCGAATATATAGGTCTGTCATACGAAGTGTGTCGCAAATTCCGTATTCATTCATCGGTCCTAGTAGTGGATTTGAGTCATTTCCATCTTGTTCTTTGGGGATGAATTTATCTTGGAAAGGTCTACCGACTAATCCCCAACGATAGTAGCCATCACCATCTTCGTCATAAGCTTCAATCATAGATTGCTTATAAAAATGACCAGGACGATGACTTTCAGTAAGCTTCCCCGATAGATAGTAAAGATTAGTGATTGAAGGAACACAAAGACGAGGAGCACCTGTAGTCCGGTGCTTCACTCTTACAAAATAACTATAGCCACCATTTCCAAAATTGTCACCATAGCTGTTTTTAAAGCTCCAGTAAACTTTGCCACAGAGGGGATGGTCTGCAGGAATTGGATACGTATCTGTAGACCAATAGTCAAGTATTAAGCCTGGTTTTATCACTCCATATCCTGAGAGTAACATAGCGTGCCTCTCAGCAGGTATTGTAGCAACCATAGGACCCTTATTAATGAGCGTACTCATAACTTCTTCTCTGTTGAATCCTCTGAGGGATTGAACTCTTTCTACTAGATAAGAAACCTTTGGGTTTGTCGGTTTGTTCTCGCAAGGTTGATATTTGTTATTAAAAGGAAAGTCAGTCTCTGACATAATGGGTTCTTTGGCTAGATATAATGAAGCCTTAGTCGGATCGCCACCACCACACTTCGCAATACGTGCAGAATCTAGAGTTAGACCACCAGAGCAAGCTATGATTTGCAACACGGAGACGTTCTGATTTTCGTCTCTGCCGTAATATCTCTTGATATATCCCTCTAATGCAGAGGCAGGAGCCTGAGCCCAGCATGATTGAGTAGGCAATTGATTACGACAAGAAGTATTCCAATTGATTCCGTGACGATCTCTCCAGTCGAAGTAATCTACGTATGGATTAGTTGTGGTATCTAAAAACTCCATTTCATCAAAAGGGATGGCCATAGGAGTATAAATGCCACCGCCATAATGCTCCAAACCATATGCATCAACTTCATTCAAAAACGATAAGTTTTGACGGTTTTCTGCATAGGAGCGTAGTGACAGAGATGTCTGCTTGGCTACCCAAAGGATATTATGCTCCTTATTATAAGCGTTGATACGATCAATCTGAGATTGGATGGCATCCTGTTTCAGAGTATGAAATCTACGAAGTTGATATACCTTGCTGCTGTTGTTATTATTGTAGGATGTAGCCGTGTGCACCTTATCTAGGTTTACGACACACCCACTAGTTCTGAGCGTAAGTTTCTTAGGATGTACTCCAAAAGCAAAGAGAGCCGTTTCAAAAGCCTTGTTTGAAAGCGAGATTGGCTTATTCAATTGGTTGAAGATAGCAATATCTCGGTACACAAGATATTGTTTGCCCGCTTGATCCTCAAAGAGGATGCTAAAGTAACCCTCCTTACTGGTAAAGGTTACTGAGAGATCTACTGCTAGAGCGTAGATTGGATGAGTTTGTTCCTCACTAGAGAAGGAGAACTCAGCTCCCTCTAGTTCTTTTGGACTAGTCGAACCAGATCGAAGATCTCTCGTAGGAGATGCCTTGAGTGTGACAGTCTCTGCGCATAGGACTAGAGGATTGATACTCTCTTGCGCATTGAGATGGTAGCCATATATGCCACTGAGTAGCGTTATGACAAGCGATAGGATTAAGGGTTGTTTCATAATACTATGTATTTATGCGGTTGCTTCCTACTCTAATAGGTTTTCGGATACCCCTCCTGTTAGCCAGTTGGTCTGAGAATCGTTTTTTGTCATCAAGGACGATTCTGCTCCTTGCGGTCTGTGTTGAGGACAACGTATGACCTAGTTTGAAGAACACGTTCTTCTATTTTCGAGCTATGGCTACACTCTATATATCATCGTGCACTATGATATTTCGTTGTTATTGAGCGGTTAGTAGCACTGTTCCATAGGAGAACCTGCCACTTTCAGGGACAAGAAGGAGTATCTTCTGTCCCCTCTTTATATTATTTGTTCTTATGAATTCCTCTAATGCCACGTAGATGGAAGCAGAGCCGATATTTCCCACAGAGGTTAGATTAGTAAACCATTTTTCTTTAGTGAGAGGGATGCCTCGTGAGGCGAGTTCATCGTTTAATTTCTCATAGAAAAACATTGATGAAATATGAGGAATGACATAGTCTATCTCATTGGGATCTACATTATGCTTCTTGAGAACGTTCTCAATGTGATTGACACAGTACTTAGTGGCATATTCTTTGAGAATTCGAACATCTTGTTTTGCTACAAACACTCCCTTCTCTCTAATCTCTTCAGAGGAATACTCTTTCCACCCCTTTAACGTGCCATCAGAGTCCTTTTCCGCTGCCATAAACATACAGACAGGTAACTCATTAGCGTATGACGTCATTTCAACCCATTCGATTTCAAAAGAAAGATCCCCCTTGGGTTCATTTTCTAATAGGACAGCTCCAGCTCCATCAGAGAGCATAAATCTCAGAAAATCTTTTTCAAAAGCTATGTAGGGATTTTTGCCAACATCACTATGCATAGCCTCATACTCTGCATCGTAAAATTTTGCCATAAAAGTAGGGGATGTCAGTTCGGAAGCTGAACAAACGGCATTGTCGTGCAACCCTGAGAGGATATTGCTATAGCAAATCTTCAGAGCTTGTAATGAAGTCAGACATACACCTGCGGAAGAGAATATCTCCATCGGGAAGTTACCCAACTCCCCATGTACCATAGAGGCGTGCGATGGGAGTAATTGATCAGGGGTACTCGTTCCGCACACCAACAGCCCTACGTTTTGAGGTAGCTGACCATTATCAAATAGCTTGACAATGGCTTCTTTTGCTAGTTGGGCATTTGTATGGGTAAGTTTGCTGTTCTTGTCTAGAGCATAATATCTCTGTTGAATTCCATTTTGGCGAAGTACGATTGATTTTATTCGAGACTTATTTCCCCCAATCAGTCCTATGTATTCTTCCATTTCGTCATTAGAAATAGGAGAATTGGGCAAAAAAGAGGCAATCCGATTTATATAAACTTTCCTATCCATATCAATGTGTTTTGATTTGTGAGTATAGAGTATTCCAAAGTTTGTCCAGCTGCTCAATATCTAAGCCTGAAAATAATGAGTCTTTAAACGAAAGACCTATATAAGTGTGCCTAAACAAAGAAGCTATATCTTCGCTTGTTTCACTTGACGATATCTCCTTTTTGGATTTAGCCAATTCGATAATATTTATCCAGCAAGAGGACTCTCTTTCCTCATAGGCTTTCATTTCATCTTCAAAACTTGGATATAAAGCTTTGAGCTCAAGAATAAATCGATAGAAGTGAAAATGCTTCGCCTCTCCTTTGTTTATTTGACTTAGGGAGTCCATTCTGTTCTTAATAGCACAGAGTTGTTCTACTATAAAGTCTCTCAAAGGTGTTTCTGAAATGGAATACTTTGATTGAGATCCTTCATTTGAAGAAGAGATATGATTGAAGAAGAACATGTCTCCCACACTTTTGAACATATCCTCTTTACTCTTGAAGTAGTAAAACACTAATCCTCTTGAAACATTTGCAGCATTCTCAATTTCGGCAATACTAACTCTGTCATATCCCTTTAAAATGAAAAGCCTAAATGCTTCTTTTACTATGTTCTCTTTGCTTGATTTTCTTGCCATATCAACCTATATATGTTCTACTCTTATCAGAAAATAAACCGACTACTGAGTGAACTTTGAAGCAAAGATATGAAATACAAAGCAAACATCCAAATCTCAATAGAAGGATTGCGTCCCCGCACATTCCACCCACTAATATTCGTGTAAAATAAAAGGACTCTTCTTGTACGTTCTAGTTCGTTTTTCTCTTGATCAACTTATCCATATCCCGTGCAATCTTTTGGTCGGTGACTTGGGCGTAGATTTGCGTGCTGGCAATAGACGAATGCCCCATCATCTTAGCGATGCTCTCGATAGGCACACCAGCCTCTAGCGTTAGCGTGCCGAACGTGTGTCTTGCACAGTGCCAAGTCAACGGAGTACGGATGCCACAAGCCAACCCCACGGCTTTGAGATGACTGAGTAGCTTCCAGTCGCTCATTGTATCGGGGAATATCTTGTAATCCCCTCTGCTCTGCTCCTTCGTGTAAAGGGCGAGTATCTGCTCCGCTATCGGATGCAAGGGTATCAAGCTTTCCACCTCCGTTTTCTGTCTTGCCTTGCGGATATACCGCTTCCCCTCGCTGTTCGTCTCAATTTGCGAAGCTCGTAGCCCTTGTAAATCAACAAATGCCAAACCCGTAAAGACGGAGAAAAGGAACATTCTTCGGCTTAGCTCTGCTCCTTTATCCTGCAACGGGAATGCCAAGAGCTTTGCCACATCGCCCTTACTCAGAAAACGA
>OKSA01001682.1_pt1 | contig 19671 bp, 17 predicted proteins | sample 1601181 | NCBI WGS metagenome assembly OKSA01 (sample SAMEA3541538, study PRJEB24748) | human gut metagenome | biome: human gut; feature: human-associated habitat; material: faeces | place: China | collected 2012
AATGTGATGGTAATATAAAGGTAAGTTAAAAATAGTAATCATTACTGTTTTAAACAAAAGATACTAAGCCGAAAGGCAAAGCAACATAAATGATCATATAAAGTATAAAGGAGAACAAGAATTATGAAGAAATGGATTTGTACAGTATGCGGATATGTACACGAAGGAGAACAGCCACCAGAGAAATGTCCACAGTGTGGAGTACCAGCAGATAAATTCAAAGAGCAGGTAGAAGGAGAAAAAGAATGGGCAGCAGAACACGTAGTAGGTGTTGCCAAAGGTGTCAGCGAAGATATCTTAGCTGATCTAAGAGCAAACTTCGAAGGAGAATGTTCTGAAGTAGGAATGTACCTTGCAATGGCAAGAGTAGCTCACAGAGAAGGATATCCAGAGATCGGATTATACTGGGAGAAAGCAGCATACGAAGAAGCAGAACATGCAGCAAAATTTGCTGAGTTATTAGGTGAAGTTGTAACAGACAGCACAAAGAAGAACTTAGAGATGCGTGTAGATGCAGAACATGGAGCAACAGAAGGTAAATTTGACCTTGCAAAACGTGCGAAAGCAGCAAACTTAGATGCAATCCATGATACAGTTCATGAGATGGCAAGAGACGAAGCACGTCATGGTAAAGCATTTGAAGGATTATTAAAGAGATACTTCGGATAAGAAGAATTGATTTAGGAGGTATGAGTTTTCATACCTCCTTTTTTTTTGCTATATTCCATGCTATAATGAAAATAAGACTGAAAAAGCAGGTGAAAGCATATGATTTCAGAAGAGAAAGTAAAGATTATGGCTGAGATGGCCAAGTATGAGAAGAATTATGGAAAAGGTGATTTCCGTATTTACAAATATACCAAGAAAGATTATGTCAGATCGGAGAAGATCAAGACAAGCATTGCCTTGTTGATCTCATTTCTGATCATGACAGGATTGTTGTGTATCATGCAGTTAGATATTGTGATCATGAAGCTGAGAGAAGGTAAAGTTATGGTATCTGCGGCTGTGATCATAGGAATTTATGTTGCGGTATTTTTTGTCTACCTGCATTTTACGAAGATGCGAGCATCCAGGCAGTATGATGAGGTAAGGGCAAGGGTACTGATCTATGACAAGCATTTAGAAGAACTAGAAACATTATATAAAGAAAAAGAGAATGAAGACATTAGTCCAACGATAGTCGAGGAGGAAGACAAAGATGGAAAAATTATTGATATATAGAGAACGATTTTTGAAATTCCTCACGGCGAGAGGAAGATATATTCAATCAGGGATGAGATTCCTTGGAGGAACTGTTTTATTTTATGTATTAGGGGAATTGTTTGGATATACAGAGACCTTTTCACAGCCATTTTTTATCTTTATGATGGGAGTGATCAGTGTCTTTATTCCAATATCAGCATTATCACTGATCTTTTATGTCGTTATATTCTTAGAGTTACTTCATGTATCGTTAGAAGTGACATTATTTTTTGCACTGGTAGTTGTATTATATTTTCTTGTATATCAGAGAGTTTTTCCAGAGACAAGGATTTATCTGATGATGGTGCCAATCTTCTTTTATTTTCAACTACCTGCATGTTTACCGATCTTTGTTGGGATGTTTTGTGGAATTGCAGGACTTCCAGCGATCTTAATGGGAACAGTGATCTATTATCTGTCCAATATCCTTCAGCAGACAATGAACCAGCTGGCATCAGGATCAGCACATGGGAAGGTCTACAGTCTGATCGCGGCAAGAGCGATCGACAATAAGGATCTGCTTTTGTATTTTGTGGTATTCTGTCTGGTGACAGCACTCGTAACAGCAATTCGCAAGCGGGGAGCAGCGCATGGATGGAATATTTCAATCCTTGCAGGAGGAGTTGTATATCTGATCTGCATGTTCATAGGAGGATATCTGGTTAACAATGAGATCAATATCACATCACAGATCGGAACGATCATAGGAAGCATTGCGATCGCCCTGATCATACAGTTTTTATACAATGTGATCGACTATACCAGAGAAGAAACATTTGAATTTGAAGATGAAGAATACTATTATTATGTAAGAGCGATACCGAAAGTGACTGTGGAAGAAGAAGAATTTAATGTTACACAGATCACGGTACCATCACATAGATTTAGTTTAAAAAGAAAAGAACATAAACAAGAACATAAAGAACAGGACAAAGAAAAGGGAGAGGAAATTTGAGTAAATTTTTTGATGGACTTGAAAAATATATATATTGGACATCGATTCCGAAGATCGGTCTGAATGACATTGTAGATATTCTGATCGTCAGTGTCATGATCTATCTGATCGTCAAATGGATCAAAACAACAAGAGCCTGGGTATTATTAAAAGGGATCATTATCTTGCTTTGTATTGCATTTGCGGCATATTTACTGCAATTACATACGGTTTCATGGATTCTTTCCAATACAATGAGTGTGGGAATCACAGCGATTTTGATCGTCTTCCAGCCAGAACTCCGAAGCGCATTGGAACAACTTGGAAGAAAGAACTGGGTGACTGATATTTTCTCTACAGATAGCCGTCAGGAAGAACTGGAATATACAGCAAGAACTCTGCAAGAGATATCAAGAGCAGCGATTGAGATGGGAAAGGTAAAGACAGGAGCACTGATCGTACTGCAAAGAGAAGTAGCACTTGGAGAGTATGAGCGTACAGGAATTCCAATTGATGCGAAGGTCAGCAGTCAGCTTCTGATCAATATATTTGAACATAACACACCACTTCATGACGGAGCTGTTATTGTAAGAGAGAACAGGATTGTGGCTGCAACATGCTATCTTCCACTGTCTGATAATATGGAACTGAGCAAACAGCTTGGAACGCGGCACAGGGCAGGTGTGGGGATCAGTGAGCAGACAGATTCTGTTACGATCATTGTATCAGAGGAAACCGGTCAGGTATCTGTAGCGCAGGGAGGAAAGCTGACCAGAGGTGTAAACAGTGCAAAACTCAGAGAAATCCTGGTCAGAGCGCAGAATAAGCAGGTTGTAGACAACAGCAAACTTCGCCATTTACTGAAAGGAAGAGTGAAGCATGAAGAAGCGAAAAATAACAGATAATATACCTCTGAAAATCATGTCTGTCGCAATAGCTGTTGTGCTATGGCTGATCGTTGTAAATATAGATAATCCGACAGGAACCAATTACTATACGCTCAATGATGTGGAACTGATCAACAAGGAATATGTGGAATCTTCAGATACTATCGGTAAGATGTGTATGCCGGAACAGAACCAGGATTCCATAAAAGTTGCGATCACTGCAACCAAGAAGATCAGAGACAAGATCAAAGTCACAGACATCTCTGCGGTAGCTGATCTTCAGCAGGCGGTAAGCCTGGATACAAATCCGGTTATGGTTCCTATTACCGTTACCTGTTCTGTACCGGGGGTATCTCCCAGTGATATCAAAGTTACTCCTCAGAATCTCAGTGTAAATCTTGATGAAAAAGAGACACAGGAGTTTGTGGTAAATGTCAGCAGAGGTGATACGAAACCGGGCAAAGATTATGAAGTAGGAAGTCTGACTGCCAGTCCGGAGAAAGTAAGGATTACAGGCCCGAAGACGCTGATCAATAAAATAGATAAGGTAAATGCTTCCATTGAACTGGATGGGAATACAGAGGATTTTACACAGGATGTAAACCTTACGATCATTGATAAGAATCAGGAGGTACTTACCGATTCTGAAATGAATTCATTGCGGATTGAGAATAATGCAAAAGTAACAGTGACTGCAAAATTATGGAAAATCCGTCAGGGAGTGCAGATATCTGCAGATTATGTAGGGACACCGGCTGAAGGATATCAGGTTGGGGCTGTGAGAACAGTGCCGGATACGATCAGTGTAGCAGGCAGTGCAGAAGGTCTTGAAAGTCTTGCGGATAATAATAATGTGATCACTATACCGGAAGACAGTATTGATATTTCCGGTGAATCCGAAGATGTGGAGAAAAAAATCAGTCTTACGAATCTTCTGCCGGACAATGTGAAACTTACCAGTGACTCCAGTGAAGATGTATGGGTGACTGTAAGTATTCTTCCGGCCGGAAGCAGAGAGTTTGAATTTCCGACTAAGAATATAGAGGTTAAGAATAAACCGAAAGATCTGCAGGTAACATTTGAGACTGCGCAGATAGAAGTGCGGATCAAATCAGATAACAAAGATCTGGATGATCTGAATAATGACAAAGACATTAAGGCATCTATAGATCTGGATGGCAAAAAAGAAGGAAGTTATGAAGTCCCGGTTGAGATAGTCTTGCCGGATGGTTATGAGACAGTGGAAGATGTGACTACGGAAGTAGTGATTTCATCAGGGACTGCTGTTGATGACAGTAAGGAAAACAAGGAATAAAAGAATTCTCCACTTACAGAAGGGGTAGTAACAATATAAGAGGAACAGTGAAATGGTCAGTAAAAAAGTGACAGTTAAAAATCCCACAGGTCTTCATCTGAGACCTGCGGGGATTTTGTGCAATGAGGCAATGAAATACCAGTCACAGATAACATTTGTCTACGATGGGGGCATGGCAAATGCAAAGAGTGTACTGAGTGTACTTGGTGCATGCGTAAAATGCGGAAATGAGATAGAACTTACCTGTGAAGGTGTTGATGAACAGGAAGCCCTGGATCATCTTGTTACTGCTATTGATAGCGGCCTTGGCGAGTAGAAAGCTGCTGTGCACAAACAGAGTGAACAGTAACCATAAAGTAACATGAATAAAAGAGGAGGAACTTATTGTGAAAAGAAGATTAGTTGCGGTTACATTGAGTCTTATTATGACAATGGCAACTGTCAGTGAAGCAGGTGCTGCTGCATTTACTTCACCTGATACAGCTTTGGCTGTTGCCACACAGACAGATGCAGAAGAAGTAAATGTTACAGAAGAAACTTCTGAAACAGGAACTTCTGAAACAGAAGCAGACGCTTTTTCAGATGGAGATGATGGGACAGCAGTACCATCACAGGAACAGACAGACGACGCATTTACAGCGGGAACGGATACGGCTGCTGCATTGCCGGACGAGACGCCGTCAACAGCAGATGCTACGGATGCCGTTGGAGCCGCTGTAGTGAAAGCTGAGGACTGGGTAAGCACAGAGAATGGCTTTAAACTGCGCAAACCTGCAAAAAATCAGGATACAGCAAATACAGATGATCAGAAAGCAGCAACAGCAGCACTACCCGATGAGGAGATGCTGTCTGAGACTGACGGATTCTCAGGAGATCAGACAGAATCATCTGAAACAGCAGTGGCTGAAACAGATACAACAGCTGTGACAGCAGAGGTTACAGCAATGGAAACACCAGCAGCAACGGATACAGTGTCTGTAACAAATGAAGAATTTTATACAGCGGCAGACGGAATTGTAAAAATCAGCACAGAGTATAAAGGGGAAACCCATACAGGATATTATCTGTTTGATGAAGAGGGAATCCTTGTAACCGGACAGGCTGAGGTAAAAGAAAAATCTTCAGCTGATGAAGAACCGACATCAGATGCAGCTCAGTCAGCAGGAGAAGATGCCACAGGGGAAGAAACAGAAGCCCAGGCAAATCAGTCCTATTTTACAACTGCAGATGAGGCTGTTGTTTATACCGGATGTGAAGGAGAAGCGATAACTCCATATACATCTACAGTAGGCCAGCAGGAGAAGAGTGTATGGAAATGGACAGGAACATATTTCCAGTACTACGATGAGAATGGTAATCTGGAGACAATTGCACAGCTTGAAGCGAAAGCAAAAGCAGCAGGTACATATACCGGATATTTCAAGATCAATGAGGATTATTACTGCCTTGATCCTGAAGGTAAGCCACAGACAGGAGAGATCACCCTCACAGTTAACGGCGAATCAAACCTGTATTATTTTGATCCTGCAAGCAGCGACATTCCCGGAAAAATGTTCCACAATGGATGGCTTCGTTCAGATACCACTAAGGGAGAGCGCTGGCTGTATTTTAAAAAGGGAAATATTCCGGCAGACATCGGTAAATATTATAAGCGTGGCGTAGTTGCCACAGCTATCCCGGAGAAAGGAACCGGAGCTTACTTGCTGGATGCCAATGGATATGTTCTGAAATCAGTGATGAAGAAGGCTCAGAATGGTGCATATTACTGTACCGACAGTAACGGCCAGATTTATAGAAATAAACTTGTAAAATACGGCAATTTCAGATATTATTTTGGTTCAAACGGAAAGCGGGCAACCTGGACAAAGAGATGGGCAAAAGCAGGCGATCATTACTATTACTTTGGAAGTACTCCGGGTCGTGTTGTTGAGAAACATGGCTGGCAGAAACTTGTCAGCACCAGTGGCAAATTCCTTGGCTGGCTGTATTTTGATTCCAATGGAAATCATTATACGGATAAGTGGACTTCCGCAGGTTATTATTTTAAACCATCAGGAAAGCTTGCAAGCGGTTTGACAGAAATCGATGGAAAGAAATATATATTTGAATCATCTACATCCGCAGAACACAAAGGTAAAGTATATAAGAGCACAATGGTGCGCTATAAAAAGAAATGGTATATCGCATCCTCTAAGGGAAGTCTGTATAAGAGTGGATGGAGAAAATACAGCGGCAATTACTATTATCTTAAAGAATGTGTGGTTCAGACAAATCAGTTTATGAAAAAGAATGGAGTAAACGGTTATCTGGATGCAAACGGTAAATATACAAGAGGATGGGTAATTGTAAGTAATGCTAAAAACCTGGTGAGATATATCGATCCGTCAGGAAACGGATTTGCAAGAAATAAGAGTATGAGAGTTAATGGAATTCTGTATTACTTTGACAGTAACGGATACCGTATCACTGATCTGACAAACAGATACAGAGGACCGTATTCTGTTCAGGTGGACAGAGTAAACGGAGTTATGACTGTTTATGCTGATTCAGCCAGAACAATTCCTGTTAAGACGATCAGAGTATCTGTAGGTTTAGCGGGAACACCAACTCCGACCGGTAACTTTACACTGAGCAGAAGCCTGAGGTGGCAGCCTCTTATGGGACCATCCTGGGGACAGTATGGAACCCATGTAGACCGTGCCGGACAGGGAGGAATCTTTGTTCATTCTGTAGCCTGCGGTCAGGCAAACTCATATAATCTTCCGGCAGGAGAGTACAATAAGCTTGGATCTCCCGCATCACATGGATGTATCAGAACCTGTGTGGCAGATGCGAAGTGGGTTTATGAGAACTGTAATGGCGCATCCATCAGTATTATTGACGGTCAATATAAAGCAGATGATGCAATGAAAGGACCTCTTGGAAAGAAAGCACTGACTCCGTTAAGGGGAGCTGCTAATTTCGATCCTACAGATCCTGCTGTCTGATCCGGATGTTTCTGCCAGGATAAACAGAATTGCTATAGAAACGAAATATGCAAAACGGCTGCACAGAGCAAGAAATGTGCAGCCGTTTTTGGGTATATATCAGGGATTATCTTGCGAAAATGTAATATAGTGTGTATAATATGTTAATAGTATTGTAATAAAATAGACGCTTGTTAGAAGACAGGAGTAGAAAGATGAAAAGAGATTTTTTTAAAATCAGAAAAAGGATCATTGTTGGTTGTCTGGCAACTGTGATAGCTGTAGCGCAGCCTGTAAGCTCTGTTTTTGCAAATCCGCATTATGACAGACGTGATACAGTGGCTGAGGAGGAATTTATTTATTCTGCAAGAACTTCCGGTACAGAGTCATCAAGAAAAAAAGTGAACCCCAAAGCATGGAAAAAGATCAACGGTGTCTGCTATAACGGAAGTGGTGAAATCATTCCGGGTGCGATAACCAGAGGCATGGATGTCTCTGAATGGCAGGGCAATATTGACTGGAAACAGGTGAAGAAGTCTGACATAGATTTTGCGTTTGTCCGGATCTCCTATGGCCTGACTCACGAAGATTATACCTATGATGAGAATATGACAAATGCAGAACTTGCCGGAGTACCCACGGGCACCTATGTGTACAGTACAGCCTTATCGACAACTACCGCATTAAAGGAAGCACAGCTTGCCATCAGCAAAATGCAGGGTTACAAGGTTTCCTATCCGGTCGTATATGATCTGGAGTATGCAAAAGCAAGTAAGCTTTCTGCAAAAACAGTCTCAGAGATGGCACTGACCTTCTGCAATGAAGTGCGCAGGGCCGGATATTATCCAATGGTTTACTGCAATACCAACTGGTATGATAATTACATAGACTGGTCCTTATTATCAGGAGTGGATGTATGGATCGCAAGATATGGGGACACGATTCAGGCACCTGATAAGGAACGGTACAATTATACAATATGGCAGTCCACAGACGGTAACCGGGAAAGCGGACTGAACAGTACCAGCGGACTGGTAGCAGGAATTCCTGCAGGCAATGATGTTGATATGGATTTTGGCTATGTGGATTATACAAAGAAAATTACGCCGAGATGGAAATCTCTGGATTCCTATGTTCCGGCAATGAAACCCGATACAGGCAGCAACGATGGAAGCCAGGAACAGACAGGACTTCATCAGGAAAATGGAAAATACTATTATGTCAATGAAAATGGCGAACGTGTGTCAGATCAGTGGGTAACTGTAAATGGAAAGACCTATTATATCAGTTCTGATGGTTATGCTCTGATGGGAATGAAGAAAGTAGACGGGAAATGTTACTGGTTTCATACAAAGTCCGGATATATGTTTAAAAACCGCCGCGTGACCAGATCTACCGGCGATATCTACTATTTTGGAAGCGACGGTGTACGCTGCGAGAATGGAATGTACAAAATCAGGGAAAAAAGTGGGGAACACACCTATTATTTCCAGAAAAACGGAAAAGCGTATAAGGGATGGCTGACACTGAATGGTAAAAAATACTATTTTTACAAAGGCAGTTCCGCACTTTCCGGTACGCGTGCCGAGAACATTACACTGACCAGTTCCAACAGGATTGTATCTGTGTTTGATGGAAATGGAGTGTGTACCAGACAATATAAAAAGCGGTAAAAAATATTGAAACATATAAAAAGATCCTGCAGCTGTGGCACTGATGGAAATTCTGCAACAGCTTCGGGATCTTTTTATGAAATTGCCGTAATTAAAGCGTATAGATCAGGATACCTGCAATGATGATCAGGTTTCCCATGATTTTTCCTTTCGTGATCTTTTCCTTCAGAATGAAATGAGAGAGAAGCAGGACAAACACATAGGCGGCAGTATCAATGACAGGACCATAGCGCATATCTACTTTTGTATAACACCATGTATTGAGGAGGAGGATCAGCATATATATGGTGTATGAGAGAATCACCCGGAAATTGAGATATTCCCTGATTCGGTTTTCGTATCTGATATTTGCGCTCTGTTTCAGAAGTATCTGTGAAACAGCGGAAAAAAATGTTCCGCTCAACATGATTAAAAAAAATGTTCTATTCATATCTCTGCACCGTCCATACTCCAAATAAAACCACCAGAATACCTATGATATTCTGAATGGAAAGATTTTCATGAAAGATCAGCACTGCCCATATCTGCGACCACAGAAGATAAACACTTTTATTGGCATAGGCAGTAGACAAAGAGAATTTCTTGATGACCTGCTGCCAGGTGATGGCGTAGATTCCGCAGTTGGCTACCATCAGGAACAGGAACAGGTAAAGCAGAGGACTGCTGAGACCATGTTTATTATACTGAACAGATGCAGCTTTGGAAAAAACACTTGTCAGTGAAAACAGCAGGATATTCAGATGAAGTTGTATGTAGTCTTTGAGTTTTGACATAATACCTCCGGGCGATAATGGTATTTTACGGATTTCGTCCAATAGAGTGTGTCTGAAAAATCATTCCCGCAATCTGCACGCCACACTTTGCGGGATATTTCACCCGAATTCAGTTGCCGTAGCCCGCTACGGCGCCCTCATCCGGGCAAAATATACCACAAATTGTGACGCACATCTTGCAGAAAGCCTTTTTCAGACACGCTCTAGCCTGAAAGCTGTCGGACAGTAACTATTTTACATAAAAAAGCAGGGAAGTCAAGGTTTGTGCAGCAGGAATCTTGAAAAGAAATGTTGAAAATGATATGATAAAAATGATTGCAAAAAGATGAAAAGAGAAAGGAAAAGCATATGAGCTTATATTCAGTGGTTGTTCCTGTATATAATTCTGAACATACACTGGGAGAACTATATACCCGTTTGGAGAAAGTATTCCGGGAAACTCTTAAAGAAGACTTTGAACTGATCCTGGTAGATGACGGATCAAAGGACAGATCTTATGAGATCATGACAGAACTCAGAGAAAAGGATCACAGGGTACGGATCATACAGATGGCCCGTAACTTCGGACAGCATCCGGCACTTCTGTGCGGATTTGCACATGTAAAAGGAGAGTTTGTGGTAACAATGGATGATGACCTTCAGCATCAGCCGGAGGAACTTCCGAAGATGGTCAGAACCATGCAGGAGAGACCGGATGTGGATGTTATCATTGCAAGCTATGAAGGAAGAAAGCATGGTCCGATACGCAAACTGGGAACGAAATTTTCTGTATGGGCAACTTCAAAGATGCTGGGAAAAGATCCGGATCTTCAGATCACCAGTTACAGGCTGATCCGCAGATTCCTTGTGGATGCCATGGTAAAAACAAATACATATCTTCCACAGATTGGAAACCTTCTGATCAGGAGTTCTAACCGTATTATTAATGTTCCGGTTCAGCATGCAGACAGAGCTTACGGAAAAAGCGGTTATTCCTTTAAGAGACTGCTGAAAGATCTGATTTATGATATCACGACACATACTGCATTTCCCCTTCTGCTGGTGAGAAATATCGGAATTGTCAGTTTCCTGATAAGTGTAATTCTGTCGGTCTGTTATCTGGTAAGATATTTTACACTGGGCATATCTGTGCAGGGCTGGACTTCGTTGATGCTGGTTATGCTGGCGTTTTTTGGACTGATTTTGTTATCAATCGGAATTATGGGAATCTATTTAATGAACATTCTTAATGAGGCAAAAAAAATGCCCCATTATGTAATACGTCGGGAGGATACGGACGAATAATGAAGGAAATTGGCGGATATTTTCAGCTGGAAGAGATGCCGGGAGAGGAATATTATCCTGACCTGTACAGGGTCAATCTTGGAAGAACCGCACTGCTGTGGCTTTTGAAGAGCCGCAGGTGCAGGAAAATCCTATTACCGTATTTTCTGTGTGAATCAGTGGTGCATACCTGTCAGGAAAATCAGATAGAGACAGAATTTTATCATCTGAATGAGAAACTGGAAGTTCTGTATCCGAAAGAACAGCTTCCGGAAGGGGAATATCTTTATCTGGTTAATTACTATGGTCAGCTGTCTGATTCCTGGATATCAGAGTATAAAAAGATTTACGGAAACATCATAGTGGACCATACCCATGCATTTTTTCAGAAACCATTAAAAGGGATAGATACACTGTATTCCTGCAGAAAATTCTGGGGTGTCAGCGATGGCGCATATCTGTCAACAGATGCCAGCCTGACAGAAAATAAGACTGTCGATTATTCTGCAGAGCGTATGAAACATATTCTGGGGCGTTATGAGCATAATGCCGGAACCTACTACAAAGATATGCTGGAAAATGCGGCAAAATATGACGGGATGGAGCTTCGGCAGATGTCAAAGCTTACACAGAATCTTCTGAAAGCTGTGGATTATGACAGAGCAAAGAAAAAAAGGGAAGAAAACTACCGGATTCTCGGAGAACTGCTTCCATCGGAAAGTATATTTAATCAGACTGTGCCGGAGGGACCTTTTGCATATCCGTATTTCCACGCTGATGGAATGAAACTTCGCAGACATCTTGCCGAAAAGAAGATATTTGTGCCGACTTACTGGAAAAATATAATTGAGAACTCTGAGACAAAAAGTCTGGAATATACCTGGGCTGCCAATATTCTTCCGTTGCCCTGCGATCAGCGTTACAGCGTGGAGGATATGAAATATATGGCTTCGGTTGTCAGAGAATGTGAGGAACGGATATGAAACATAAAGTGTTGATTCTGGGAACGCTCGGAGAATTTACAGAGCTGGTAAAGAAAGCAAAAGAGAAAGGTTATGAGACTGTTGTGTGCGACGGATATGCAGATGGTATTGCCAGAACGTATGCAGATAAGGCTTATACCATTCCTGTAACAGACGTAGATGCTATTGCCCTGATGTGCAGGGAAGAAGGTGTGGATGGAATCATCACATCATTTTCAGATCTGCTCCTGGAGTGTATGGTTAAAATTGCAGACAAAGCAGGACTGCCCTGTTATCTGAAACCGGAACAGCTTTCCTGGTACAGGGATAAATCGGCATGCCGGGATGTTCTGGACAAGCTTGGACTGCCGGCACCGGGATTTCGGAAAATATCTGTGGAACTGCTGAAACAGGGATCAGAAGAAGAAATACAACAGAGTATTGCAAATCTGCAGTATCCTCTGATCAGTAAACCTCTGGATAAATATGGTTCAAGAGGAATCTTTATCATTCATCATTCGGGTGAAGTCAGAAAAAAAGCCCTGCAGACAGCGGAATATACGGACTGTCAGGAAATTCTGGTTGAGGAATACAATGACGGTTATGAGTTTAACATGATGACATGGGTAATGGATGGGAAAGTCAATGTGATCAGTATTGCAGATCGTGAAAAAACGGAAATGGAAGAGGGAATGCTTCCGCTCAGCACACGAAATGTTTATCCATCCCGTTTCCTGACGGAGGTCGAAAAAAGTGCCACAGATATTCTGCAGAATTATATCCGCTATACCGGACAGACGGAAGGTGCATTATCCATGCAGTTTTTCTGGAAACCTGGCAGGGGCATTCAGGTATGTGAGATTGCAGGACGTTTCTTTGGATATGAACATGAGCTGACAGATATGGTTTATGGATTTCAGACAGAGGAACTGCTACTGGATTATCTTTATGAAAAAAAACGGATAAAGGAGATGTTTCACCGTCATGATATTCATCATCCGGTAAAATATGGGGCTGTACTGTATTTTCAGGGACGACAGCTTCAGATTGCAGATCAGACGGCAGCCTGTGAGCTTGCAAAAGAAAAATGCGTTGTAAAACCCTGGATTTTTTATAAAGAAGGCGAACGTGTGATAGAATATGGGCCGAATCCATATCTTGCATTGTATTATATAGAAACAGAAAACCGCAGGCAGCTGGAGCTGGAGACTGAGAAATTTTTCAGTGAGATGAGTATCCGGGATCCGGAGGGAAGAGAAGTTGCCTACAGAAATAAGATACCGGAATATGAGAAGGAAAAGAAAACAGATGATTGATTTTAACAGACCTGCTTTTACAGGCAGGGAATTTGATTACATACGTGATGCGGTACAGAGAGGAATGCTCTGTGGGGATGGAGAATATACGAAAAGATGTTCTCAGTGGATGATGGATAAATTTCATGTAAATCATGTAATGCTTACCACATCCTGTACCCATGCTCTGGAGATGGCAGCCCATCTTTGCGACATTAAGCCCGGTGATGAGGTGATCATGCCGTCCTATACATTTGTTTCAACCGCAGATGCCTTTGTATTAAAGGGAGCAAAGATTGTATTTGTTGATATCAGACCGGATACAATGAATATTGATGAGAAACTGATCGAGGCGGCAGTGACTGAGAAAACAAAAGTGATCGTCCCGGTCCACTATGCAGGGGTTGCCTGTGAGATGGATACCATTATGGAGATTGCAAAAAAATACAATCTGAAGGTTGTTGAAGACGCTGCGCAGGGAGTAGATGCCTGTTATAAGGGAAAAGCTCTTGGTACCATTGGAGATTTTGGGTGTTACAGTTTCCATGAGACAAAGAACTATACTATGGGAGAGGGCGGTGCAATCCTTTTTAACAGGGATGAATATCTGGAGAAGGCAGAGATCCTGAGAGAAAAGGGAACTGACAGAAGTAAGTTTTTCCGCGGACAGATTGACAAGTACCGCTGGATAGATTATGGTTCTTCCTATCTTCCAAGTGAACTGAATGCAGCATATCTTTATGCACAGCTGGAAGCAAGAGATCAGATTTTTGCCAAAAGAATGGAGATATACAATTATTATCATAAAAATCTGGCCCATCTTGCACAGGAAGGTAAGATCGAACAGCCTTATGTGCCGGAGGAATGCAGCCACAATGCCCATATGTATTATATCAAGGTGCGTGATATGCAGGTAAGAACCCGGCTGATTGCTTACCTTCGGGAAAAAGGAATCTGCAGCGTATTTCATTACGTGCCTCTTCATTCTGCACCTGCGGGACAGAAATTTGGAAGATTTTCAGGGGAAGATGTTTATACTACAAAGGAAAGTGAACGTCTGTTGAGACTGCCGATGTTTTATAATCTGGATATGGAGGATGTGAAGTATATCACAGATACCATAGCTTCTTTTGACGGATTCTGATAATCGTGTGCCGCAAGTCTGTTTCAGTAATCTGCTTGTCGGCACACCGGACGGAAAACAGAGACATATATTAAGAGGAAATATTATGAAAAAATGGAAACATTTATTAAAGGCTGTTATGGCTGTGGGAGTCATTGCAATGACTGCTGTTCAGATTTGCGCTGCTGCGGAGAGAACTGCGCAGGCTGCTGTTTCAGAGGTTACACCCGTATCCATTTCAACCAATGAGATTTCAGGCTGGCCGGCAGGTCCTGAGATTACATCTGAGACAGGGGTACTGATGGATGCAGACAGCGGAACTCTTCTGTACAGCAAGGGCGGAGATGAAATCCGTTATCCGGCAAGTATTACCAAAATCATGACACTGCTTCTGGCAGTGGAGAATTGTTCCCTGAAAGAAGATGTTGTCTTTACGGAAACAGGAACACGTGATATCAGTTGGGATTCCGGCAATATTGGAATGCAGGTGGGAGAAGTGATGAGCATGAGAGCATGCCTTTATGCACTTGTGATCCGCTCTGCAAACGAGGTCGCAGCCCAGATCGCAGAACATGTAGGTGGCACAGAGCAGCACTTTGTAGATATGATGAATGAACGTGCGGCTCAGATCGGATGCACGAACACACATTTTGTAAACGCCAGTGGTCTTCCGGATCCTGACCACTATTCTACTGCACATGACATGGCGTTGATCATGCGGGAAGGTCTGAAGAATAAGAAATTCCGCAGGATCATCGGCACTACAGATTATACGATCAAACCTACGAACATGAACAGTGAATCAAGGGTACTGCATACGCATCATCCGATGCTTGCCCCGGAGAGCAGCTATCATTATGATGGCTGTATTGGCGGCAAGACAGGATATACCAGTGAGGCAGGAAACACTCTTGTGACAGCAGCAGAGAAGAATGGAACTACCTATATTACAGTGACAATGAAGGCGGCAGACCTTGCAGTTGCCAGTACGGATTCCACAGCACTGTTCAACTATGGTTATCAGAATTTCACAAAAGCACAGATAAATGGTGGAGAAGTATTAGTTCCAAACGGAGTGACTGTGGATAACCTGACCGTTCAGGAAAATCCACGGAATGGAAATACAGTAAATGATTACTATTATAATGATTATCTGCTGGGAAGCGTTGAAGTTCCGGAAGCTACACCTACACCGGAACCTGCAGCGGATGCCCTTTCTGATACATCCGGAGGAAATACGGATCAGGTGGATCAAAATGAGAAATCAGATACTGTCGGAGAAGAAAAAACTTCTGCAGAAATGCCAAAACTGCGAAAAATACTTCTGATCATAGGAGCGGCAATGCTTCTTCTTATTATTATTCTGAGTATTGCACTTGCAAAAAAGGAAAAAAGATATTATGGCTAAGTCTGCATACCATGTGGATTTATGCGAACAGATATAACAGAAACACAGAGAAAGCTAAAGAAAAGAGGAAAATAAAATGGGAAAAATCAAAGTTACAGAATGTGGTGGAATTAAGGGATTAAAAGTGGTAGAACCTACAGTTTTCGGAGATGCCAGAGGATATTTCATGGAAACCTACAATTACAATGATTTCAAAGAAGCAGGAATTGATGTTGAATTTGTGCAGGATAATCAGTCAAGCTCACATAAGGGAGTACTTCGCGGACTCCATTTCCAGATCAATTATCCACAGGATAAACTGGTACGTGTTGTAAATGGTGAGGTATTTGATGTGGCAGTAGATCTTCGTGAAGGTTCAGAAACATATGGCAAATGGTTTGGAGTCGTACTTTCTGCTGAAAACAAGAAACAGTTCTTCATTCCGAAAGGATTTGCACATGGTTTCCTTGTACTTTCCGAGCATGCGGAATTTGTTTACAAATGCTCTGATTTCTATCATCCAAATGATGAGGGCGGCCTGATCTGGAACGATCCGGATATCGGAGTTGAATGGCCGATTCCGGAAGGAATGGAATTAAGCTTTTCTGACAAAGATACCAAATGGGGAAGCTTTAAAGAGTACCGTAAATAGGAGAATGAGCGATTGAATACAATTTTTTCTTTACCGATGGATATTTATAAGAACAGACGGCTTGTTGCAAAGCTTGCAAAGAATGATTTCAAAACAAGATATGCAGGTTCTTATCTGGGAATTGTGTGGGCGTTTATCCAGCCTGTGATCACGATCCTGGTATACTGGTTTGTATTCTCTGTAGGTTTTCGTTCCGGAACAGGGGATCTGGGAGTTCCTTTTGTTCTTTATCTGGTAGCAGGTATTGTGCCATGGTTCTTTTTCCAGGATGCGCTGATAGGGGGGACAAATTCTCTGCTGGAATACAATTATCTGGTAAAAAAAGTCGTTTTTAATATCAGTGTGCTTCCGGTAGTCAAGATCATTTCTGCCATGTTTGTGCATGCATTCTTTGTGTTGTTTACAATCATCCTGTATGCAGCGTATGGGAAATTTCCTGATTTCTATTATCTGCAGATTATTTATTACAGTGTATGTGTGTTCATTCTGGTATTGGGCTTATCCTATGCCACAAGTGCAATCGTTATTTTTTTCAGAGATCTGACCCAGATCATCAACATTGTGCTTCAGGTAGGAGTCTGGCTGACTCCGATCATGTGGATCGTTGAGGCTTCACCTCTGATGGGACATCCTGTGATCATGAAGATCCTGAAACTGAATCCGATGTATTATATTGTTTCCGGATACAGAGATACATTCCTGATGAAAACCTGGTTCTGGGAACATGCAGGATGGACGGTCTATTTCTGGATATTTACAATTCTGTGTTTCCTGTTCGGAAGCTGGGTATTTAAACGTCTGCGCATTCATTTTGCAGATGTATTGTAACTAGTACAGCGAATATTAATATAGCAGAAACTTAATTTTCGCTGTACTGGTAAGCGTGAAATAAGTCAGAGGAAGATGAAAAACACAGGAACATAACAGAAAGGAAATCACGTGGAGAACAAGAAAGTAATTCAGGTGAAGGATCTCACCAAAATGTATAAATTATATGATAAGCCTTCGGACAGACTGAAAGAAGCGCTGGGGCTTACCAGAAAGAAACTTTATAAAGAGCATTATGCACTTCATGATGTAAATTTTGATATTTATGAAGGAGAATGCGTGGGAATTATCGGAACCAACGGTTCCGGTAAATCCACGATCTTAAAGATCATCACCGGCGTCCTGACCCCCACCACCGGTTCGGTCCAGGTGGACGGGAAGATCTCGGCTCTTCTGGAGCTGGGAGCCGGCTTTAATATGGAGTATTCCGGGATTGAGAATGTGTATCTGAATGGAAGTATGATTGGCTTTTCCAGGGAGGAAATTGATGCCAAGCTGCAGTCTATTCTGGATTTTGCAGATATCGGTGATTTTATCTATCAGCCGGTAAAAACATACTCCAGTGGTATGTTCGTGCGTCTGGCTTTTGCGGTAGCTATCAATATCGATCCGGAGATCCTGATCGTTGATGAGGCTCTTTCCGTGGGAGATGTATTTTTCCAGGCAAAATGTTACAGGAAGTTCGAAGAGTTTAAGGAAATGGGGAAGACCATTCTGTTTGTAAGCCATGACCTGAGCAGTATCGGAAAATACTGTGACCGTGTTGTGCTTCTAAACAAAGGTGAGAAGCTTGCAGAGGGTGGTGCCAAGGAAATGGTCAATCTTTATCGTCGTGTACTGGTCAATCAGTATGACGATGCAGATCTGGAAGAAAACACAGACGATGCAGAAGAGGGACAGGCGACGGAAAACCAGGCAGCCGGAGCAGACGTTTCACTGAAAGCACATACCGGAAGCGGAAAAGCTATGAAGGACAGCCTGAACCTGAATCCTCAGCTTCTGGAATATGGAAGTAAGCTTGGTGAAATCCAGGATTTCGCAATCCGTGATGATTCCGGGATGATCACCAATGTGATTGAGAAGGGAAAGACTTTTTCTGTTGAAATGAAAGTGAGCTTCCAGGTAGATGTCAATGATCCGATTTTTGCTTTTACTCTAAAAGATCTGAAAGGTACGGAGATCACGGGAACAAATACCATGTATGAGCACACACCTGTGAAGCCACAGAAAGCAGGAGATGTGAGACACATTACATTTACCCAGGTAATGCCTCTGGAAGCAGGCGAATATATGCTGTGTCTGGGATGTACCGGTTATAAAGATGGTGATTTTACGGTATTTCACAGATTATATGATGTGTGTAACCTGACTGTGATCACAGATAAGAAAGCAGTGGGATATTTTGATATGTTTTCCAGGGTAAGTGTGGAATAAGTGGAGGATTACTATGGCAAAGCTGAATTTAGATTACTATACAGCGAAAGATCATTATTCAGATGGTGATATTGAGAATACGCTTCTGGAAATGGCCAGGGAAGGAAAATCTTTTCAGGATCTTCCGGAGGAGGAAGTAAGTTTTCCCATGGTCTATCATTTTTCAGACCTGAGAGAGAATATCCTGAACTGGTATCCGTTGAAAAAAACAGACTCGGTTTTGGAGATTGGTGCCGGTTGTGGAGCAATTACAGGAATGCTCTGTCAGAAGGCCGGAAAGGTAACTGATTGGGTGACAACAGTTGTTATTATTGCATTCTGTATCGGAATCGCATATTTCCTGGCATCCTTTGTAACAACCTATGTGGCACATCAGACAACCGTAGAGGGTGAGTCGATGGAACCGACGCTGACGGATGGTGACAGTGTGATCATTCAGAGACTGTCCTATTATTTTGCGGATCCAAAGAGATATGATGTAGTGGTATTTCCGGTAAGCTATGATGATGGAACCGCTAAGAAGACATATTATATTAAGAGAGTGATCGGTCTCCCGGGAGAGACGGTACAGATCATTGACGGCAGTGTTTACATCAATAATGAGAAGCTGGATGATGATGTCTACGGCGCAGCTGCGATCAATGAGGCGGGCATTGCAGAGAATCCACTGGTTCTCGGTGAGAATCAGTATTTTGTGATGGGTGATAACCGCAATATGAGTACAGACAGCCGTAATTCATATGTCGGTCTGGTCAACAAAAACGACATTATTGGGGAGGCATGGCTTTGCACATGGCCGCTGAACCATTTTGGTGGAGTTAAAAAATAAATCCATTAACGCCTCTGTGAAAGCAGGGGCGTTAAATAAAACGCAAAATAAACAGAAAAGAAAAAAGAGGCGAGACTGTGAAACAGAGCATAGAGGAAATAGAAA
>OKSA01001690.1_pt1 | contig 19614 bp, 10 predicted proteins | sample 1601181 | NCBI WGS metagenome assembly OKSA01 (sample SAMEA3541538, study PRJEB24748) | human gut metagenome | biome: human gut; feature: human-associated habitat; material: faeces | place: China | collected 2012
ACTTTCGTAATTTTCAAGGGTTCATAGAAGAAATATACAATTGCATACCTGATAAGGAAAAATGTAATTACTGTACATCTTGGAATTGGGGTGATGATGAACTTTTCAATTCTATGGGAGATGCACATATGACGCATCAGGCCGATTTAGGTAATTTCCGCGCTTGGCAAAGTAATGGTCAGTGCTGGCTATATAGAAATCCCAGTAATCCGGCATCTACTGATAAATTTCAACATTCTTTGTGGCCGCATTCTTGGTATTGCATACGTAAGGCTAATGTAGGTCTTGCTAATTTAGATAAATTGGTTGGTACTCAGGAAGAAAAAGATTTGATCGCAGGTCAACTTTATTTCTTTCGTGCATGGTGGCACTTTGAATTGATGACTTATTGGGGTGGACTGCCTTATATTGATCAAGTGCTTGATGCTACTCAAGAATTGACTTTGCCGAGATTAAGTTATCAGGAATGTGCAGACAAAGCAGCAGCAGATTTTCGTAAGGCTGCAGATTTACTTCCAGTTGATTGGGATAAAACATCTACTGGTAAAGCAACAGAAGGCAAGAACCAATTGCGAATTAATAAAATAATGGCATTGGGTTATCTTGGTAAAAATTATCTGTGGGCTGGCAGTCCTCTAATGAAAAATGGTGCACAACTTGGAGGTGCTAATACTTACAATTATGATGAAGAATATTGTAAAAAAGCCGCACAAGCATTCGGTGAGTTACTGACGTTAGTAGAGAATGGAGATACGCAATATGCTCTTGCTGAATTTAATTATAAGAATATTTATAATCATGAGAAAGCGAATGATGCTAAGACTTGCTATTCTGATATTTTTTATACACGCCGGCAAGGTTGGTTAATGCCAGGTTCTGTTGAAGCTATATTCCGTGGACCTTCTGCTGATTATAATGGAAGTAACTGGAATATGACAAAATTATGGGGGCCGAAAGTTGCAGGGCTTGTTGCTCATGATAAGATTATACATTTGCCGACTGCTAACCTTGTAAAAATGTATGGCATGGCAAATGGGCTTCCTGTTGATGATCCGAACTCTGGATTTGATGAGCGATATCCGTTTAAGGATAGAGATCCGCGTTTTTATCATGATATAGTATTTGATGGCTTCCACTTTGTTTTGGCTGAGGATAAATTATCTGATGCGCAAAAACCTTATGCTTATTGTGATCTTTCTACTGGTGCAGATATGCGTTCTGCAGATCTCGGTAGTCGTACAGGTTATTTCTTCCAGAAACTTGTTCCTCATACTTGTAATGAGGGTGATAAGGAATATGATTGGGGTAGTAACTTACATACTTATTTACCGTATATGCGTTTGGCGGATATTTATTTAATGTACGCTGAAAGTTGTGCTGCTGTCGGTGGTGCATCTTTCAAATCGGAGAACTGTTCACTAACCGCTCTTGATGCAATTAATAAGATTCGCACTCGCTGTGGTGCAAAAGGCGTTCATACTTCTTATATAGCAGATAATAAGAAGTTTATGGATGAAATACGTCGTGAACGTGCTGTGGAACTATCTATGGAAGGTTTTCGTTTCAATGATCTTCAGCGTTGGTTGTTACTTACAGAAGCTCCTTATACAGAGAAATATTCTGTAGAATTCGATCGCGTAGAAAGCCCTGAATTTTATAAGACAAACGATCCTGCGAATGCGGAAGTTGCAAACTATCGCCATGAATTGATTGTAAAGCGTGTGTTTGGTACGAAGCATTATTGGTTCCCCTTGCCCGATGACGATGTGTATCTTTATCCTGAATTCGGACAGAATCCCGGTTGGTAATCGTGGAAAGCTACAAAGTATGTTTAACAATAAATGAATAAACAATGAAATATATACAAGCAAGATTCATTCTCTGTACTATGCTGGCCACTTCTTCGGTGTTTGCCAGTGCTCAGGCTGCAGATTGGAATGAAACCGATTCATTGGCAAACAAAAAAGACCAAATGGTACAGGTAGCTTTTCGTAAGGTAGCCCAGAAAGACCTTTTGGGTGGTGTCTCTGTTGTCAATGTAGAGGAACTTACGAAAAAGAATTATAACACCTATAGCTTAGATAATATGCAAGGCTATGTCGGTGGTTGGAATGGTAACTCGCTGTGGGGAATGGATGGCGATAATGCTGGCTACTTAGTTTTAGTTGATGGTGTGCCACGTGACGCAAATAATGTAATGCCTTCTGAAATAGCCCAGATTTCCTTCCTGAAAGGTGCACAAGCTGTGGTCCTTTATGGTAGTAAAGCAGCCAAAGGTGCAGTTGTAATTACTACTAAACGTGGTAATGTAGAGGGATTAAATGTTAGCGTTAGGGCTAATACAGGAGTTCATGTGGCTAAGGCATATCCTGAATATTTGGGTTCTGCCGAATATATGACCCTTTATAATGAAGCTCTTTTGAATGATGATCCTACTGCAAAGCCTCTTTATACAGCAGAGCAAATCTATAATCATGGTTCAGGATTGAATCCTTATCGTTATCCTAATATCAATTATTATTCTTCGGATTATGTAAAGAAGGCGTATAATCGTTCGGAAGTAACGGCTGAAATTACTGGTGGTGGAAAACGCGCGCGTTTCTACAGCAATGTGAGCTATTATCGTAATGGCGATTTTCTTGATTTTGGTGAAGCTAAGAATAATATGACGGACCGTTTCAACGTACGTGGTAATGTGGATGTGGATATCAATAGTTTTATAAGTGCTTATATTAATGCGAATGCTACATTTTATAATTCGAAAAGCGCGAAAGGTGACTATTGGAATGCTGCGGCAACAGTACGTCCTAACTTCCCGCAAAATGCAGCTCCACTTATTCCTTTAGACATGATTGATCCTAATGCTTCAGCTGTATGGGAACTGTTAAGTACTACTTCCAATATTATTGATGGTAAGTATTTCTTATCCGGTAGTCAAGCAAATTCTACAAATGCATTTGCTGATAGTTATGCAGCAGGAAGTAGTAAATGGACAAGTCGTCAATTTCAATTTGATACAGGGGTAAATATTAATTTGGACAAAGTGCTGAAAGGTCTTTCTTTTAATGCAATGTTTGCAGTAGATTATGCAACTTCTTATTCAACCTCTTTTGATAATAACTATGCAGTGTTCATCCCTACTTGGGCTAACTACGGTGGAAAAGATGTTATTGTAGCGCTGACTAAAGAAGGAAATGATGAAAAACCGGGTACCCAAAATGTTGGTGGAAGTTTTGATGAGCAAACGATTGCATTTTCCGGACAATTCAATTATCAGAATACATTTAAAAAGTGTCATAATGTATCGGCTATGCTTATTGCTAACGGCTATCAGCAAACAATCTCTGCTCAATATCATCGTATCAGTAATGCTAATTTGGCATTGCAGTTAGGTTATAATTATCAGCAGCGTTATTATGCAGATTTTGGTGCAGCGCTCATTCACTCGGCCAAACTTGCTGAAGGACATCGTCAGGCTCTTTCTCCTTCGCTGACATTGGGTTGGCGTTTGAGTGGCGAAAACTTCCTGAAAGATTCTCCTGTTGTTGATGATTTGCTATTCAGTGTATCTGGTAGTATTCTTAATCAGGACATTGATTTGGTGATGGGAGATAAGGAATTTTACCTTTATGAATCAGTATGGACGCAAAATGATGGTTATTCATGGTATGATGGTCCGGCTGGTAAGTATACTATTTCTACCAGGGGACAGAATAAAGACCTTTCATTCATAAAACGTAAAGAGTTTTCAGCGAACCTTAAGACGTCACTGTGGAATAGATTAATAACAGCAGATGCTTCATTTTTCATTAACTCTACTGAAGGATATTTGATTAATCAGCCCACTTTCTTCCCATCGCATCTTAATACAGGTTATCCGGCTGCATCGTTCATGGCAGTTATGAATTATAATAATAACCGCCGTATGGGTTTTGATTTTAGCGTGAATGCTAACAAGCGTTTTGGGGAGTTTGATTTGTCACTTGGTGTGTCAGGAACATATTATGATACCAAAATAACTAAACGTGATGAAATTTATGATGATGCTTATCGATATCGTAAGGGTAAACCAGTTGATGGCGTTTGGGGACTTCAAAGTGCAGGATTGTTTCAAAGTGAGGAGGAGATAAAAAACAGTCCGGAACAAAAGTTGGGTAGCACAGTTCGACCTGGTGATATAAAATATGTAGACCAGAACGGAGATGATGTAATTGACGAGAAAGATGAAATTTATTTAGGTAAAGGAGGATGGTATGGATCGCCTTTCACGCTCGGCATAAACTTTACGGCTAAGTGGAAAAACTTTACGTTTTTTGCATTGGGTACAGGAGGATTCGGTGCTTATGGTATGAAGAATAATTCTTACTATTGGGTAGATGGAGATGATAAATATTCTGCTATCGTTCGTAATCGCTGGACTGAAGAGACAGCAGCTACTGCAACTTATCCACGCTTATCAGCTAAAAGTTCAAGTAATAACTTCCGTTCTTCAGACTATTGGTTGTATAAAACCAATCGTTTTGATTTGGCAAAAGTACAGATTACCTATGATTTACCTAAACGGGTATTGCGCAATACTTTCCTTCGTGAATTTTCTGCTTATGTAAGTGGAGCAAATCTGCTTACAATCTCAAAAGAGCGCAAACATATGGAGATGAACGTGGGGAGTGCACCGCAAACCAGATTCTATAATATTGGTGTAAAAGCAGTATTTTAATTAAAAAATAGAACAAATGAAACTAAGAAATATCATATTATCTACAGTTCTACTAGCTACATTTTCCGCTTGTGAGGATCTTTTTGAACCTGCTAAGGAGAACAATCGTGGTGTTGAGGAAATGCTTACAGATCCCAATTATGCAGTAGGTCTATTGGGATATGGTTATGCTATGTTGCCATACGAAAATACTAGTGTAAGTGATGTTGCTACAGATGATGCAGTAACCAATGATAAGGAAAGTAATTATTCCAAAATGGCTCTTGGCTCATGGGCATCAAACAACAATCCTATGGAACAGTGGCAAGCTCGTAAAGCCGCCATACAATATCTGAATACATTTTTGAGCATTGTTGATCAGGTGAGTTGGGCAAAAAATGAGGTGACCAATAAAATGTTTATTGATAAACTCAGTGGAGAAGCTTATGGACTTCGTGCACTTAATTATTACTATTTGCTAATGGCTCATGGTGGCTGGACAGAAGATGGTAAGCTATTAGGTGTACCAATGCTTCTTGAACCGGAAAGTACTACTTCTGATTTCAATCAAGCACGTGCTCCTTTCAGTGAGTGTGTACAGCAGATTTTTGAAGATTTGGAATTGGCATCCGAATTATTACCGCTAGATTATGAGAATATTGATAGTGATGCTGAAGTGCCTGCTAAATATAAAGAGATAGGTGCTCAGTTGGGAAACTATAATCTTGTTTTTGGTACTTATCAACGTGGCCGCCTTACAATGAGAATTGTTGAAGCTATTAAGGCGCAAGTAGCGTTACTTGCTGCTAGTCCTGCGTACAGAGAAGGTTCAGAAGTTACTTCAGAAACGGCTGCAAATTATGCAGCGGCAGTGTTGAACCGTATTGGCGGTGTAACAGGGCTTGATCCTAAAGGTCATACTTGGTATATGAATACGGAAGAACTTGACAATTTAGGTTCGGGTGAAGTTTCTGCTGAAATTCTTTGGAGAGGGAATAAAAGCATTGGAACGGAAGATTGGGATATGGGAATAAAGCAGGAAAAAGATAATTTCCCACCTACATTTTATGGTAGCGGACGTATCAATCCTACCCAAAACTTAGTAGATGCTTTCCCTATGGCCAATGGTTATCCTATCGCTGATAAGGCTAATAGCGGTTATTCGGAAAACGCTCCTTACACAGGTCGTGACCCTCGTTTGGAGAAATATATTTTGTTTAATGGTGCTGAATTTAAGGATAAGACTATTATTACAGGTCTTTATCCTGATGAGGATAATAAACAAGATAATGGTTTGAATCAATTGAATACCTCCACACGTACGGGTTATTATATGCGTAAGTTGTTACGTGAGGATTGTAACGCTAACCCGAATTCGCTGAATGCTAAGTATCATATTCCGGTTCGTATTCGTTATACGGAGATATTTCTTGCTTATGCCGAGGCTGCTAATGATGCTTGGGGACCGACAGGCAAGGGCGGTAATGCCTATAGTGCCTATGATGTGATAAAAGCAATTCGTGTCCGCGGTGGAGTGGAAACTGATAATGGAGATGCTTATTTGGAAAGTGTCAAAGGGGACAAAGACAAAATGGCCCAGCTCATTCGTAACGAACGTCGTATAGAACTTTGTTTTGAAAATAAACGTTTCTGGGACATTCGCCGTTGGAAAATGCCTTTGGACGAGAAAGCTAAAGGTATGCAGATAGAAAAAGCAGGTGAGAGTCTGAATTATAAGGTGATTGAAGTAGAAAACAGAAACTATAAAGATTATATGTACTACGGCCCTATTCCTTATAGTGAGATGTTGAAATGGAGTAATCTGCAACAAAATAAGGGATGGTAATCTCATAATTATAAAATGCAAAAAAGAATATGGAAATGAAATTATATAAATTGTTATCTACAATGGCCTTAGGAGGCTTGACATTTGCTTTTGCTTCATGTGAGAATGCAGATAAATCTTTTCCCGATTATGAGGGGGGGACCTCTGTGTATTTTGCCTATCAGTATCCGATACGTACAATAGTGCTCGGTAATGATGAAATAGTAGACAATTCTCTTGACCGTCAGCATAAGTGTGCCATTTATGCCACGATGGGAGGTGCATACGGAGGTAGAGATATTACTATAGATATTGCTGTGGACAATACACTTTGCGACAATCTCTTTTTTGAAGATGGGACACCGGTATTGCCTATGCCTTCCACCTATTACACACTAGCTGGAGATAAAATTTCTTACAATGGTGAACATTGGGGAAATGTAGAGGTACAACTCACTGATGCATTTTTTGCTGATGAAAAAGCATTAGGATGTAATTATGTTATTCCTGTGGTGATGAAAGGACAGACTGGTGCCGACCGAATTTTAACAGGCACTCCTCTGATTGAAGGCGATAAACCGGTGCGTACTAATTCTGATTATTGGAGTGTGTTGCCAAAGGATTATGTTCTCTATTGTGTAAAATATATGAACCCATGGCATGCTTCTTATTTGCGTCGTGGAATAGACAAAATTACAGAAAATGGAACGGTTACAACCTCTGAACGTCATGCTCAGTCTGTGGAAAAGGATGAAGTTTGTGGTATTACTACCCGTTCGTTAAACACAGCTGTTTTTCCTATTAGTACGACTTCTACTAATGGTACAACAGTGAACTGTGATTTGCTATTGACTTTCAATGATGATAACGAATGTACCATAACTTCGGGAACTACAGGAGTTTCGGCAACAGGCTCTGGAAAGTTTGTAGAAGATGGAGAGAAAAATTCTTGGGGAAATAAGGACCGGGATGCTATCTATCTCGAATACGATGTGGATTTCGGATTTAAACAAATTGCTACAAAAGATACGTTGGTGTTGCAAACACGCGGAACTAATAAGTTGGAGGTATTTGCTCCCAAGTATAAAGCTAATTAAATTTTGGAGATATGATTATGAAAAATAGCATAAATAAATATTTCGGTTTGGCTTTGTTGTTTATTTCAGCCTCCTGTGCCGACGATAAATTCGTCGATTTTAAGACGGAGAAACCAGAGAGCATAGCCCAATATGAGTATCTTAATGCGTATGACGCATTGAAAACATATATAGACCGTAGTACTCATCCTAACTTTAAGTTGGGAGTAGGGGTCGCAGCTAATGATTTTCTGAAAGGAGAAATGGTTCGTAGCGTAGCTGTTGCTAATTTTGATGAAGTAGTAGCAGGTAATGCTATGAAGTATGCATCCATTGTGGCAGATGATGGAAGTATGGATTTCGGTACAGTGACGAAGTTTGTAGAGGCGGCAAAGACTGCTGGATTGACAGTTTATGGGCATACGCTTTGCTGGCATTCACAGCAGAATAATAAGTGGCTGAATAGTTTGATTGCTAATAAGCCTAAGCCTGTTGATCCTTCTTCTGTAAATCGGGTGTTGCATATTGTAGCTGGTGAGCCCAAAGACAATGTGTGGGACTGGGAGATCTATTATGACTTAGATAACGTATTGGAAATAGGTAAACAATATACTCTTACTTTACGGATAAAGGGATCTAATCCTGGTGCATTTTCTTTTTGGCCGGGGATGAAAGATGGTTCCAATACCCATTATGGTTTTCCTGAATGTACTTCTGGTGAGGGCTGGATTGATAATACGATTGTTTTTACACCGACAAGCTCTATAGACCGATTAAGATTTTGTTTCGGTAAGTTAGGAGGGGATTTGTATTTTGATGACGTAGTGCTAAAAGCTGATGGCTCTGAAGCTAATCTTTTGGTAAATTCTTCTTTTGATGAAGATGATATTTCTCATTGGACAACAGTAAGTTGGATGGGCTTATCTTATGGTGTTGAAGAATTAGGAGAGTCTGGTTCTACTGTCTGGTTTGAAAGTATAATTACTAATGGTGATGCTGAAGGTGAAGATGTTTCTTGTTTCTATGCAACAGAAGATGGAAAAGGTGGACCATATGCTGCTCCGATAGGAGAAACTGGTACAGGTGCTGATGGCGTAGGACGTGCTTTTATTGTAAAGTCTGCTGATAATCCAGCTGAAGATCATAGCACTCAGTTCTTTGTTAAAGCAAATACTGTTTTAAAAGAAGGTGATATTTGTAAACTTTCATTTAAGTATAAGGCTGATAAAGCAGCCGGTTCAGATTCTCAGACACACAAGAAACCGGGAGAGTATATATTCTATGATGCAGGAGTTTCGGTTAATTTTACTACTCAATGGCAAAAATTTGAAAAGGAATTTACGGTTACAGAACAAATGGTAACTAATGAAGGTGTTCAGCCTTTCCAAACAATAGCATGGAATTTAGCCAAGTTTAAAGAGGCTAATACTTACTATTTTGATGATATTGAATTTGGTATTCAAAAGAAAGCTGAGGGTATTCCTTTGACTCCTGAAGAAAAGAAAGAAGTACTCACCAACGAGCTTGAGCGTTGGATAAAAGGCATGATGGAAGCTTGCGGAGGCTCTGTAACTGCATGGGATGTTGTGAATGAACCTATTTCAGGAGGTGGTGATGATGGTAATGGTAATTATGCTCTTCAATCAGCTACTAATCCGGATGATAATGGAGTAGGGGGACAGAACTTCTACTGGCAAGACTTTTTGGGCGATGATTATGTTCGTATTCCAATTAAGTTTGCCCGCAAATATTTTGCAGAAAATGGTGGTAATTCTGGAGATTTGAAACTCTTCATCAATGACTATAATTTGGAATCTTGGTGGGATAACAATAAAAAAGTAAAAAGTTTGATTAATTGGATTAAACGTTGGGAATCTGATGGTGAAACAAAGATTGACGGTATCGGTACACAGATGCATGTTAGTTATATTTTGAATGAGGCTGATCAGAAGAAACAGGAAGAATCTATTGTCAATATGTTTGAGTTATTGGCTGCAAGTGGTAAGTTGATTAAGATTACAGAATTAGATATGGGTATTGTGGAAAAAGCATTTGGAGAAGGTATCAAAACTGAATTGGTTACTTTTGAACAATATCAGAAAATGTCTGATTTTTACAAATTCATTATTCAGAAGTATTTTGAAATCATTCCGGTAGCGCAGCAGTATGGAATTACACAATGGGCTGCTACGGACAGTCCTGCAGATTCAGGTTGGAGAAAGGGACAACCTATCGGTCTTTGGGATTTGAACTATAATCGTAAACATACCTATGCTGGTTTTGCCGATGGCTTAGCTGGTAAATAATAGCATCTTATAGAAATAGGCGACGGAATTCGCAGAGCGAAATCGTCGCCTTTATAGCCTTTTGTCCGTTATTGGAAATTAGGTTAGTTAATTCAGTAAGATAATTGACAACCATGAAAAATATAGTAAATCTGCTTTTATTTTTGTTCGTATTTCTCTCGGCTTGTTCCGATGATTCGATACTAGAGGAGTTGAAACCGGAACCACCGAAATCGGATGTGGAAGAACCGAAACCCGATGATGATTCGGAAAATAGTGGAGATAATCAGAACAGTGTGTTACCCATTTTGAATGTGGTAGGTCGTTACCTGAAAAATGAAAAGGGAGAAATCATTAATCTGCATGGTTTCACGCAGACTTACAGTCCTTTCTTTAATAATAATGCTTGGAATGATTATGATGTGCAGGGCTGTCTCAATTATAATAAGAGTATGGTGGACGGAATTTTGGCTGCTGGATGGAAGTTTAATTTTGTTCGAATGCATCTTGATCCTTATTGGAGCGATGATCCTGCTATGCAGTCTGTACGGTATGAGGGGCATGAACGTTTCTCCGAGTTCCGTTTCCGGAAGTATCTTGATGAATTGTTTGTACCGATGGCGGAATATTTTATGTCCAAGGGCATGTACGTAGTGATGCGTCCGCCGGGTGTATGCCCCAACGAAGCACCCTATCAGGGGATTGAGTTGGGAGACTCTTATCAGCAGTTCTTGCTCAAGGTATGGAATATCGTTTCACAACATCCTAAATTGAAAAACAACACTGGCGTAATGTTCGAACTTGCCAATGAACCCGTCAAGATAAAAGGTACGGACGGTACTTATGGCAGTACGGGTGACGGGCATTTCCAGAACCTTCAACTCTATTTCCAAGCCATAGTAGATAAGATTCGTGCCAACAGCCGTAATATTATCTGGGTACCGGGATTGTCTTATCAGTCGTCTTATGCCGGTTATGCTAAATACCGTATCCAAGGTGAGAATATCGGTTTTGCCGTACATTGCTATCCCGGTTGGTATGGCAGTGACGCTGAGGAAGACAGTAGCGAAGGTATAGGCTCTTCTACCGGTGGAGGTTATGAAAGCTTCCAGCGTGGTTGGGATGCCCAAGTAGGGCCGGTGGCGGCTTTTGCTCCTATCATGGTGACTGAAATAGACTGGGCGCCCAAGAAGTACAATGCCACTTGGGGAAAGAGTATAACGGGAGTGGCAGGAGAAAAGGGCTTTGGGGCCAACTTCAAATATATTGCCGATAATTCAGGTAATGTATCCTGGCTTTTTTTTACCACGAGGTCACATGAACTGGCAGCTTTTAAAGATATACCGGGCACTTCCGGCAATTATACGTTCCTCAATGATCCTGAGGCTTGCCCATGGGCTATGTACCATTGGTTTAAGGAGTATGCCGATGGTGTGGTGGTGAACGGTGCACCTGTAAGATTGGAACTTATGGGGCAAGAGGATACTTTGAACCTGCCGATGGGTGGGGTAAATTATCTTAAAGTACGTGCTGTTTATTCCGACGGCTCTACACGAATGGTTACAGCAGACGCTGAAATCAGCAGTTCTAACCCTTCAGTGCTGGCTGTGGAACGGGCGGGTAAACTGGTAGGAGTTACTCCGGGAAATGCAACTGTGACAATAAACTATCAGCATCCTGTGACGAGAGTTTCCAGTACACTGGCACTTGTAGTTACGGTTCTCCATCCTTTTTCATTGACGAAAGAAGCTTTTAATCCTTCTATCTGGGAAAAGGGCAGTTTTGATGAAAACACCCGTACGTTGATAACCGGACGATATGGTTTTGGTGGCTGGCAATTCTCTTCTGGACTGAATCTTTCTGCTTATCGCACGATTACTGTGGAATTGGGCAATGATAATACGAGCAGTGTCTCTTTTCGTATTTTTGACAAAAATAATTATTGGACGGAACCCGCAGCCTATGATTTCGGTTCATCACGAAAAGTTATAGTAGACCTGCAAAACATGAAAGACAAGAACGGAACAAGGATTGATCCTTCTCATTTATACATTGTCGGGTTTTGGTCTACTGGCAATAAGCCGATTATTATAAATCGGATAAATTTGGAATGATGTCCAGTTGCAATGACTGAAACATCTATTTTTTAATAATTAATAAACAAAAATTGACATGAAAAACAAAAATATACTGCTTGTATGTCTAACTGCACTGATTTTGGCTGCTTGTGGTACTCAAACAACTACAAAAAAGATACTTCCCTGAAAGATGTACTGGGTGATAAATTTCTAATCGGAGTTGCGCAGAACACAAGGCAATCGTCAGGTGTAGATACAGCTTCTGTAAAAATAGTGAAGCAGCACTTTAATGCTGTTGTTGCAGAAAACTGCATGAAGCACGCAATTATTCATCCTGAAGAAGACCGTTATGATTTTGGCCAGGCAGATGAATTTGTGAAATTCGGTGAAGATAAAATGGAATGTATATTACCGGACACTGCCTTATTGGGCATTCACAACTTGCACAGTGGTTCTGCGTAGACAAGGATGGTAAGAATGTTTCACCCGAAATTTTGCAACAACGGATGAAAAATCATATTAATGAAGTGTACTCGTAGACCAGCTGATCCATTGGTCTGTTAAAGTCGTTCTTTCGCGGGAAGGTACTGAACTGGAAGAATATTTGGTGTAGAATCCTCAGATACAATATATAATACGTGGCTGGGGCGTTGTTTCATTGTATTCTTAATGGGGGGAGGCTTCGATGGAGAGTTTAGAGAGATGATTAATGTAAATGTAACACAAAGGAGTCCGTAATACAAAGCTGATAACACTCAAAACGTAAGATTGCCCCCCCTAAAGTAATGAAGAACCTTATGGGATAAACTAAACTTTTAGACAGTAGAATATAAATTTATAGAAATTGCATAAGAACTGTATACTTTTCTGAAATATGTAACATAAGCAAAAGAATCTGCAACAAATTTTGGAAAAGAAATTAGCGAAAGATGTTTTCCTTTGTAATATTGTTAAACCAGCTTCGCAATATAGCAATGAAAAGGATTATCACATTATTTGGCGCTTTTGCATTACTAACGAATCTTAATTCGTTCTCTTATGCACAAGCTCTTGAAGATTTCAAACCTTCAAGTGTAAACCAATTAGGGAAAGCGTACCCTCAGGTTAATTCCGAAGGGAGGGTACGTGCCCAACTTTATGCACCGGAAGCCAAAAAAGTACAGCTTGATATTGGTGGTGTAAAATATGACATGATAAAAAATGAGCAAGGATTTTGGACGGGAGAATCAGAACGTCAGCAAGAGGGTTTTCATTATTATCAGTTGAATGTGGATGGGGCATCTGTTCCCGATCCGGGTACGAAATATTTTTATGGTGCGGGGCGTTGGGGGAGTGGAATTGAAATTCCGGCACATGATGAGGATTTTTATGCTTTGAAAGATGTACCTCATGGTTTGGTGAGCGAATTGAACTACTATTCTAAAATTACACAGTCGTGGAGACGTTGTTTCGTGTATACACCAGCTGGATATGAAGTCAATACGAAGAGGCATTATCCGGTGCTTTATCTTCAGCATGGCAGCTTTGAGGATGAAACGGGTTGGGGCAGTCAGGGTAAAGCGAATTTGATATTGGATAATCTGATTGCTGCGAAGAAAGCAGTCCCGATGCTGATTGTCATGGATAATGGTTATGCAACCAGGCCGAGCGAACAAACTCCTTTCCAGACAACGGTATTTGAGGAAGTGCTGATGCAAGAGGTCATACCAATGATTGATGAGAAGTTCCGTACATTGCCTAATCGTGAGAGCCGGGCTATTGCTGGTTTATCAATGGGGGCAAATCAGACAATGCGTATTGCCATGAATCATCCGGAGGCTTTTGCCTATTATGGTGGTTTTAGCGGTACATCCAACTATCCGAGTACGGAACCTTTGGATGCTGATACTTTTTTAGGTGGAAAATTTAAAGATGGGAAAGCGATAAACAGGCAATTCAAGTCTTTCTTTCTGGGTTTGGGGACTTCCGAGCCGGCTCCTTTTCCCGGTGTTGTAAAAGCTTTCAGGCAAATGTTGGATAAACAGGGGATTAAATATACCTATTATGAATCTCCTGAAACTGCACATGAGTGGCTGACTTGGCGCAGGGCGTTGCATCAGTACGCACAATTGCTATTTCAATAAGAATTTATATAAAGACGATAATTACATGTAGTTTAATACAAATATGAGAAAACAAAAAACTCTTTTACTTTTATGTAACTTGTTTTGTTGCATACTATTACCGCTGTCGGCGCAAAAGCCTGCAACTAATCCTGTGATTTATGCTGATGCACCAGATATGTCAATGCTGCGTGTGGGGGATACTTATTACATGAGCAGCACTACGATGCATATGTCTCCGGGAGTTCCTATTATGAAATCAAATGACTTGGTGAATTGGAAATTGGTGAATTATGCTTACGATACGCTTGCCAATATACCTACCATGAACTTGGATGACGGGAAAAATACTTATGGGCGTGGGTCGTGGGCGAGTTGTCTTCGCTATCACGAGGGAGTGTACTATCTCTCCACTTTCGCTCAGACTACGGGCAAGACATATTTTTATACCACTAAAAATCTTGAAAAAGGTCCCTGGAAGTGCACGGAATTCTCTCCCGCTTATCATGATCATTCTTTTTTCTTTGATGAGGACGGGCATATCTACATGATATATGGTAATGGGAAACTCTTTTTGGCGGAGCTGAAACCGGATCTTTCAGGTGTAAAGCCGGGTACGGAGAGGGTGCTGATAGAGAATGCCAGTGCGCCGGCCGGAGATAATATCATGCTGGGTGCTGAAGGTTCACAACTTTTCAAGGTAAAAGGGAAGTATTATCTTTTTAATATCACTTGGCCACGTGGCGGAGTGCGTACTGTGATTGTGCATCGTGCTGATAAGATAACTGGACCTTATGAAGGACGAGTCGTTTTTCAGGATCGTGGAATTGCACAAGGTGGGCTGGTGGATACACCGGATGGACGCTGGTTTGCTTATCTGTTTGAGGATTGCGGTGCGGTAGGTCGTATTCCTTATCTTGTTCCGGTTGAGTGGAAAGATGGATGGCCTGTTTTGGGTGTGGATGGACGTGCTCCTGCTAAGTTGGAACTGCCCGATAGCCGCGGACTCATTCCAGGTATTGTTGCTTCTGATGACTTCAATCGGAAGAAAGGAGAACGTACCTTGCCGTTGGTATGGCAATGGAATCACAATCCGGACAATTCTCTTTGGTCGCTTTCTGCCCGCAAAGGGTATTTGCGGTTGACAACAGGGCGGGTGGAAACATCTTTTACACAAGCTAAGAATATGCTGACACAACGTACTATTGGTCCTGTTTGTACAGGTTCAGTCAGTATGGATGTTTCAGGGATGAAAGAGGGAGACTTTGCGGGACTGTCTCTTTTCCAGCGTAAATATGGTCAGGTGGGTGTTAAGGTTATTGATGGAAAGAAATATATTGTAATGGTGAATGGTGAGAATGAGAAACCTATGGAGATAGAAAAAGTGCCATTGGAGCAGTCGGTGATTTACTTTAAGGCAGAATGCGACTTCAGGAACAGAGCTGATAAAGGCTATTTCTATTACAGTTTGGATGGTATTCGTTGGAAGGCTATCGGCAACGTCTTGAAGATGCAATATACCATGCCGCACTTCATGGGCTATCGGTTTGCTTTGTTCAATTACGCTACCAAGGAGACGGAAGGATACGTTGATTTTGATTATTTTAAGATAGAAGATAAGATTTCCGATTGTCGTTGGGCAGATGTCTGTTATGCGGATGACGAACTGGAAGGTCACAAGTTGGATATTTACTTGCCTGATACGGGTAAGTCATCTCATAAGGTGGTGGTACTTATTTATGGCAGTGCTTGGTTTGCTAATAATATGAAACAGAATGCCTTTCAGGTTTTTGGTAGGTCGTTGCTTGATAAAGGTTTTGCAGTGGTTTCCATTAATCACCGTTCAAGCAGGGATGCTAAGTTCCCTGCACAGATTAATGATGTGAAGGCTGCAATTCGTTTCATTCGTGCTAATGCTGCCAAGTATAAGTTGGATACTTCTTTTATAGGAATTACCGGCTTTTCATCGGGTGGACATTTAGCTTCTTTGGCGGGGACAACCAATGGTGTGAAATCTTATACTATAGGGGATAAAACGGTGGATTTGGAAGGTAATGTAGGGGAGTATTTTTCTTTTAGCAGCCGGGTGGATGCGGTCGTTGATTGGTTCGGACCGATAGATATGACACGGATGGAGAACTGTAATACCACTAAAGGGGCTAATTCTCCTGAAGCAGCTTTGATAGGTGGGATACCCGCTGATAATTTGGATATGTTGGCTCTTCTAAATCCCATTACTTATATAGATAAAAACGATCCTAAATTTATTGTTATTCATGGTGAAGCGGACACTGTAGTTCCCAATTGTCAAAGTATCTTTTTCTCTGAGGCTCTGAAGGCACAGGGACGTTTGGAAGAATTTGTTTCGGTTCCTGGCGGACAACATGGTCCTGTCACTTTCAATGAAAATACTTTCAAGAAAATGACAGACTTCTTTGCGAAAGAGGCCGGAATGTAGAGAATTTTAAACTGGATAAGGCCGATAAAATGTGATGACATTAAATGACTGCCGCATGATAGTTGGTATTTAGCTGTCATGCGGCAGCATATTTATCGGTGCAAGAGATAATTACAACTTAACCTTTATTCTTTTGCCTGTATAAGTTACAGTTTTACTGTTACCGTCTATGGTTTTCACTATGAATTGACGTTTTTGCAGCATGCCGTTGTATTCTCCTTTTCGTGCACCGATTGTAAGAATTCTACTGGCATTATCCCAATTCATTGGGATTTCGGTATAGGCTCCATTTTCGTAATTATAATTATCTCCTTCATCTTCATAAAGGGTGAAACTACCGTTATTGCCAGGGTATATGCATAAGGTTAGATTGTCCCATTTTTTTCACTTGTGTATTGTACTTCCGGTCCATATGGAACGATACTGCCGGCACGTACAAAGAGGGGGATGCGATTGAGTGTCGTGGAAACGGTAAGTTTCTGTCCGCCTTCTATGGCTTCATTGGTCCAATAGTTATACCATCGGGTATCAGCTGGTAGATAGACTTCCATACTTTTAGTTTGAGTGAAGTCGGTAAGTACCGGTGCTTTTGCTGTTTCTTTGTTATTACGGTCCCAGCCTTCATTTTCCTTTAATTTTTTTTGGTGTACTTCCGGAGTGTACTGTGCGTGAAGCACTGGTGCTACCAGAAATGCTTTGCCGAACATATATGCATTGTTTATATTCCATGTTTGTTTGTCACCAAGAAAATCCATGAAGAGTGCACGCATGAAAGTGGAGCGGTTGTGTGTTACATCCCAGGAAGTGGAATAGATGTAAGGCAGCAGAGTGTATCGTAGTTTGACAGCATCAACCAAGGCGTCATAAACAGGTTCACCTTTTTTACCATACCAATAAAATTCGCGAGGTACATCAGCGCCATGACTGCGCATCATTGGACAGAAAACACCAAATTGTAACCAGCGGACGTAAAGTTCCTGATACATTGGATTACGTGTAGCGCTATTGTCTCCCCAACTGGTATTGTATGAACCGGCAAAGAAGCCACCAAGGTCTGAGTTCCAGTGCGGCATGCCGGTCAGTGAGAAGTTTAATCCTGCTGTTATTTGCTTGCGGAACATATCCCAAGAGGATTGGACATCACCAGACCAAACATTGGAACCGTAACGTTGCTGCCCTAAGAAACCGGAGCGGGTCAGGATGATGACACGTTTGTCTTGTGTTAGGGCACGTTGATGATCGGAAACACCGCCTACGCTGACAAGTGGATAGGCATTGCGTACACTACGGTAGGAGCCTAGTCCGGTCTGACGGTCGAAATCGCTTTCTTTGTGGTTGAAGTGATCCGGTTCAGTAGAGTCCATCCACCAACCGTCCATGCCAAGTTGGAAGATTCCTTTATTGAGATGTTCCCAATAAATATCACGGGCTTTGGGGCTGTAAGCATCATATACACGTACTCCGGAGGGATATTCCATATTAGGCGGCCAACCGTCAACACCGGATTGCGGCCAGGTTTCGATGTCGAAGAGCAATCCCTCTTTATCCAAAGCTCTGTAAGGTTTGGTAGCAGGACCGAATGAGGACCATATGGAAATCATCATGCGGGCATTCAGAGCATGTACTTCGTCAATCATATCTTTGGGACGGCTGAAAGTAGGGTTCTGGAAATCCATGGCATTCCAGAGGTAGTTATGTCCCCAGTATTGCCAGTCTTGAATGATACAATCCAAAGGAATCCCCAACTCGCGATACTTTTTCACTACTCCTACTGTTTCTTCCTGACTTTTATATCGTTCTTTACTCTGCATGAAGCCATAACTCCACAAAGGCATCATTGGTACATCACCAGTCAGTGCACGTACTTCGGCTATAACTCCATCAGCAGAACCACCATACATAAAGTAATAGTCTATGCAATCGCCGATTTCGGAACGGAAGGAGGTTTCCTGTTCGTTGTCGGTATATGTAGTACCTGAGTAGTTATCCCAAAACACTCCGTAGCCTTTGGTGGACTGGAAGAAAGGAGAAACGTCTTCCACATTGCCCTGAACCAGATGCTTGGTTATGTCACGTTGCATCATCTGCCCATTTTGCAATTGTCCGAGTCCGTAAAGACCTTCTTCTTTGCTTGTTGTGAAGCCTTGATAAACGCTATAGGTGGAGCGTCCGGCATCGTTAATAGGAGTAAAAGCCTTGACATTCTCTTGTTCAATGAGTAATGTGTCACCGTTAGGTTTTGCATAAGTAATAATACCTGTTTGGGTGTTAAGAGTTACTGTCAGCGTTTGGCTTTTCATGACAATACAGCCATTTCCGGGAGTAGTAATTTTAATACCGTAGTTTTGAGGTTGGGCAATGACAGAAAGACTTTCTTTTTTAACGCTTTTGCTGTTTTCACCTATCTGGACGCTTTCAGCACTGAAGAGCACTTTGCCAAATTTCTGCCGGACTATGCTAACCTGGACGAGCTGAAGGCTCACTACCAACGCGGTGGTCTGGGTGACGTAAAGGTTAAGAAGTTCCTCAACAACGTGCTGCAGGACGTGCTGGAGCCCATCCGTGAGCGCCGTCACTATTGGGAGCAACGCATCCCTGAGGTTTATGAAATCCTGCGTGCAGGCAGCAAGGAAGCTGAAGCTGCTGCTGCTGCAACTCTGCATGACGTACGCGAGGCAATGCGAATCAACTACTTCGATGACGAAGCTTTGATGAACCAGCCCTACGAAAAACAACACTAAGCCATATACTGCAATCCCCTCTTTCCGAACAGGAAGAGGGGATTTTTTTATGCCTGAAACATTGACGCCGTTTCAAATCCAGCTGTTGCTGTATTATCTGGAAGCGGAGCCGAAAAAGCGCACGGTGACGGATTCGGCCAGAATCCTTGGAACCACCAAATGGGCGGTCACGCGTGCGCTGGATGCTCTGGAAAAACAAGATGTAGTGGAACGGCAGGAAAATCGGAAAACCGTCCTGACCGTATCCGGGAAAAAGCTGGCGGAGAAATGCCGCGACCAAATGAAAATCCTGGAGCAGTATATGCAGTATCAGGACATCCCGCCTGTGCAGATCAAAGAGAACGCCCTGCGGG
>OKSA01001694.1_pt1 | contig 19590 bp, 16 predicted proteins | sample 1601181 | NCBI WGS metagenome assembly OKSA01 (sample SAMEA3541538, study PRJEB24748) | human gut metagenome | biome: human gut; feature: human-associated habitat; material: faeces | place: China | collected 2012
GAGGAAGAATTTGAAACCTTTTATCGGGAATATGCTTCTTATGGGGAGCTTTCCGAAACCTATGCCTGTGGTGCATCCACCTGTCTTCTGGTAAAAATCATCAATTATGCCCTGAAATATTCCACCGAATTTATTGAGATTGAATCCGATCAGACCAACCAGATCGTCCGCTATCTGGATCAGCATTTTCTGAAAGAAATCGGCGTGGAGGATCTGGCGCGTACTTTCCACATGAGCAAGAGCAGCCTGAACAAATTTTTTCAGAAACAACTGAATACGACCTGTCATCAGTATATTTTAAAGAAACGGCTAGCACTTGCGGTCTCGCTGATCCGGCAGGATGTTCCGCTTAAAACGGTTGCTGTCCAGTCCGGTTTTGGAGACTATTCTTCATTTTTTCGTGCTTTTAAGAAAATGTATCATATTTCCCCGACCGAATGTCAGGCAGACAATGAAAAACTGAAAAAGATCAAACATTAGCCGGGAGAATGACTTGTCTGAATAGTGTAGACATGCAAAAAACTTCGGATATTCTGGATTTTCGCCAGTGATCCGAAGTTTTTCTTGTTTAATATTTCTTTTTTTGATTGTCTTTATTTCACCAGATGTACTTCTGCCTTCTTCTCATTCAGCTTCTGTGCAGTCTCATGCTCATTGACATAGATACTGATATGTTTTTCTTTACCGGAAGTATCGTAATCTTCAGCAGTAAATACATGTCCGTCAATGATCACCTTTGTTCCATACGGAATCTCATCCGGGTCAACCGCAATGGTCTGCCCTTCAACAACCGGAGTTCCAGTTGCTTTGACTTTGCTTGCCTTCGCACGGCAAGTCTCGCAGGAACAATAATAATCAATGGTATACTCTCCAATACTGTCTCCATACTGTTCGGCTGTAGCGTTCTGTTCGTTCACATCCGTGCCTTCCAGATTATAATTTTCTTCCAGGATTCTGGTTGCCCAGACAGCTTCCGGAATATATACCGTTCCCGAAATGATTCCCTGGTCTTCATTTGCAGCTTCGATGGTCTTTCCGTCTCCTGCATACATCACAACATGATGGACATAACCGTCTTTTGCATAGAAGATCAGATCCCCCGGTTGTGCGTCTTCAACCGGAATCTTGGTTCCATACTGGCTCTGATCTTCGGCTACTCTTGGCAGATTATAGCCAAAAGTCTTATAGATCTGCTGTACAAATCCGGAGCAGTCCGCCCCTTCTGTCAGGCTTGTACCGCCCCATACATAAGGATTGCCAATGAACTGTGCGGCAAAATCCAGCATTGCCTGGCGGATCGCATTCCCCGGTGTTCCCGGCTTTACAGAAGCATAGCTATAATAAAGTGCCTGGTTATCTTCCGGTGCGATCAGTTCTGTAGCTGTCTGGTAAGCACCTTCGCCTGCTGCTTCTACCTGCGCTTTTACTTCATCCCCAGTCTGAACAGCCTCTTTAGAGACAAACCCACGGACATCCCCGGACTCCACATAAATCCAGTCTTTCTCTGCATCCGCAAGGATATAACACAGATTACCTTGGGACATGGTTCCGAGCACACGTGACTGTCCATTTGCCTCTTCCTGGATTGCTACAGTTCCATCCGACTTTGATGCATCTGCCAGTGCATATTTTTTCGTAGCCAGTGTCTGATTTACGGTTGCACGTACATGGGTAAATGCCTGATTTTCATTTGCCGGAACCGTTTCTTTTGCAAGGGATGCTGTTCCTTCGATTCCAGTGTATGCAATCTTAGCTTTTTTTGCAGCTTTTTTTGCCTGCTTCTGGTATCCACTCAGCAGTACCTGTGCGGCATCTCCGGTATAAAGCTCGGATTCTTTTACAAATCCTCTGACCTTTCCGGATTCTACATACAGCCATCCATTCTTTTCTTCTTTCAGAATGTAGAGAAGTCCATCCTGTGAAATTTCTCCGACAGAACGCACCTTTTCGGCCAACTGCCGGGATGCAAGGGACGCATTTAAAGTATCATCCTGCAATGCTACGGCAGTATCCGAGTTTAAGGATGACTTCTTTTCCGAAGTGTCTGCTGTGTTTTTTAATGTCCCGGCAGAAAATGTATTAAGCTGTACTTTCTTTTCCGTTTTCGTCTTTTTCGCAGAAGATTTCGTCTTTGATTTCTTCGCTTTTACAGAAGTTTCCTTATGAAACAGTTTTTTAGCATCGGCTGTTGCTTCCTGAATATCACTTTCTGTCCGATCAGTATCAACGGCTCCACTGATATCTTCCGGAATTGCCTCACGTATGCTGATCTTTGTCTTTGCAAATGCATATTTTCTCGCAACTGTCCAGAAACGGAAATCTTCTTCGTATTCCGGAAGACTGACGATCTGCTGTCTCTTGACCAGTTCTTCATTGGTCATCTTGTGTTCACTATCCTGCGTATTTTTTTCCTGCTCCTGCGTTTTGTTTTTTTCTTCTGAGCCTTCTGTCTGATCTTCCGAAGGCTGCTGTTCATTGTTCACATTGCCATCTGAAGGCTGCTGTGGTGTATCCGGATTGACCGGATCTGTCGGTTGCTCCGGCGTAACCGGCACATCTGGATTAGCCGGGATTACTTCTACTTCATCTCCTGTTATCGGATCAACCTTCCATCCTGTTTTCGCTGCATCACGCAGACCGGTATCTTCCAGATATCCAGTCTCTTCATTGTATCTGATTTCTTCATTATGAATCATCTCCAGGACAAGATCTGATACTTCTGTAAGTGTATCACGCCCATCAATGGATTTTGCCTGTAATTTTTCTCCATTTTCTGATCCATTAGAAGTAACCTCTGTAAGACCGCTCTCTGCCGCCCAAGCTGTTGCCGGAGCGCTGAAAGTAAGTCCGAAAACAAGTAATCCTGCTAGAATTTTTACTCCTGTCATTTTTGCTACCTGTATATTTCTATATTTCAAAATCTGTTGCTCCTTTTTACAAATTCTGTAAAATGCAGTCCTTTTAGTCGAAACGCGACATTTTTATTTTACTACTCTTTGACAAAACCGTCCATATTTCATTAAAAATATTTCTGATAAAATTTTTCAAACTCAGAGAGTAATTTCTTTCGGAAAATATTTTGGTAAAATGAAAAAAAGGAAATGTCCTGACATATTTTACGTCAGAACATTTCCCTGTTTTTATGGTTTTAGATAAACTCCGAAAGAACAAATTATCCTTCGCTTAATTTTTATTTAACCAGATATACTTCTGCATTCGTCACGCCAAGAGCAAGTGCTTCTTCATGGCTGTTTACATAGACATCAATGTGGTTTTTCTTGATCGCACCACCACAGTCTTCAGCAGTAAATATATGTCCGCCGATGATGACTTTTGTTCCGTAAGGGATCACACTCGGATCCACCGCAATGGTCTGTCCTTCAATGACCGGGGTTCCGGTTGCTGTGATCCCGTCCGCTTTGTTACAGCAGATTTCACATGCACAGTAATATGTAATCGTAAAATTGCCAAGATCTGCGCCGTACATCTCTTCTGTCGCATTGACTGTTCCGATTCCGCCACCTGCAACAGTATAATGATCGTCCAGTATCCGGGTTGCCCATACTGCATCTTTGTTATAAACAGTTCCGTAAATGATTCCCGCATCTTCATTTGCTGCTTCGATCGTCTTTCCATCTCCGGCATACATCACAACATGATATACATAACCGTTCTTTGCATAGAAGATCAGGTCTCCAGGCTGTGCGTCTTCTACTGGAATCTTGGTTCCATACTGGCTCTGATCCTCGGCAACACGCGGAAGATCATATCCGTAAGCCTTGTAAATCTGCTGTACAAATCCGGAACAGTCTGCTCCGTTTGTCAGACTGGTTCCGCCCCACACATAAGGATTACCGACAAACTGGGATGCATATTCAATCATTGACTGGCGGATCTCACCACTCGGCGTTCCTTCTTTTGTAGAAGTCAGCGTATAATAAAGAGCCTTATTATCTTCCGGATCCATGTTTTCATCTGCTACCGAATAGGAATCAGCTCCTCTTTCTGTCACCTGTGCCTTGGTTTCAGCGTCTGATTTCAAATACTTCTTTTCCGCAAAACCTCTGACATCTCCGGATTCTACATAAACCCAGTCTGAATCTTCATCTGCGAGAATGTAGCAGAGCTCTCCTGCTGTCATTGTCCCAACAACTCTGGAATCCGCATTCTTCTCTTCTTGAATATTCAGGATTCCTTTTTTATCGGTATCTAGCTGATCGCTTACCAGTGCCGGTTCTTTATCTGCAACCGTCTGCTTCACCGTCGCGCGGAGATAGGTATATGCCTGATTATCTTTTGCATCTATCAGTGCCTGTGCCGTCTTTGCGGTTCCCTCGATTCCGGTATAGTCTTTGTTTTCTTTGGAAGCTTTTAACCTGGCCTGTGTCTGATAGACATCCAGAAGTTCCTGTGCCGCATCTTCCGTATAAATTTCAGACGCCTTTACAAATCCCCTGACATTACCGGATTCCACATACAACCAGCCATTGTCTTCTTCTTTCAAAATATAAAGAAGCCCGTCCTGCGAAATCGTTCCGACCGAGCGGACCTTTTCTTCCATCTGCTGTGCTGCCAGGTCAGCAGTCACTTTTGCCGCCTGTTCTTCTTTCTGCTTCTGCAGATCATTCTCAGCCTGTCTTGCTGCTTCAGCTCTTTTTCCAGCTTTCAGATTGGTCTGATTCGGCGCCTCTGTCTTTAATTTCGCTGATGAAAAAATGTTGAGTCCGGTCAGTTTGATCTGTGTAGATTTTTTTACACCTTTTGCCGTTTTTGTACGTTTCACTTTTTTCGTGTTGTATTTTTGATTCTCTATATCAAATCCGGCTCTCAGCTCTTTTGCATCTTTTTTTGCCGCTTTAAGCTCTGCTTCTTTGGCTTCCTCGGAAGTATCTGCCCTGCCATCTGCAGCTTCCGGAATTTCCTCCCGTACATTGATCGCTGTTCTGGCAAATGCATATTTTCTTGCCACAGTCCAGAAACGGAAATCCTCTACCATCTCTGGCTGCTTCACAATCTGCTGACGGTTGATCAGTTCAGAATTACTGACTGCAGTTTTTGATTCGTTCTGATCGGCTGCTTCTTCTGCTTTGCTGATCTCCTGTGTATGGTCGATCTCACTTCCCGGAATTGGGTCGGTCTTTGTATCTTTCCGATCTTCGGAAGAATCTGCCTTATCAGTATCCGGTGTCTGAATCGGATCTTTGGAATCGGATTTGCCGGAATCCGGATTTTCCGGATTTTCCGGAGTGCCTGGTTTTTCCGGAGTCTCTGGAGTTTCCGGAGTATCCGGCTTTTCTGGAGTTTCTGGTTTTTCCGGTTTTTCTGGAGTTTCCGGTTTTTCTGGAGTTTCCGGTTTTTCTGGAGTTTCTGGTTTTTCTGGTGTCTCTGGAGTTTCCGGAGTGTCCGGTTTTTCTGGAGCCTCTGGAATTTCTGGATTCTCCGGGGTTTCCGGAGTCTCTGGTTTTTCTTCATTTCCAGGATTGTCCGGTATGGCTGGTGTCTCCGGAACATCCGGTGTCTCTGTCAGGCGTTCTCCTGTCTCCGGATCCACTTTCTGACCAGTCGAGGTATCTTCCAGATAGCCGGTTTCATCATTCAGCCTGACTGCTCCGCTTTCCATCATTCCCCGTACACAATCAGATACACCCACAAATACTTCCGATCCATCTGTCTTTTTTGCCTGCACTGTATTCTCTGCCACAACGGCCGTTTCTCCATCATCGGCAAATACCGCCATTGGCGAACCAAGAGCCATTCCAAATGCCAGAAGGCTTGCCAGTGTCTTTGTCCCGATCCTTTTTGATACAAATTTGTTCCTAAACTTCAATAATTGATCCTCCTCTCGTAAATAGACTATAAGTTGTATGTTAATTTTTGAAGTTTTCAAAAAATTCTTCTTTGCATTAACAATTGCATTAATAAAATGTATAAAACATTAAATTTAGGAGTTCCATTCATCTTTTGTTTGATTATTTTTAATTATAGCACAAATTTAACCATATGTGGTGTTTTTTTGGTAAAAATACACAATTTCTACATTTATGGTTCCTGTTCATATTACTTTGTCAATATGTTACCTTGTCATGATCTGGATGATCGTCTTATCCGTCTCACGCATACCTTTCTTTTCAAACTCTCTGATATTGCGGAATTTATTTTCTACACCTTTTTCTATGAGTCCGTCTCCGCCATAGAACTGCTTTCCCATCTTCTCTTACCATTTTCCACCCATAATATCCGGTTGGTACTCAATCTGTGACACGATCTGTGAGGGCGTATATTTCCAGATTTTCTCTCCTGTATAATCTGCCGCCACAAACATCCCAAAGATAAGGAAACTGATAAACATCCGCGCAAAAAAACTGCTTCCGCCATTTTCTTCTGAAGAATGTTCTCCATATAATCCCCTGTATACATGCTGATACCTTGGATGCACCGCCGGGATACTGCCTTTTCTCCATTTTTGACGTGACATCCTAAGCAACTCCTCGCGGCGTTCCTGTGATTCGTTCATTCCAATCTCTCCCTTCTGCTAAAGCATCCAATTAAAATGAATGTGCCTCGGTGCATTCTACGCCGAACGCAGTTACTTGCAACATTCTTCTTTGCGCGAGTGCGTATCTTTGGCAGGTAGTTCTTTTCATTTACCAGAAAGTTCTTTCCCAATTTCAGACAAACAAAAAGGACATATACCTCTACCTCAGTATATGTCCCTCTTTTTTTCAAATATGCTATTTTTACCGTTTTGCCATCTCTTCCATGATGTCATCCCAGGTGATCCCCCGTTCTGCCATCAGCACCATCATGTGATACAGGAAGTCGCACATCTCATATTTGAGTTCTTCCGGGTTCGGATTCTTCGCCGCAATGATGATCTCGGCAGCTTCTTCTCCAACCTTCTTCAGAATTTTGTCAATACCTTTTTCAAACAGATAGTTCGTGTAAGAACCTTCCTTTGGATACTCTTTGCGGTCCATGATCGTATGATACACGCTCTCGAATACCTGCTGCGTATTGATTTCTTCATACTGATCCCCTACGATTGGCTGGAAGAAGCAGGTCGGATTGCCGGTATGACATGCCGCACCTACCTGATCGACTTTTGCAAGCAGGGTATCTTTGTCACAGTCGATGGTCAGGGATTTGACATACTGAAAATGTCCGGATGTCTCGCCTTTTGTCCAGAGACTCTGTCTGCTCCGGCTGAAATAGGTCATCCGTCCGGTTTTCACCGTTTTTTCAAATGCCTCCTGATTCATGTATGCCACCATCAGCACTTCGGACGTCTTATAATGCTGGGTGACAACCGGAAGCAGTCCATCGGAATTTAATTTAAATTCGGAAAAATCCATCAGACTCTCAAAGGAAGTCATACGGATTCCATTCTGGCTGCACTCTTCTTTAAAATCAGCACAATTGATTTCTCTCTGACTCACATACATTCCGGAAAGTCCTTTCACGCCCGGACATTCCAGGATCTTAAAAAGCTCTTCCTTTTCCAGTGTATCGGTCACAACCACACACGGAATATCCGTAATATTAACAACGGAATTCAGATCCAGACGGTGCATAAATACGATCTGACTGCTGTAAGTCTGGATCAGATGCTGCTGCTTAAATAATGCATCAAAGTCATTCAAAGACACCGCGATCTTCTCTTTCCCAAACCGCTTTGCCACCGATTCGATCAGTTTCTGTGAATCCGGCTTTGAAAAATTCAGCATGGCACGCTTTGCACCGGTGTAGAGGATTTTCTTCACATCCTCCTGCCGCTTTACATTTCCTCCGGCAACCATCGGGATCCGGATCACGCGGTTGATCTTTTTCATCAGTTCAATGGACTCATCATGATCCTGATCCGTGCTTGACAGGTCAAATACCAGAAGTTCATCCGCCCCGTTATCGCTGTACTCTTTTGCCAGCGCGATCACATCTTCAGATACAACTGTCGGGTCATCAAACCATTTTACCGCCTTCCCTCCAAGAATAAAAATGCAGGGAATCAATCTTTTATAACTCATACGAGAAACTCCTTTTATCTTTTTACAGACTGCCTTTTGTAGACCACACTTCTTTCATCCGTGGTTCTTCGGATACAGCCATATCAAGCGCTTTTCCAAATGCTTTAAACAACGCCTCTGCCATATGATGGTTGTTGCCGCCATCCAGGACTTTCAGGTGCAGGTTCATTGCACCACTGTAGGAAACAGCATAGAAAAATTCTTTTACCATCTCCGTGTCCAGTTCTCCTAATTTATCACAGGTAAATGTGGCGTCAAAATTCAGATATGGTCTTCCGGAAAGGTCGATTGCCGAAAGCACCAGTACCTCATCCATCGGAAGCATAAAATGTCCATACCGCTTGATTCCTTTTTTATCTCCCAGTGCTTTTGCAATGGTCTGTCCCAGCACGATTCCGGTATCCTCGATCGTGTGGTGGCTGTCTACCTCCAGATCTCCGGTAACTTTGACAATCAGATCAAAAAGTCCATGTCTTGCAAAGCCGGAAAGCATATGGTCAAAGAAACCGATGCCAGTGGAAATGTCAGTCTTTCCTGTTCCGTCCAGATTCAGTGTCATCTCAATCTGTGTTTCTTTTGTCACACGACTGCAGGATGCAACTCTGCTCTCCATCTTTTAGCCCTCCTCTTCAAAACGTACATGGATCGAATTGGCATGTGCAGTCAGCTGTTCCGCTTTTGCAAAGCTTTCGATATCCTTATGTACCTTCTGCAGTGCTTCTCTTGAATAAGAGATGATACTGGATTTCTTAATGAAATCGTCTACAGAAAGCGGGGAAAAGAATTTAGCGGTTCCGTTGGTAGGAAGGATATGGTTTGGTCCGGCGAAATAATCGCCCAGTGGCTCGCTTGCATATTCTCCGATAAAGATAGCTCCTGCATTGCGGATCTTGGTCATCACTTCAAATGGATTTTTTGTCTGGATTTCCAAATGCTCGGATGCGATCTCATTTGCCACGTCGATCACATCTTCCATCGTATCGGCAAGCAGAATATATCCGTAATTATCCAGAGATTTGGAAATGATCTCTGCTCTTGAAAGTTCTTTTAAGAAACCATCTACCTGATTGGATACCTCATGTGCCAGCTTTTCACTTGTCGTAACAAGAATTGCGGAAGCGAGCTCATCATGCTCTGCCTGGGAAAGCAGGTCTGCCGCAACATATCTCGGATTAGCTGTCTCATCTGCCACAACCAGGATTTCACTTGGTCCTGCAATGGAATCAATGCTGACATGACCGTAAACTGCTTTCTTTGCAAGTGCTACATAGATATTTCCAGGTCCTACGATCTTGTCAACCTTCGGGATACTCTCTGTTCCGTATGCAAGGGCTGCAATTGCCTGTGCACCGCCGACCTTGTAGATCTTATCCACACCGGCTTCTTTGGCTGCAACCAGTGTATTCGGACTTACTTTTCCATTTTTTCCAGGAGGCGTTACCATGATGATCTCATCCACACCGGCAACCTTTGCCGGCATTACATTCATCAGTACCGAAGACGGATAAACTGCCTTTCCTCCCGGTACATACACGCCGACTCTGTGAAGCGGAGTGATCTTCTGCCCAAGAATGGTTCCGTCCGGTTTACTGTCAAACCAGCTGTTCTGACGCTGTTTTGCATGATAACTTTCGATATTGTCTTTTGCTTTGCGGATGACTGTAAGAAGTGTATCATCAACCTGCGCATATGCTTCTTCAATTTCTGCATCTGTGACTTCAATCGTATCTGCAGTAAGCTCTGCCCCATCAAATTTGGCAGTGTATGCAAAAACTGCCGCATCTTTTTCTTCTTTTACTTTATCTAAAATTTCTTTTACGCTTGCCTCATACTGTCCATAATTGTTCGGACTTCTTTTCAGCAGATCTTCCAGCAGATTTTTCTTTGTATCGCTGTTCAGCTTTTGTATTCTCATGTGCATTAAGCCTCCCTTTTTAATATACTTCTGAGTTTATAAAGAAGTTCCTTGATCCTGTCATTTTCCAGACGCATGCTGACCGGGTTTACGATCATACGTGCTGATAACGGGCAAACCTCATCGAGAACTACAAGTCCGTTCTCCTTCAGGGTGGATCCGGTTTCCACGATATCCACGATCACCTCTGAAAGGCCAACGATCGGTGCAAGTTCAATCGAACCGTTCAATTTGATAATCTCTACCGTCTGGTGTCTGGTATTATAAAAATAATCCTTTGCAATATTCGGATATTTTGTTGCCACACGGATCAGTTCGTGATTCTCCAGATATTTTTTCGCATCTGCCGGTCCGCATACGCACATCCTGCATTTACCAAAACCAAGATCCAGTACCTCATGTACCTTCTTTCCCGCTTCCAGGATCGTGTCTTTTCCGACCACGCCGATGTCCGCCGCACCATATTCTACATAGGTCGGTACATCCGGTCCCTTCGATAAGAAAAATTTGAGTTTTAATTCTTCATTCACAAAAATCAGCTTTCTGGAATTTTTATCTTTCATTTCCTCACAGGTGGTCCCCAGTTCTTCCAGAAGCTCCAGTGTCTGTTTTGCGAGCCGCCCCTTACAGAGCGCAAATGTCAAATATCTTGTGTCTTTCATCGTCTCACCCCTACCCTACAATTTTCTCTTCGCCGGTCATCAGGTTCACCATCTGCACATCTCCTTTGCTGCGAAGATACAGCATGCTTCCTGCAAGACTGCGTTTTCCATAATCCACATAGAATTCCAGCGACTTATCCGATGCTTTCTGAAGGATCTGGGTATTCTTGTCCTTCCCTCTGAATTCCATGGCAAGCTGGATTGCATCCTTCAACCGTTCTTTATCATATAAGATCAGGGAACTCTTCTCGCCACTTGAGATCTGGATCTTCTGGCGGGAAAGTGCGCTCATCAGTTCATCTACTACGATCGCAAAACCGATCGCCGGCTCTTCTTTTCCAAACTTTTCAACCAGGTGGTCATAACGTCCTCCTTTTACAATGGCATCCCCGGTCCCAAAAGTGTATCCCCGGAAGATAATACCGGTATAATATCCGTAAATTCCGCTCATGCTCAGATCAAACGTAATGTACTGTTCCATTTTGTAGACAGATAAGATCGCGTAGATTTTTTCGAGCCGCCGGATTGCTTTCATCGCTTTTTTGCTTGGCGCTACCTTTTTCGCCTCCTCCAGGATCTCCACACCACCGACCATCTCTGAAAGTGCAGAAAATGCTTTTCTTGACACCGGTTTTGCATCAGCCTCTTCTAAAAGTTCGTCTGCACCGAAAAAGTTCCGGTTGTTAATCAGCTCACGCAGACGTTCTTCTGTCTCATCATCAATCTCGGATTCCTCGATCAGACTCTGGAAAAAGTCTACATTTCCTATACTGATCTGAAATTCTTCCAGTCCGGCATTCTTCAGACAGTCAATGACAAGTGCCAGCATCTCCGCCGCATCCAGTCCGACTATCTCCGCGCCCATCTGGGTACTTTCCTTTAATCGTCCCTGATAACTGGAATGATTGATAAATGTATTCCCCACATAGCAAAGCCTTGCCGGGAGCTCATCATCCTTAAATAAAGTTGCCGTCGCACGTGCGATCTGCGGAGTGATATCCGGTCTTAACACCAGTGTGTTGCCGTCTCTGTCAAAAAATTTATATAATTCCCTTGAAGGAATGGTTCCGATCTCTTTTCTGAATACATCAAAATATTCATACATAGGAGTCTGGATATCATGATATCCGTACAAATGCAGAGTCTTATGAAGTCGGTTCTGAAGTGCCAGCTTTTTGGCGCATTCTTCGTGATAAATGTCTCGGACCCCTTCGGGTGTATGTAATAACTGCTCCATAGATTGTAACTCCTCTTTTTTGTTTATTTGTCACTTTAGTATGTTACCATATTAAAACGTGACCTTGTTGTATTATACGAACTTTGACGCAGCTTGTCAAGCCTGCACACTCAGAAGTTCTATCCTGCTAATCTCTTCTCCATGTTTCTTATCTTTCTTCCCGGTGATCCAGATCCTTCTGGAGCATCTCCAGATACGGAACGAATACGCCCTGCCTTAGCTGCATAAAATATTCCTCATCCAGTTCTTCAAAGCGTACGCTTTTCCGTCCGCCCTGCTTCATCCGCTCCCAAAACACTTCTATTTCTTCAAAACGCATGTAATAAAGCAGGTTTTTTGTACTGTAATAGATAAGAAAAAAGGAAATTCCATCCTGTTTTTCAAAATCCCGCATAAAGTTCATCTGGTGTTCATGGATATTGTGTAGTGGAAAGGTATCCATACTGCACTCTTTTGCGTCAAAACATACGGGAATTCCCTGTACTGCTCCAATATAATCGACCGTACTGCGCTGGTCAAAATAGGCAAGCGTGATCTGGCGGTGATCTTTGTCCATTCGTACCGGAGTGATCGGTGTCGGGATTTTCTGAATGAGCGCCAGTCCCTGCTGCTGATAGCGTTCATTCGTCCGGTTAATAAAATCCTCCAGGGTTGAACCTCTTAACCCTCTTGAATTCCAGGTTCCCATTCTAATCCTTCTCCTTTTATGATGGTTGTAAATCCTTCCGGAAGAGGCGCGGTAAGCTCCTTTTCCGATACCTTTGCAAGCGCATCCTCTCTTTTCGGGAACTGCATTTTCCATGCATGTAAAAGTTGATATTTTAACGCATATTTTTTCCGGAAAATAGAATTGACCTTTGGATTACCATACTTGCTATCCCCGATGATCGGATGACCGGTCGAAGACAGATGTGCACGGATCTGATGGGTCCGTCCCGTGATCAGATGCACCTTCAGAATCGTCTGCTGACCATTATCCGCAAGCGGAATATACTCTGTGGCTATCGGCTTTGCCTCGCCTTTTGCTTCTTTCAGAATTTTCACCTGATTGGTCATCTCATTTTTCAGAAGATATCCTTCGATCTTCTGACGGTCTTTTATCACCCCATCCACGATCGTGAGATAATATTTTTTCACGGTCCTGTCTCTTAAAATCTCGCTGAGCTGCTGTAATCCCGCAAGGCTTTTCCCTGCGGTTACAAGACCACTGGTATTCCGGTCCAGGCGGTTACAGACAGATGGGCGGAAAGTAGCAAGCTCAGCTAGTTTCAGATCGCCTTTTTTCAGCAGATAAGCGATCATATATTCATTCAGGGAAAGGTCAGACGGTGCTGCTTTCTGAGAAAGCATGCCTGATGGTTTGTTCAGGATCAGAATATCCGGATCCTCATAGATTACCGACAGCCGGATGCTGCTTTTCATTGCCCGTGCAAGATCTGCCGGAAGCTGCTTTTCTGCTCCCGGTGCTCCTGCGAATTTCTGCCAGGTATCATCTGAGAGAAATACTTCAACCAGGTCTCCTTTTGTCAGTTTTTCATTTCCCTGCGCTTTTTTCCCGTTTAACTTGATGTTCTTTTTCCGCAGCATCTTGTAAACAAAGCTCATCGGCGCATTACTTAAATATTTTCCAAGAAGCTTGTCCAGACGCTGTCCTGCTTCATTTGACGAAACGGTTATTTTCTGCATGCTTTTAATTCCTCCTGCCTTTTACAGTGAAATGTCCAGAAGGAGTCCTTTGATCATCTCTTCGTGTTTTCTTGTATCCTGCTGTTCTACAGAAGCAATGTTGTTCATTCCCTCGGCGCGGGTCAGAAATGCTTTGTAATCATGGAAAAGCTTGACCACCACCTTGTCGAACTGGTTCTGCTTCATAATGGATTTGATATGCTTTGCGGCATAGTCCACATCCACTTTTTTCACCGGCACATAGCCACAGATCGTATTGTTGTAAATTGCAACAGCTGCTACCGGCATTGCCTTTTTCTCACTGGTGATCACAAGATCGTATGCAACGGTAAGTTCTTCGGTGACAGCCGAGATTTCAAGCTCAGTTGCCTCATCAATGGAATCATGCGGCATGACCATGATCAGATTGACCAGGATCCGGCTTGCCGGAAGACATCCGAGTACCGCTACTACAGTGAGCAGATTGAGCTTTGTCTTTGTTGTTACATAACCGGCGATCATCAGTGCGGCAACCAGTCCAAAAGAGACAACAGCTTCCAGTATCAATAATCGTTTTCTTCTGCGCAGATAACCTGCATCTCCTTTTTGTATCTTCATCTTGTCTTTCGCTTACTCCTTCGTTATTTTTTCTATCATTGACATGGCTTTTAAGATCATTCCATGCGGAAGCACTTTGGTTGCAGCTTCTGCCCCTTTCATTGCCGTGCCATATACAGAAACCTCTTTTTTGTATTTGGCATCAATAAGCGCCTGCTTTACAACCTGTACCGGATCTGCCATCACAGCCTCTTTCATGCCACCGGGCAGCTTCCCTGACACTTCAAAAAACGGGGTGTCCACAGGTCCCGGGCAGACCGCTGTGACGAAGATTCCTTTTTCCTTAAGTTCAGCTGCAAGGCTTCTTGAAAAGCTCAGTACATACGACTTTGTCGCTGCATAAACTGCGAATTTTGCCTGCGGGCAAAAGGCTGCTGCGCTTGCCAGGTTGATGATCCTGGTTCCTTTATGCATCCAGGGCAGACAGGTGCAGGTCATTTCGGTCAGTCCCCGGCAGTTCAGGTCGATCATGCGGAGCTGAAGTTTCTTGTCTTCCTTTGCAATCTCCTCTACTGTCCCGGTCTTTCCGAATCCTGCTGCATTGACCAGCATACGGATATCAGGATTCTGATTCTCCAATCGGTTTTTCACCTGCTTGTATACCAGATCCTCTTCCATGTCCCCTGCAAAGATCCGGATATAGGTCTTGTGGCTTTTCTTGATCTCTTCCAGTTTCTTTTCACTGCGGGCAATCACCCAGATTTCGTCCAGTTCCCTGTAAAAACGTTCAATCTGTCTGACAAATTCTTTTCCCATGCCGGAGGATGCCCCGGTAACAATCGCAATCTTCATAAGCGGTTCTCCTTTCTCCTGTGACTACTTCCGTTTGTGTACATTACGGATGGATTTCTTTTTCTGCGGTCTTGACGAGGACTCGCCTCTGCCGTTTCCTGTAGATGCAGGCTTTGTATTCTTATGCCCTGCATTTGAATTTTTATAATTTCCGTTTGTCTTTCCTGGATTTTTGTTATTTCCATTCAGGTTTTTGCTCTTTCGGTCCGTACCGTCATGAGTTCCGCCATGGTTTCTTCCGCTGTATCCATTCTTCTCCTGCGTTTTTTCCGAATGAAGCTTTCTCGGACGGATCAGACATTTTTCATCGAAGCCTACCAGATCCATACGGTCCGCAATTCGCAGTGCCTCCATGACCAGATCATAATTTTTCGGGTTCCGGTACTGGATCAGTGCTCTCTGCATCGCTTTTTCATGCGGATTCTTCGGCACATACACCGGCTTCATCGTCCGCGGATCTACACCGGTATAATACATACAAGTGGAAATCGTAGACGGTGTCGGGTAGAAATCCTGTACCTGCTCCGGCATATAACCGAGATCCCGCAGGTATTCGGCAAGCTTTACCGCTTCTTTCATAGTAGAACCCGGATGGGACGACATCAGATACGGAACCAGATACTGTTTAAGTCCAAGCCTTTTATTGATCTCTTCGTATTTGTGTGTAAAACGTTCATAAACCGCATTTTCCGGCTTGCCCATCATCTGAAGAACCGGGTCTGCTACATGCTCCGGTGCAACTTTCAGCTGACCGCTGACATGATACTGACACAGTTCTTTGAAAAACGTGTCATCCGGATCCGCCAGCAGATAGTCAAACCGGATACCGGAACGGATAAATACTTTTTTGACTCCAGGTATCTTTCTGAGATCCCTGAGAATGCTTAAGTATTCTTTATGATCTGCGATCAGATTTTTACACGGCTTTGGAAAAAGACACTGTTTGTTCGTACATGCCCCGTATTTTAACTGTTTCTTACATGCCGGTGCACGGAAGTTCGCGGTCGGTCCGCCTACATCATGAATATATCCTTTGAATTCCGGATCTTCCGGAAATGTCTTTGCTTCAGCGATCAGTGATTCCTTACTTCGTGTCTGAATGATCCTTCCCTGATGGAATGTCAGTGCACAAAAACTGCAGCCTCCAAAACATCCCCTGTTGCTGATCAGACTGAATTTGATCTCCCGGATTGCCGGAACTCCACCTGCCGTCTCATAAGATGGATGGTAGGTCCGCATGTAAGGAAGTGCGTAGACATCATCCATCTCCTGCCGGGTCAGCGGTTTTGCCGGAGGGTTCTGTACCACATACAGATGATCCGAATAAGGCTCAACCAGCCGCTTTCCAGAAAATGGATCTGTGTTGCAGTACTGTCTGTAAAAGCTTTTGGCGTACAGAAGCTTATCTTTTTTCATCTCTTCATACGGTTCCAGAATCTCTGCATCATACACACTGTCCAGATTCTTGACCTTACAGACCGTTCCATCGATATAAGTAATGTCCTTGATATCCAGTCCGGCATCCAGTGCCTCTGCAATCTCAATGATCGAGCGTTCGCCCATTCCATAAGAAACCAGGTCTGCACCCGAATCCAGAAGAATGGAACGCTTAAGCTGGTTGGACCAGTAATCATAATGTGCAAGTCTCCTAAGACTCGCCTCGATACCACCCAGAATGATTGGTGTCTTCTTATATGTCTGACGGATCAGATTGCCGTACACAACCGCTGCATAATCCGGTCTCTTTCCCATCACTCCGCCCGGTGTATAAGAATCCTGCTGCCGTCTTTTCTTTGATACAGAATAATGGTTGACCATGGAATCCATATTTCCCGCTGACACCATAAATCCAAGCCGCGGCTCTCCAAATTCTGTAATACTTTCTTTATCCTTCCAGTCAGGCTGTGCAATGATCCCCACGCGGAAGCCATGTGCCTCTAAAAGGCGGGTGATGATCGCATGTCCAAAAGACGGGTGGTCTACATAGGCATCTCCGCTTACATAGACAAAGTCTACCTGATTCCACCCCCGTTCTTCCATCTCTTTCCTGCTGATTGGTAAAAATCCATGATTCATTATAATACCTCGTATGTCTGATTGGTAATGTCTTCATAGCTGTGAATAAAATAGTCGGCAAGTTCCCGCTTTTTCGCATCCTGTGGGCGTGAAAACCAGTCGTCCACCGCGCACACACGCATTCCTGCATTTTTCCCGGCGAGGATTCCCATCGGAACATCTTCAAATACCAGGCAGGCAGAAGGCTCTGCACCCAGCTGCCCAGCCGCCTTCAGATAAACATCCGGTGCCGGTTTCCCTTTATTCACTTCGCAGCTTGTACAGATCGTATCGAAAAGATGGGTGATCTGCCTTGCCTTTAAAAATTCTTCCACCAGTTTCCGGTCATTGCTGGTTGCGATTCCTGTCCGGATCCCTTTCTCTTTCAGCATCTCCAGAAATTCCTTTACCCCTGGCTTTAGTGTGACCTCTTTTGTATATTTATCCACAGACATATCATACCATTCTTTTTTGATCTCCTCCACAGTATGCGGAAGCTCCGGAAAAATCTTCAAAAAGTACTGCGCTGTCTCGGTATAGCTCATCCCTTCCATTGCCTCATGAAAATCTTCCGGCGGATTCAGATGATATTTTCTGATATAATCTTCATCTATCGCTGTCCACACCCACATGGAATCTACCAGAGTCCCATCCAGATCAAAAATGACAGCTTTAGTATGCTCTAACATAATTTTTTTATCTCCTCTTCGGTCAGTGACCGGTATTCTCCCTTTGTAAGTGTCTTATCCAGAGCAAGGCTTCCCATAGAAAGCCGCTTTAGATAGATTACCTCTTTGCCGACTGCATGAAACATCCGCTTCACCTGATGGAAACGTCCTTCAGTGATCGTAAGCTCGATTTCCGACTCCTCCCCACTTTTCAGGATTCGAAGATCTGCGCTTTTAGCCGGCGTATCGTCTCCGATATCCACTCCATCTGCAAATGCTTTCACATCAGATTCATCTACCTTTCCCTGTACTTTCGCATAATACACCTTATCCACATGCTTTTTGGGGGAAAGCAGGCGGTGTGCCAGTTCTCCGTCATTGGTGATCAGAAGAAGTCCTTCCGTGTCCTTATCCAGACGTCCTACCGGGAACAGATCATTTCTTTTTTTATCTGTGATCAGATCCAGAACTGTCTTGTCCCGGTCATCTTTTGTTGCGGAAATAACACCTGCAGGTTTATGGAGCATATAATACTCTTTTTTAGCGTATCCAATCTGTTTTCCGTCAAGACTTACTTTCTGTGTGGTCTCATCGATTTTAAGTTCCGGTTTTTTCACCGTCTCTCCATCAACCATAACACGTCCGCTGCGGATCAGCTTTTTGATTTCACTTCTGGTTCCCTGCCCCATCTCGGCAAGATATTTGTCTATGCGCATCATGCAGACTGATTCCTCCATCCAGGCAGATATTTGTTCTTCAAAGTTCCGTTCGTGACTTTTCCCCATCCAAGCGGGAAACCGTCTGTACAGACCAGATGCCAGCCTTTTGCCTTAGCCGGAATCAGATCCTCCACATCGATAGTCTCACCTTTCAGATAACGCATCAGTCGGTCATCATCAGAAGACAGGTTCAAAGTATGCGCGTACTCTTCCATTTTCAGGTTCATCGCCAGTGCCTGGCTCGGTTCAAAACGCTTTTTCTTCAGTTCACCAAGGAGAAGTCCGCTTCTTAAAAATCTTGCGCCTTTCAGTTCCGGAAGATTCTCCGGCATATAGTACACGCGCTCTCCATGGATATCCAGTCTCCACGGCTTCAGATCCCACTTTACATCACGGAAGAATTCCTCCAGCTCTGCCGGAATTTTCTTCGCTTTCTGTTCTGCGACCGGGGAAGACGGGCAGATTGCATCCTCACTCTTTTTCAGCAGTGCGAGGTAATGTCCCTCCCCTTTCATATGATGTGGAAAAATACGGACAGTCTTAGCAAAGTCCGGATCCTTTGACTTGGTTACTTCCGGTCTGCCCGGTGCAAATCCTTCATATCCTGCGATTTCCTGAATCTCGAATTCTGGATATTCACCGAGCAGATATTCGATCGTCCCCTCATTCTCCAGTGGATCAAACGTACAGGTTGAATACAGCATCATGCCACCCGGCTTTAACATTCTTGCCGCCTGGGTGATAATGCTTCTCTGCAGCTTCGAGAAAAATTCCGGTCCATGTTCTTCCCAGGCGCGTACCATCTTCTTATCCTTACGGAACATCCCTTCCCCCGAACACGGCGCATCGATCAGGATCTTGTCAAAATAACCGCTGAAATAGCGTTCCAGTCGTCCAGGTTCTTCACTCATGACCAGCATATTGCCGATTCCGAAAACTTCCAGATTCTTTAAGAGTCCTCTTGCTCTGGAGCTGCTGATATCATTTGCGACCAGAACACCTTCGTTCTGAAGCTTCGCTCCAAGCTCGGTTGCCTTTCCACCGGGTGCGGCACAGACATCCAGTACCCGGTCCCCCGGTTCTACCGGAAGACGGTTCGCCGGTGTCATTGCACTCGGCTCCTGCAGGTAATAAAGTCCTGCAAAATAATACGGATGTTTCGCAGGCTTATCATCCTCACTGTAATAAAATCCATTTTCAATCCATGGAATCGGAGTAAGTTTAAACGGACTTATTTT